>LSRR01000312.1_pt1 | contig 49693 bp, 82 predicted proteins | sample 1162981 | NCBI WGS metagenome assembly LSRR01 (sample SAMN03256433, study PRJNA305521) | marine metagenome | biome: Estuarine; feature: Estuary; material: Brackish water; isolation source: iron chloride precipitation of viral particles from surface water samples | place: USA: Chesapeake Bay ... | reverse complement strand
GAGGACAGGCATCCAGTGCAGGAGTGCAGGATGTTTTTGACAAATTAAAGGTAGATTCCGAAAAAAAGTTGATATCAAATGTAACCCCACAAGAACCAGAAAAATTTAAGTTAATTAAAGTTACTACTCTTGGCAAAGTGCTAGAGGCATTTATAGAGAACAGCACCGGAGTAAAGGACTTGATGAAAGAAAAAGACTTTACTCTTGTTCTGGGTACTATCAAGATAACAGATTCTGGAGACAGAAACGGGAAAGTATATTCTCTATATGACCTTCCGATAGCAGAAGAGACGATTAAAGAAGTTGTTAGAAAATATTATGTATCCAAGATAAAGACAAAGGTTACTCTTCGTGGTTTTTTGAGTTACCTTTTAGCAGAGGTAAGGAATAACTATCTTCAAGGCGACTTGATTTTGGATGCTGGAAAGAAACTGTCAGCAAATTCTCTTCGGTCTGTTCAAGTGACCTGTTCGAGAGCACACAGAGAAAGAATTAGGAATAACCCAAACAAGGCGACACTCACAAAAGGTATAAGGTCTGATATAAGAGACCTAAACATCAGCAAGTTGGCAAATCTTTACTTTGTGACAGCGGGTCCTGCATCTGATGACCCAGACTACGAACTAGACAGTTATGTTGTCGGTGCAGCAAACAGCATTGTTAAAAAGGTTAATTTCACACAAGCAAATTCTGCAACAATGCAAGCAAGAAGAGATGAGAATGTTGTTGCCGCATTTAGAGACGGTTCTAACTTGGGTGTTTTGCCGCAACTTTATAATGCTGATTTAGATATTGTTGGTAATCTTAACTTTTTGCCAGGTTATGTATTTAATCTTACACCAACAATCCTTGGTGTGAGTGCAAATCTCAAGGATAGCATCCTAAAAGACCTTGGTCTTCTTGGAAGTTACATGACAATAAAAGTAGAGCACAGTTTTAGTGCAAGTGGTTTTACCACTAAGTTAAATGCTTACAATATATCAACAGAGAAGTACATAAAGAAGACCCTAGAGGATAACAGCAAGAAATGAGCATAAAAGCAGATATCAAGAAAAAACAAAGATACGATGCTCAAGCAAACGGCATAAAGACCTTGAGTACTCTAGACAACTGGGATAAAGACCAGTTCTTCTATGGAAGGAAAAATAACAAAGGAAGAGTAATCGTTCCTTTTGATATCTCAACAATGACTCAATTGAACGAAACCAAAATATGTTTCAATTTTGTTGCAGATGCCTTCAATGACTTCAATAACCATTATAGAGAAAAGGTATTGTCCGGTCTAGAACCGTATGCTGGTTTGCCAATACTTAAGGCAGAAAAAGCATTTGTAAAACCATTATCACTTTATTACGAACACCAGAAAAGATTAGAGGCAATCTTTCTAGACAAGTATCTTTTAGCAGAACAGGCAAATATAAACAACTTTGAAGATTTCCTGTATCAGTTCGATAGATTTGTAAAAGACTATGCTCATCGGTACCCAATCTTATATTCTTCTTATGCGGATTCTTCTCTGTGTCCGATGCACGGCACGGGACTCCTTATAGAGTTCAAGGGTGCTCGCCATAACGATGATGAAGAAAGATTAACACTTATAAACGACCCATCATTTAAGTTTGTATCCGACTTGGCAAAAGAGTATGGTTTTGTAATTCCGAAACATGCTCCTTGGAGTTTGTTTGCAAACCTTGACTCGCAAATAATGATAAACTATGCAATACAGTATAATGCCCTAGATAAGAAGCAGGTATTGGATGAGTACTTCTATGAATGTAAGGACCATGACATCGACTTGCTGAAGAGTTTTATTTTTAACTCATATGAAGCACTCTTTGAAAACTCTCCAAGGAAGTCTGAAACAAGAATCTGTAAAAACGGCAAATTAAGAACAAGAACAGAGTTTAGGAGAAAGGAAGAACCTACAAACCTTTCTAAAAGATATCCATCTAGGTTTTGGTTTAGAATGTATATCGAAATCCTTTTGAGAGAACAAAATAAAGAAATGTCTAAAACAAAACTTGACACCCTATTCAAGGAATGTTACTATATCCTAGAAAAGTATAGTTTTGAGAGAGCATTCTCTTATGCTGAGATGAAAATCTTACAAACACGACCTGATAGGATTCGCTAATTGTATTTTCAAATTATTGACAACAACGAGAAATGCCTCAAGGTTTATTCTAGTGGGCAAATGTCTGACTATGTTGAGAACAAAGAACTCTTCAGAACTTGGAAACACTCAGTCCTCCTGGGCAATCGTCAGGATGTTGAGTACGCATATCTGTGTGCGCCAAATGGAAGTATGGATTCGGCATGTCCAGGTTTTATTCAAGAATCTTGGGAAAAAAGCAAAAATAAGATTTCTTCAATAATCAAATCAGTCAATACTGCTAAGTGTGACCTTGACAATAACTGTATATACGATTTCATTCCGGACAATTTTTTGCGGGATTTTTTGCGCAACAAAGAGGCAATAACGAGGCACGTATTTGAGAACTGCGAGAAACCTGAGCACTATGAAACGCTCAAAAGAGCACACATCCTTACAGAGGAGTTGAATGCACGTTGGAACAAGTTTAATGGACAACTCAAGCGCACAAACTACAATATATTCGGGACTAAAACGGGACGACTATCGAATGCAAAAGCGGGCATACCCATCCTTACGCTTAAAAAGGAGCACAGACACTTACTTCAACCTACAAACGACCTTTTTGTGGAGTTTGACTTTAATGCGGCAGAGTTGAGGACTCTTTTGGCACTCTCGAACAAGGAGCAACCCAAAGAGGATATACACGAATGGACGGCAAAACAGGCGAATACTAACCGAGAAGTGATAAAGAACCGAACGTTTGCTTGGTTATACAACCCTGAAGCGTCAGATTCGCTGTTAGAGCGTCTTTATGACCGCAATGGTATAAAGAGTTTGTATTATGATAAAACGTCGGTCAGAACGCCATTTAAACGCAAAATTGAAACTGATGAAAGGCGTGCTCTAAACTATATTGTGCAAAGCACAAGCAGTGATGTCTGTGTGGAGCAGGCGTTTAAGTTGAGAAACTTTTTTCTGGAATCCAAAACAAAAATTTGCTATTTGTTGCACGATTCTGTTATACTAGACTGTGCTAAAGAAGATAAAGAAAAAATACTTGAAGCAAAGAAAATCTTTGGCAATACAAGATTTGGTCAATATAGAGTTAACATTTCTATTGGCAAGAACTTCGGAGAAATGAGAAAAATTTAATGTACACGGTAATTGGATTAGGTGGCGTTGGGTGCAAAGTCGCGAAGTGCTTCGCACAATATACACAATACAACGTGTTATGTATTGATGATGAAGCAACTGGACATGAAGACGAGGTCATTGTTGATAAACAAAGAACACCTGAAGAGTATGAGCAAAACTTTAAAAACTTAACAAAAGCAAAAAAAGATAAAATCAAAGACAACGTTATCTTTGTGTTGAGCGGCGCAAGTATGGTGTCGAGTATTGCTCTAAGGTTGCTGGAGCAGGTTAAGGACAAGAACATTACAATACTGTATATCCGACCAGAGAAGGACTTGATGGACGCAACTGAAGCAGCACAGGAAAAGGTAATTTATTCTGTTTTGCAAGAATACACAAGGTCTGGATTATTTGAAAAAATTTACTTGACAAGCAATGAACAAATGGATAGTCTTGTAGAAGATGCAAGTATTAAAGAATATTACCCAACGATGAATCAGATGATTGTTTCAGTATTTCACATGATGATGGTATTCGAACATCAAGATTATGTCGTTTCTAACTTTTCAGAAATAAACGAAGCAAGGAGGGTGTGCACACTTGGTATTTTAAACATGAAGGATGGGATGGAAACAAGATTCTTTCCCATTGAGGATACGATGGATGCGAAACTGTATTATGGTATTTCAAGCGACACCCTAAGCAGTGACAAAAACTTACAAAGAAACATTATAAAATTAATCAAAAATAAAAACGAAGAACTGTGCAAATACAGTTATGGGGTCTACGAGACTCAATACAACTGGGACTTTTGTTATACAAAATATTATTCTTCAAAAGTTCAAGATTTTTAGTTGACAAACAAATAAACATTTAGTAAAGTATAGAAAGTTGGTCGGGAGATTTGCCGACCTGCTATAGCGAAAGTGCAAAAAAATAACATAACCATAGGAGGTAATAAAATGGCACTAAATATTGAATTAATGAAGCAAAAGATGGCATCGCTATCTGGCAAGGGAGAGTCTAAGAAGAATAACTTCTGGCGTCCACAAGAGGGTGAGAATAATATTCGCATTGTTCCTACTTCGGACGGCGACCCCTTTAAGGAACGATTCTTTCACTACGGTGTTGGTGAGCAATCTTTCCTTTGTCCAAAGCGAAACTTTGGCGATGATTGCCCTGTGTGTAATCTTGCAAACTCTCTTTGGAATGAGGGTACTGAGGATAGCAAGGCAATGGCAAAGCAAATGTTTGCCAAGCAACGATTCTTTTCTCCTGTCCTTGTTCGAGGTGAGGAGTCTGAAGGAATCAAGGTATGGGGTTATGGAAAGTTAGCATATCAGAAGTTGCTTGGTATCGTACTTGACCCCGATTACGGAGATATTACGGACCCAGAAGATGGTAACGACCTTAAGTTGATGTACGGCAAGCAACCCGGAGCATCCTACCCAACTACGGATATTCGACCACGACCACGAAAGTCAGTCCTTTGTGATGATGCAGTTGGTGGTGACGAGAGATGTGCGGAGTTGCTTGAGACTGTTCCAAACTTCGATGCAATCTTTGAGAGAAAGTCAACAGACGAGGTTGCAGCAATCCTTGAAACTCATTTATCTGGAGAGGAAGGTTCTCCAGAGGTTACTCGCGGAGGAAACGTCTCTACTGACACAGAGACTACAAACTTTGATAACGCATTCAGTGAATTGCAGGACTTCTAGGGTGTAGTTGAATGGGAAAGGTAACCAAAATTAAACCCGGTGGTTTATCCACCAAAGATATTATTGCATCACTGAACAAGACTTCTGGTGGTGTGGTTGCCTACAATCTCGGAGAAGAGAACCCAACAGAAGTAAGGGAGTGGATTCCAACTGGTTCTCGCTGGTTGGATTCCATTACCTGCAAGGGTAGATATGCTGGTATTCCAGTTGGTAAAATCTCAGAGATTGCAGGTTTGGAAGCAACAGGTAAGTCGTTTATGGCAGCACAAGTTGCCGCAAATGCTCAAAAGATGGGTTGCCGTGTTGCCTACTTTGACTCAGAGTCTGCTATTGACCCTGACTTTCTTAGGAGAGCGGGTTGTGATGTAGACGATGAAGATAATGGTCTGATTTACATTCAAGCACACTCTGTTGAGATGGTGATGGAAACAATTGAAAATCTTTTGAAGATGCCAGAAAAATGGTTGTTCATTTGGGATTCACTTGCTCTAACTCCTTCTGAGCATGACTTGGAATCAGACTTTGACCCTCAGTCATCTATGGCGATGAAAGCACGAGTATTATCCAAGGGTATGCCTAAGTTGGTGCAACCTATTGCTAATGCTGGTGCTACCTTGTTGGTGCTTAATCAGTTGAAGACTAATATTACTCGGTCTCCATCTGAAGCATTAACAACTCCATATATGACACCCGGTGGTAAGACTTTGCCTTATTCTTATTCATTAAGAATCTGGTTGACAGGAAGAAAAGCAAAAGCATCTTTCGTCACAGATGAGAATGGATTTAGAATTGGGTCTGAGGTTAAGTGCAAGATTGAAAAGTCTAGGTTCGGTTCAACGGGTCGAACTTGTAACTTTAAGATTCTTTGGGGAGACACTGATTCTGTTGGTGTTCAAGACCAAGAAAGTTGGTTTGATGCTATTCAAATATCTGAAAACCTAGAGCAGTCTGGTGCTTGGTATTCTCTTGTCTATGAAGATGGTACAAGAGAGAAGTTCCAGAGAGCACATTGGTTGAAGAAGTTGGAAGATGAGAAATTCCAAAAGAGAGTCTTGCAAATCATGGATGAAGATGTTATTATGAAGTTCAGTGAAAAGACAGGTAGAGCATCCGATTTTTATGATGAAGAAGAACAAGTCCCACCACAGACCGACGACTAGGTTGGTCCACCCCCAGGCAACTGGGGGTGTTTTTTTATAAAAGGATAAAAGATGAAAAAACTGCTTATAGTAGATGCGCAAAATCAGTTTATGCGTTCTTATATTGTTAACCCAACTCTATCACCAAACGGAGACCCCATGGGTGGTGTTGTTGGATTCTTGCAAACGTTAAATAAACTATGTCGTCAAGTTCGTCCTGACGCTTTTGTCGTGGTTTGGGATGGAGATGGGGGTTCTTCAAAGCGCAAGTCTAAGAACAAAAACTATAAAGCAGGCAGAAAACCTCCGAAACTTAACAGGTGGGCACAGAACATGAATCCATCTGAAATTCACACGAACAGAATCTGGCAACAGGTTAGGTGCATTGAATATGTCAACGAGACGCCGATTCTACAATTTAGGCAACCTGGTGTAGAGGCGGACGATGTGATATCTTACGTCAGTTCTATGCCAAGATTCAAGGAATGGACAAAAGTTATTGTATCCAGTGATAAAGACTTCATTCAACTGCTGGACGAGAGGACCCTCTTGGTGCGCCCAACCCAAGATGAAATCTTGAACTATAAAAGGGTTCTAGAGCAGTACTCTATCCATCCCAGGAACTTTGCAATCGCAAGGTCGATGGTTGGAGACAAGAGCGACAACATCGATGGAATCTCCGGTGTCGGACTTAAGACCGTAGCAAAAGCGTTTCCGTTTTTGGCAGAAGACAAAGACTTTTATCTGTCAGATATAAAGGACCATGCAGAGAAAGTTGAATCAAAACTAACAATTTATCCAAAAGTTGTTGCAGAATATAAGAAAGTATGTAATAATTACTCAATAATGCAGTTAAGCACACCGCTCATTTCTGTGCAGTGTGCCCAACAAATAAATGAAACTTTTGAGGAATACGAACCGTTGTTTAACAAGACAGAGATAAATAAGATGTTATCTATTGACGGGTTGATGTCTATCAATATTGAGTGTTTGACCACAAGTTTTAATTCTATGGTATCTAACAAGATTGGTTTTAATTGATGGAAATGGTTAAGACGGACTTTTCCAAGTACGGGAAAAGTTTTCAAGAAAATTTATGTCATATTATTTTGGAAGATAGACCGTTCGCAGACCAGATTTTTGAGGTCTTGGACGAGAACTTTCTTGAACTGAGTTATCTTCGCGTCTTTATCAAGAAGATAAAAGAGTATAAGAAAAAGTATAGCGTTCATCCAACTAGAGACATAATGACTAGTATCTTGAGAACGGGTATTGGTGATGAGCAGGATTCTGTCCAGAAGATGCTTCGTGATTACTATGCTAGAGTTCTATCCAGTGATGTCAACTACAATGAAGCAGACTACGTAAAGGATGTTGCACTGGAGTTCTGTAAAAAGCAGAAACTACAGGAGGCAATCATCAGGTCAGTGCCTCTCTTGGAAAAGTCGTCTTTTGATGAAATTGCAAAACTTGTTAACGATGCCATGAAGTTAGGAACCTCTAACGATGTTGGTTATGACTATATGGAGGACTTTGAGCAGAGGTTCCTAGAAAAGTCTAGAGACCCGGTTACAACTGGTTGGACAGCAATTAATGATATTACTAAGGGTGGTCTCGGTAAGGGGGAACTTGGTGTTGTTATTGCTCCGACGGGCGCTGGTAAGTCCATGGTCCTTGTGCATCTTGGTGCAAAGGCGCTTCAAAGCGGAAAAAACGTTGTGCACTACACCTTGGAACTTGCTGATACTGTTGTGGGTACAAGGTACGACAGTTGCATAACTGGATATCATCTAACTGGTATTAGGGCGTTCAAAGAACAGATTTACGATGACCTAAGAGACTTACCCGGCAAACTTATTATTAAGGAATACCCAACAAGGTCTGCTACAATAAACACAATCAAAAATCACATTGAGAAGATGAAGGTTGCTGATTTTAAACCAGATATGATTATAGTTGACTATGCTGACTTGATTAAACCAACGGGTTCTTCAAAGGAAGAAAAGAGGCACCAGTTAGAAACAATCTATGAGGAGTTGCGTGGTATTGCACAAGAGGTAGGTTGTCCTGTTTGGACCGCATCTCAAACAAATAGGTCAGCGTTAAATGCTGAAGTAATAACTATGGAGTCAATTTCGGAAGCATATAACAAATGCTTTGTTGCGGACTTTATTTTCTCTGTTTCTCGCACAATCGAGGACAAAGAGACGAATAGTGGAAGAATTTTTGTTGCAAAGAACAGAAATGGACCCGATGGAATGATTTACCCCATATTTATGGATACTGCAAATGTTAAGATAAAGGTTTTGCCAAAGGTCATGACTCAAGATGAAATGGATAACGTCACAAAGAATGCGGCAAAACGACAGAAAGAGATTTTAAAAGAGAAGTATGACAAGATGAAAGGAGGAAAGTGAATGAGTTTATCAAACGATATATTGTCAGAAATCACAGTGCATATGAAGTACGCTAAGTACGTACCGGAAAAGAATAGAAGAGAGACCTGGGAAGAACTGGTTTCTAGAAACGAGAAGATGCATCTCAAGAAGTTCCCTGAACTTGAGTTGCAGATTAGAAAGAATTATAAACTAGTATATAACAAGAAGGTGCTACCTTCTATGCGTTCATTGCAGTTTGGTGGAAAACCTATTGAAGTTGCGCCAAACCGTATTTTTAACTGTGCCTTTATGCCAATTGACGACTGGCGTTCGTTTGGTGAAGCAATGTTCCTTCTCCTTGGGGGAACTGGGGTTGGGTACAGTGTTCAGAAACATCACGTAGAGAAGTTGCCAGAGATTCAGAAACCAAACGATAAGAGAACTCGACGTTTCTTGGTAAATGACTCTATCGAAGGGTGGGCAGATGCTGTCAAGGCACTTGTTCGCTCCTATTTCCAAGGTGGTTCTAGACTTCGATTTGATTACACGGATATCCGACCTAAAGGTGCAGCACTTGTAACATCAGGTGGTAAGGCACCTGGACCACAACCACTTAGAGAGTGTTTGGTTAAGTTGGAAGGTATGCTTTCTGAGAAGCAGAACGGCGACAAGTTGTCACCAATTGAAGTGCACGACATGGTATGCCATATTGCAGATGCAGTTCTTGCAGGTGGTATCAGAAGGGCAGCATTGATTTCCCTATTCTCTGCTGATGACGATGATATGATTGCGGCAAAGTCAGGTAACTGGTGGGAAACTAATCCACAACGTGGTCGCGCAAACAACTCTGTTGTCCTACTTCGCCACAAGATTGATAAAGAATACTTTATGGGTCTATGGGACAGAGTGAAGGCATCGGGAGCAGGAGAACCGGGATTTTATTTCTCAAACGATAAGGATTGGGGAACTAACCCTTGCTGTGAGATTGGTCTTCGACCTTATCAGTTCTGCAACTTGACAGAGGTTAATGTTTCAGACCTAGAGTCACAAGAGGACTTGGAGGAGCGAGTAAGGGCAGCAACTTTTATCGGTACACTTCAGGCAAGTTATACAGACTTTCACTATCTTCGTGATGTATGGCGCAGGACAACCGAAAGAGATGCTCTTATCGGCGTCTCTATGACTGGTATTGCTTCTGGTGCGGTTCTTGACCTTGACATGAAAGCAGCAGCGAATGCGGTCAAGAAGGAGAATGCAAGAGTTGCAGAGTTGATTGGTATCAAACCAGCAGCACGTACAACTTGTGTTAAACCTGCAGGAACGACTTCTCTAACTCTTGGAACGTCTTCTGGTATCCACGCTTGGCACAACGACTACTATATTCGTCGTATCCGTGTGGGCAAGAACGAACCAATTTATTCTTACTTGGTTCAAAATCACCCAGAACTTATCGAGGACGAGTACTTCAGTCCTCACAGCACTGCAGTTATCTCCATTCCTCAGAAGGCACCAGACAACGCTATAATGAGAACGGAGTCTGCACTTCAATTGCTTCGCAGGGTAAAGAAGGTTACAGACGAATGGGTCAAACCTGGTTTCCGTAAGGGTCAGAACACACATAACATCTCTGCTACAGTCTCCATTAAGGATGCTGAATGGGCAGACGTTGGTGAATGGATGTGGGAGAATAGAACGAGTTACAACGGACTCTCAGTTCTTCCGTATGACGGCGGCACCTACACTCAGGCACCGTTTGAGGATTGTTCAAAGGAAACCTACGAGGCGATGATGTCGTCCCTGAAGAGTATAGACCTCACCAAAGTTGTCGAAGAGGAAGACAACACAGACCTCAAGGGCGAGGTTGCCTGTGCAGGCGGCGCTTGCGAAATCAAATTTGTTTAAAAAACACTTGCAATTAATGATATAATGTACTATTATTAACCTACCAACAACAAAGAAGGAGATATTATGTTTGGTGATAAAGAAGAAGATTTGTTGACAAAGGACGAGCACATCGTCAATTTTATCAAAGCATTTGTTGCTATCGAGCAGGAGATGGAACCACTAAAGGAACACCTTCGTGACCTGCGTTCAAGTTATGCAGAGAATGATTGGTTGTCAAAAGAGGACATGCGAATGGCGGTCAAGGTATATCGAATGCTTAAGCAGGGCGATGACCTTGAGATGATTACCGATTACTTCAACCACCTAAAGCAAAACTTTGGAGGCGCTGATGTCTAATAGGGTTCAAGTCCTGAAACCGCTGAATAGGTATGTCACTATCGTCCCTCATTTTGACAATGAAAAGACAGATAGTGGCGTACTTCTTCCTGACGATTTCAAGAAGGAAGAGTCTAGGTATATCAAGGCGGCGATTGTTGATATTGCAACAGACTGCAAAGAAGACCTTAAAAGACATCAGAGGGTCGGCGATGCGATGACTGCAATTATTGACAGAACTATGATTGAAGAGATTTCGATTGCAGACAAGAAGCATTATGTTATTTTAGAGAATTATATTATAGGAATCTATAGGAGAGCAAATGAGAGTTGAACTCTTTGAGGATGGAATAGGTGCGGTTGAGTACATTTCACATATGGGTGGAGATTTGTCGGTTGTTAATGCAGCAAGAGTCTCTTTCGGAACTGAAAAAGAAGAAGTTGACGAAAAAGACATCAAACTCATCAACTACTTGATGAAGCACAATCACAGTTCTCCATTCGAGCACTGTATGCTTACTTTTAAGTTTACTGTCCCACTTTTCATCAGGAGTCAGCATCATAGACACCGTACTTGGGCATACAATGAAATCAGTAGAAGGTACACTTCTGTAGATATCAATTTTTATGAACCAAGAGAGTTTAGGCAGCAACACGAGTCTAATAGACAAGCGAGCACAGATGACTTGATAGACCCAATTGTTGACTACAACAGGTCAGGACTTCCGGTCTCTGCTCAGGCATCCAGTTTGGTGAAGTATCATCACGCCGAGTGTTTGAAGTTATTCGAGGAGTTGCTGAAAGCAGGCGTTTGCAGAGAACAAGCAAGGGGAGTCTTGCCACAAAACCTTTATACGGAATATTATGGCACAACTTCCTTGCACAATCTGTTGAAGTTTGTTTCTCTTCGTATTCATGAAGGAGCGCAATGGGAGATTCAGCAAGTAGCGCATGCGTGCTTGTTAGTTGCGCAGCGTTATTTCCCACACTCAGTGGACGCATTCATGAAACACAAAATGGAGCACTAATGGCGTTTCTTTATTCTCTTTGTCTTCTTTTTCAGCAGCACTATCCAGAAATGGGTAGTCATCAGCGTGCCAACGTTTGCAAATACGAGCACGAGATTCGAGTTGAGGCAACCAAGAATGGTATAGAACCTGAACTCCTTGCCGCTGTTATTTTTGTGGAATCTTCCTTTCATGCGGAGGTCGTCAGTTCAGCGAACGCCTGTGGTCTTACACAGGTTGTTCCTCGCTGGACTGGTGGAAAAGAAACAAAAAAGATAAAATACACTTGCAAACAACTCAAAAATCCAATAACATCAATAAAGGTAGGAGCGCAAATCTTATCATACAACACAAGAGTTTATGCAAAGGGACATCGGGACAAAGGATTATGTTACTACAATGCAGGAATGAAGTGCATCACAAAGAAGGGATTTTACAAGAAGTCAAAATACGTTAAAAAGGTTCGTAGAGTCTATGCGAAGATTGTTGGCGGTTGTTAAGAGTACGTTATTAATACTTGTTGTCTCTTGTGACCCAAGTGGCATCATTACGGAATTGCCCCCGAGAGCAAGACCGAAAAGTGTTATGGTGTGTCACAATCCATCTTCACCAGAGCATCAGAAACTCTGCTCTGAAGAATGTTATGAGGTGAATAGGGTTCACGCTGTTTGTTGGGAAATGCCATATGAATGGTGTGAGGAATTTACTGAACGTTGGATAAACGAACTTTGCGCTTCTGTTATTAGAGAAAGGTTGAGATAATTGAAAAGCATTATACCTATTTTGTTAGTTTTGGCATCTTGTGCCGACGAGGTTCCACAGCGAGGAGAGACAGATAGTCAACAGCGAGCGGTAACTGGGGATATTTTGTCTCCTGATGTGCAAATAGTTGCACTACTCCCAGACATCACAGTCGATGCTTATGTTGACCCTTGCGAGGGAGTCCAGAACACTGACGAGAACTATTGCCAATGCCATCCTCGTTGCTGCCAGCGACAAACTTGGTATTGTCCACCAAGAGGCACAGAGATACTCGCAAAGGAGGCAATTCTGGACATTTGCGGTGAAGACTATGTTCCTTGCGACAGAAACAGGGACGACACTTGCCCACCAGCAGAAATCTTATTAGAAACTGGTTGCAACCATGCCTTTGACTGCCCTCCAGGAATAAACGAAGACTTTACAATGTATTATGACTGCGAGATAAACGGAGTTGTGGGAACCCAGCAAGTTATTTGCGATAAAGGCAGACTTTCCTATGGTGAGTGTCTCGCTTGCATTGCGACAGACGAGATTTGCGACGGACGAGACAATGACTGTGACGACGAGATAGACGAACACCAACTAAACGAATGCGGTGAGTGTGGATTATTACAACCAGACACCTGTGACGGAATAGATAATGACTGCGACGGACTAACAGACGAGAACCTTGTACAAGAGTGTTCTACTGCCTGTGGTCGAGGTATATCTTCTTGTGTTGGAGGTAATTGGGTTTCCTGTACAGCAAGACAACCCCAAGATGAGTCTTGTGATGGTGCGGACAATGACTGCGACGGATTAATAGACGAGGGACTTACTTGCAACTGCCCACGAGAAATGGTAGGCATTCTTATTCCTTGCGGAGAACCACCACTGACTTGCGGAATGGGTTTCAAGACTTGCGAGTGTTCAGACGAAGAATGTTCTCAAACTACTATGTCTGACTGTATGTCTATATGTGCTTTTCTACCACCAGAACTGGTTCCTGCTGACGAACCAGACCCGTGCGATAGGTTTGGAGGTATTCCAGTTTCACCAGAATTGTGTAATAACTTTGACGAAGACTGTGATGGACTTATTGATGAGAGGGTTGTAAAACCTTGCTATTCTGGACCACCAGATACAAATGGAGTCGGTGTTTGTCGTCAAGGACAACAGGTGTGCCAGCAGGGTCGATGGTACGGAGAAACAACAGGTGGAAACTTTGTCCTAGACTATTGTACAGGTGAGGTTGTCCCAAGTAGAGAGATTTGTGACGGGGCAGATAATGACTGCGACGGCATAACTGACTTTGGAGAAGAGATTCCAGACACAGATATTCTCTTTATCCTTGACTGGTCGGGTTCAATGGAGTTTAACATAAATGCTGTAAGGATGGCGATGAGCAGGTTTGCTAATCAGTTCGCAGCAGAAGATAAGTTAAAGTGGGGACTCATAACTGGTCCAAGGGTTTTCGTGGACCCAAATATTGGAAACACTGGAACCCCGCAGTATCTACAAATGGAAACGGACATCACTTCATTTGCTGACTTTACCGCTGCTTTCTCTGGTGCTGGAACATTCTCTACTGGTTCCTCAGATGAGATGCTCTTAGATGCAATTTATCTTTCTATTGCCTCTATTTCGTCAAATCTGATTTACGACTTGGGGACATCTTCGTGGGAGAGAGGTATCTACTCTGTACCAGAACTACAGCAGTTTGTAATTAACTGGAGACCGGAAGCGGACAGAATAATAATAGTTTTTTCTGATGAAATTGACCAGTCTTACTTGACGCCGACATTGCCTAGAAGTGATGTCGCTGCCGCCCTTGCTGCCTCTCCAGACACCACACTCCACGTATTTACTAAGAGGTGGTTATTTACCGCTTGGGACGACTACGTTGATGCTACGGGAGGACAGTTGTTTGCTTTGTCATCAAACCCGGAACAAATGTATGAAGACCTCATGTCTATCTTGGATGAGGTGTGCTTGTCTGATTCGGAAGAAAGTGGTCCTTTCGAACCGGTGTCTCTAGGAGTTAGATATGACTATGAGATAGGAATATGCTTCTAGAACAACTGGTAGTTGGTTCTTGCGTCAGTGCCTTGCTCAAGTCGTATGTCGAAGGGATTCCCATAGTGTTGGAGAACCATGACATAGATGAGTTGGGTACAGCGCTTCAACATCCACTGACAGTAGAACAAGTAACAACTTCAAATTCTAGTGAGTTGTGTTCGGTATTGAAATTTATCCTGGCAATGAGAGGGTTGGTAGTTAATCCACACTCTGTTGATTTTTTGAGATTAGAAGAAGACAAATTGCACTCAAGGAACCTTGACATACAATTCGGTAAGTGCCACCTATTTCCTACTCAAAATTTGAAGTCTGACCTTGCAGTAAGAAAAGTTCAAGATGAGGGAATCTTTGAGGTGATGGACTTCATGAAGGTAAGGACAGGCAGCGTGATTGACAAGGTTACGATTTACCCTAGCAATAGTTTTATTGATTCAATAGGACTTTTGGATACGAAAAGCATAGTGGCGATTTCAAGACTTTCGAAAGAACAGTTGACAAATTTTGATTACTCTGATACTATTGTTAGGTTTCTTTGTCAGAAAGAGTTGTCAGAGTCAGAGCATATAAATAGACCCATCATAAGGAAGGAGAGTAGTGCTCGACGTCACTTGAAACTAGAGGTGGTAAGCAGGGAGGTCACTTGTCTGGAAGAGATGGTTTTCAAGAGCACAAGGAAAGTGAAATATTATGACAGAAAAAAGCGAAATGACATCATCGAAGCATATCGCAGGCATAGTTCCGGTATCTAAAGTCAATACTGATATTAACTTAGTCCTACATCCAAGTATGCTACCGTTACAAAATGATTTCTATGCGATACAAAGAAGCATTGCTGAATGTTCTTATATGGGGTGCAAGACAATATGGGTTGTATGCGATGAGTCGGTTGCACCTTTAATAAAAAAAGTATGTGGAGACTTTGTTCTTAGTCTTACTCAGCACGAGAGAGCAAAGTTTGCCAACTTTTCAAGTGAACTCAAGAGGCATGTACCAATATTTTACGTCCCACTTTCATACAAGCATATGAACAAGAAGGGCATTGGAGTGTCTGTGATGGATGGAGTTTATGCAAGTTACACAATTAGTGACAAGATAAGTAAGTGGATTGCTCCGTACAGGTATTACGTATCAAATCCATATGGTGTCTACTACCCAAAGAATGTTGAGTTGAGACAACTTGTTAAGGACAACGAATCCGTGTTCATGACACACAAGGGACAAGGTGTGTTGCAGGGAGAGAATCTTGGATTTAGTTTTAGCGTAAGGCAGTTCAAGCACTGCTCTTATCTATTTAAAAGAATGGACGTAAAATCAGATTATACGCTTGACAAAGTCTTTGGCGATGCTATAATGAATGAAAATAGTGAGACATATGAAGTTGATTACTACCACAATATATCTACGTGGAATGGGTATCAACAGTATATGTCTGACCCTATAAGAATGAATAACGACTGGAGGTATTGTTTTCAGAATGCCTTCAAAAAAGATGAAAGGAAGTTAGATTGAGAGAACAACCACAAATACCATTTGTAGGACTGCACGCACATTCCGTTGCAGGTTCCATCTTTGATGCATTGGGATACCCACAGCAGCATATGGACTTTGCCTATGAAAATGGCATGAATGCTCTGGCGCTGACGGACCACGGCAATGCTAACGGATTGGCATATCAGGTTCTCCACGCGAAGAAGATGATGGCAGACGGGAAGGAGTTCAAACCAATTTTTGGTTGTGAAGCATATTTCGTGCCAAGCATCGCAAACTGGAAGGTTGATTACGAAAAGGCAAGAGAAGAGACAAAGAACAAAAAAGCATTAGATGATATCCAGTCCGGTGCGACTGTCGAGAACGAAGCATCTAAGAAAAAGATGAAGTCGATTCTCAATCGCAGAAGTCACATGATTCTTCTTGCAATGAACCAGACTGGACTTCAGAACATTTATAAAATGGTCTCCAAGTCGTATACTGGTGACCATTTTTATCGATACCCAAGAATTGACTATGCTTTACTCAAGAAGCATAACGAGGGTGTCATAGCAGCATCTGCTTGTCTTGGTGGAGTTTATGCTAGTGATTTCTGGCAGAACAGAGAAGAAGGAGAGGATGCTGTTCTCGATGCGATGAGAACAACAACACAGAAGATGCAAGCAATCTTTGGAGACCGCTGGTATGGCGAACTTCAATGGAACAATGTTCCAGAGCAGCACAAGTTAAACCAGTTCATTATCCAGATGCACTATGAATTTGGAATTGACCTTATTTCAACTGCTGACTCACACTATTATTCTCCAGATGCGTGGAAGGACCGAGAACTGTACAAGCGACTTGGATTCCTTGGTCGCAAGGTTGAGTGGTTGTCTGATGAATTGCCTGTCGATGTTGATGACATTGGTTACGAACTTTACCCAAAGAACGGTGACCAGATGTGGGAAAGTTATAAGAAGTATTCCAAGGAATGCAACGTAGAATATGATGACAACCTTGTCCTTAACTCTATTAAGCGTACTCACGAAATAGCACATCAGCGAATAGAGACGTTCTTGCCAGACAGCGAGGTTCGCTTACCGGACTTTGTTGTGCCAGATGGTTCAACAGCAGGAGAGACACTTATTGCCCTGTCCGTTGCTGGTGCTCGTGACCGTGGATTCGCTGATAACCCAGTATATGCTGAGAGGTTAGAGTATGAGGTCAAGGTAATCGAGGAGCGTGGTTTCAGTAAGTACTTTTTGACAATGAAGAAGATTGCAGATGAGGCAACGAAGATGCAGTTAGTGGGCGCAGGACGGGGTTCTGCTGCGGGTTCTCTGGTTGCCTATGCCTTGGGCATTACCCAGGTTGACCCAATCCGTTACGGACTTCAATTTGAGCGTTTTTTGACAAAAGGTGGTTCTGGATATCCTGATATTGATTATGATGTTTCTGACCCTATGGTCCTCAAAGAGCACCTCATTCAGGAGTGGGGCGACAATGTTGTTGTGCCAATTACAAACTGGAATACTCTTCAGTTGAGGTCGCTGATTAAAGACATCTCTAAGTTTTATGAGATACCTTTTGCAGAAGTGAATGCCGTTACGAACAAGATGGTTTATGAGGCGACACCACTTGCCAAGAAGGAACATGGCATAACGGCGGGTGTTTATGCACCCACGTTCGAAGAGTTAATGAAATATTCAGATTCTTTACAGAAGTTCCTGCAGAAGTATCCTAACGTAAAGACGCACGTAGATGCCCTCTACGGTCAAACACGCTCTGCCTCTCGCCACGCAGGTGGTGTTGTTGTGGGTGAGAATCTAGACCAGTGGATGCCACTGATTAACTCAGGGGGAGTGCGACAAACACCTTGGTCTGAGGGACAGAATGTTCGCCACCTAGAACCTATGGGATTTATCAAGTTTGATATCCTCGGTCTTGCTTCCTTGCGAATGATAGAGGATGCAATTAGGCACATCTTGATTCGTTACGAGGGAGTTGAGAATCCAACGTTTGATGACATTAAGAATTTTTATGAAGAGAAACTACATCCAGAGAAGATTGACTTAAACAACAGAGAGGTATGGGAAAATGTATTCCACGAAGGAAAGTGGGCAGGCATCTTTCAGTTCACAGAAGGTGGTGCTCAGTCATTTTGCAAGAACGCTAAACCAAACAATATTACGGACCTTGCTGCCATTACTTCTATATATCGCCCTGGTCCACTGTCTGCAGGCGTTGACAAGATGTATGTCGGTGCGAAAGAAAATCCAGATGAGGTAGATTATTTAAATGATTATGTCAAGGAGGTTACCGAGGAAACATACGGGTTCCTAATCTTTCAGGAGCAAATTGCTATGCTCGCTCACAAACTTGGTAAAGACTTGTCTCTTGACGAGGGCAACAAGTTGCGTAAACTTCTTACTAAGAAGGGTACTGGTGCAGCGTCCGTAGAGAAAGATAAGATTTATGACAAGTTCAGAAGAGGTTGCATCGAGAAGGGCATGAAAGAGTACGAGGCAAAGAAACTATGGGAGAAGTTTGAATACTTTTCAGGATATGGTTTCAATAAGTCTCACGCAGTGTCTTATTGTGTTTTGTCTTATCAGTGCGCCTACCTTCTGAACTTCTATCCGGAGTGTTGGTTGGCAGCGTTCTTGGACAAGGAACCAGATAAGAGGAAGGAACGTGCAATTAACATCGCTAAGTCCTATGGTTATAGGATTGAACCCCTAAATGTCAATACTTCTGGAACTCGCTGGGAGATATCTGACGATGGAAAGACTTTGATTCAACCACTGTCATCTATCAAGGGGTTGGGTGATACTGCCATTGAACAAATCATGGACAACAGACCGTTCAAGAGCATAGAGGATTTTTTGTTTAATGAGAACATCGTTTATTCGAAACTAAACAAGAAGGCGATAGATGCTCTTTGTTTGAGTCAGGCATTGAACTGCCTGATGGATGACAGGTTTACTGGTTTGAGACACTTCTGGTCTGCTGTTGCGTGTCATAGACCGAGAAAGGAGAAGAACTTAATTGAAAACATAGAGTTGTATGCACCAGAAGGCGACTTGCCAGAAGAAGAGAAACTACAGCACTTGGTGAATCTGACAGGCATCTTTCCTGTCAGTATGGTTGTGAACGAGAGATTGCAGCAACTGTTTGAGGATAGGATGGTCCCTCCCATTTCAGAATTCGATGCCGAGTTAGGTCTCTGCTGGTTTATTCCGAGGGAGGTGATTGAGAAGAAGACCAAAAATGGAAAACCTTTTTACCTCGTCAAGGTTATTGATTCAAACTCGGAGGAGAACACAATAAAGTGTTGGGGTGTTGACCCCAAGAAGGACAAGGTTTACGTAAATAGACCGTACATGGCGAGACTCAATTGGGACCCGCAGTGGGGATTTAGTACTAGGTCAGTCAGAAAAATGTTTAAAATGTTAGGATAGGAAATTTGTGATGGAAAAGAATAGAACTATATTTTGTGACATAGACGGTACGATATTTAAGTATCGCAAGTTTGAGACACTAAAAACGACAAAACCTGAGTTTACTCCAGGTGCTCTCGAAAAATTAAAAAGGTGGAAAAGAGATAAGTGCATGATTGTCTTTACGACTGCACGACCAGAAGAGTTGAGAGACCATACGGTAAAAGAACTCTTGACAATGGGTGTGCCTTGGGATAAACTTGTTATGGGTATTGAGCGAGGACCTCGGTATTTGATTAATGATATGGACCCGGCAAAACCGGGTATTAGAGCGATTGCGTATAGCATCGAGCGAGACAAAGGATTGAAGAAGGTCGTGGTAGGAGCGACAGAGGAGATAATAAAATAATGGGTTATGATTTAGATTATGTGAAAGTTTATAAAGTTAGACCAGAAGCAAAGTTGCCATCAAGGGCGCACAAGAACGATGCTGGTATGGACATTTACTTCGCCCCCATTGAGGGCGCGGCAGTTAGAGTGCTTCCAAATCAAAGTGTCTTGTTGGAGACTGGCATCAAGATGGAAGTACCATCTGGTTGTATGCTTCAGATTATGAACAAGTCAGGGATTGCAACAAAAACACAGTTGATTACTGGTGCCTGTGTTGTTGATGAAGGATATGACGGAGAAATATTTGTAAATCTCCAGAACATAGGCAAAGACATTCAGTTTATTGAACCCGGTCAAAAAATCGCCCAGGGAGTTTTTGTGAGAATTGAAAAACCTGCTCTTCGTATGATTGAAGAGGATAACATCTATGGAGAAGAGACTTCCAGGGGTTCTGGCGGGTTTGGTTCTACCGGTGTATAAATGAGCGCAAAGAGAAAACTAAAAAGAGCAAAGCAAAAGCAAGCAAAGAAGGATGTTCAAGTTGCTTTGGGTCTTTTTGACAAGATACCAGAACATTGCTTGACTTGTCACGAACCGTATGATAGGGTAAATAAAGAACAAGTTATGTCATGGAGAGTTGTTGTGAGGGAGCAGGAGGAAAAGGTCAATCTATATTGTCCAGATTGCTGGCAGAAAGCAACAAACCTCATAGAAGAAATGCAAAAGGAGTTGAGTAATGAAGAGACAGACGCATAGTTTTGATGATGTTTTGCTGGTGCCACAGTACAGCGACATCGAATCCAGGGAAGAGATAGATTTATCTAGACAACTGGGGAATAGAAAATTTTCAATCCCTATCATCACAAGTCCGATGGATACTGTTACGGGACTGGGTATGGCGGTGCAGTTTGCATCGCTAGGTGGACTTGCAGTAACACATAGATATTGTGATATGGTAGAGCAGTCTAGGATAACGCCCTTCGGCGCAGCAGCGGCAGTCGGAGTCACAGGCGACTTTATGGAGAGAATTCAGTTTCTTATTTCTGACTCTAGAATTGATACGTTCTGTCTGGACGTTGCCCATGGGCATCACATACTAGTCGAACGTGCTCTAAAATCAATAAGGGACAAGTGGGGAAGTTCTATTAATATTATTGCTGGTAACGTCGCTACGCCGAAAGCATATAAGGACCTCTCCGACTGGGGCGCTGATGCAGTCCGTGTTGGTATCGGAGGTGGTTCGATATGCTCAACCAGAATTCAGACAGGACACGGAGTGCCAACGTTTGAATCGGTCTTGACCTGTAGTTATGAGGACGGGGCGACCATTATTGCTGACGGTGGCATCAAGACAGCAGGAGATGCTGTGAAAGCACTCGCTGCAGGGGCAGACTTTGTTATGCTTGGTTCAATGCTGGCGGGAACAGATGAAGCGTGCGGTAGCATATTCGAAGCACCAGACGGAAAGAAATACAAAGTCTATAGAGGTATGGCATCTAAGGAAGCACAAAGAGAATGGCGAGGAAAAGCGAGGTCTTTAGAAGGCATATCTACGACTATACCATACAAAGGACCAGTTAAAGACGTTGTTAATGATTTGTTACAGAATATCAGGTCCGGTCTTTCCTACACTGGTGCCAGAAACATTACACAACTTCAGGCAAAGGCAGAGTTTATCACTCAGTCGGCAGCGTCCCAGGTGGAGAGCAGCACCCACATCTTGAGGTCGAAATGAGTTACTACCAGTATGGCAAGGGAGAGAAGAGCATTATGTTTGCGGACACGGATGCTCGCCACGCAGAACTAAGACTAAAACTAAGAAGAGACGGTATTAGTCAGGTTGATTTTTTTAAAGCGATGATTACGGGTTATATAACCAATGACCCAAACATAGTGATGTACATCACAAGAGTAAAACAGGAGAAAGGTAAAATTGGAAAAAAGAAAATTGCTAGACAAAATGAAGACATCAAGCAAGGAAATCAGACCCTTCAAGATTTTGGGATTACCGAGAGGGACATTGACTTTGTCTTTGATTTGATTGAAAGCGGAGACGATGAAGTATAATGAGTACACTACCAGAATGCGCAGAGAAGTGCAAAGAACTAAATGTCTCTTGCCCAAACAAGGACTGTAGAATGTGGATAGAACATGAAAAAGAAAAGAATTGTTGCTTAGTATCGATACAAGAGAAACAAATAAAAACAGCGGGTAAGTCCCTAACTTTGCACGAAGTCGGAGAGAGGTTGGGAATAAACTATTTGAAGGTGAGGCAGATAGAGTTATCCGCTTTAAGAAAACTTTCTAATAAGGTGGAAGCAAGGAACCTTTTTAGTGAGATAAATGAATAATTTAATATACTTTTAGGAAAAAATATTCCTATTTATTACTGTTAACACAAAATCTATTTTGTTAAAAGGAGAATGACATGTCAAATAACAAAAAGAAGGCGCTCTTAAATGAGACCACAACTAGAAGATTCTGGAAACTAGCAGGACTTCAACCAATCCACGAGAAAGCATATGTTTTCGGAGAGGAAGAGGAAATCGAAGAAGGTATGTCCCGCGCTAAAGAAGACGACAAAGAAGAAGTCGAAGAAGCACGCGGTAAGTCGAACCCTGTTGGCGGCACATTGCCTGACGGTACAAAAGGGTTTGGACCAGTCTACAAATACGAACCCAAAGATGATGATGAAGCATCGGAAAAAGTTGGCGATGCAACAGTTACACCTGTCAAGGTACGTAAGATGAATGAGGAAGAAGTCGAAAACATCGAAGAGATGGGAATGGACAGAGCAGCAGAAGATGAACCAGAGATGGAGATGGGTGCTGAGGAAGGTCCAGAAGACGGTCAGGATGTAGAAGTTGATGTACCAGAGGGTGACGTCGCTTCTCTTAGAACTGCTCGTGATATTCTTGACCAGATTCTTTCCGCTGTTGATGGCGCTGATGCAGAACCAGAGATGGAAGACGAACCAGAGATGGACGCTGAAGAACCAGCAATGGATGACGAGGAACCCGCACTTCAGGAAATCGACCAAGAGGAACTTGAAGAAGTCGCAGAAAGAATTGCTAGTCGTGTAGCAAAGCGCATCGCAGAATCTCTCAAAAGAAAGTAAAATTTTACTTGACCTACCGGAAAGGACTTGTTAATCTAATAACATGAAGACCGAACTTATATACGCATTCTTTTGGTTTGCCACGGGTGCGTTCCTACATCACGCAATATTTATATTTCGCTCGAAGGAAGAAAGAGAGCAGTTTTATTTTGACCATATCAAGAATATGAACGCTCTTTCTTCTGTGTTTTTGGACCAACTCAAGAATATTGTAGACATAAAGAAGTCTGTGATGAAGGAGATGGGTTTGGACGATGAGATGGTTGAAGAACAGTGCAAGGTTGAAAAAACATTTGTAAAAAACTGGAAAATACTATATGCTACTACAATATTGTCAAACATACCAAAAGACATTGTGTCAAAAATAGTTGAGAGGAGTCATCATGATTGATGTAGTTTGCTGGAAAGAAACCAAAAGAGACGACAATTCTATTGCATGTCGTCTACAAATACATTATACTGACCAGAGAAGAATAAAAACAGTGTTGAAAGAGTTAAAAGAATGGAGAGAAGCAGGAAGTGGTTTCAACCCGAAGAAGAGAGAGTCTTTGCTTATTTTTACGAGAGACTTTCAGAATGACAACAAGTGGAGAAACTTTCTGAAAAGTTTCCCATTCAAGATTACGGAAAAAACACCAACAGGAAAGGAAAAAGTATACAATGCCAAAAAAACCATCTAAGAAGCAAAAAGCAGAAGAGCAACCATTAGAAGAGTTTGTAGATATTGCCGTTGAGCAAGAGGGAAAGCAACCAATATACATTATTAATAACTTGGGTCCTGAGAGTAAGGTCGACAAGGATGACATTAGAGCAATTAATTGTTATGGCGACATAACGGAGAGAATGGGTTCTGAGGTCGTTCAGGCAATGCTTTACTTCAATCATTCAAGATTTGATGTTATTGAAGATGCAGAAGGTAATGCACATGAGATTGTAAGACCATTTAGGATGTATATCTCCACCCACGGTGGTATAGTCTCTGACATGTTCTCTATTCTCGACGTGATGGATATGATTAAGGAAGACTGTGTTATTGAAACAGTCGGTCTCGGCAAGGTAATGTCAGCAGGTGTCTTGATACTTGCAAACGGAACCAAGGGCAAGAGAAAGATTGGCAAGAACTGCAGGGTAATGCTTCACAGTGTTATCAGCGGACATCACGGTTCTTTCCCCAATGTGGAGAATGAAATGCGTGAGACAAAGGCACTGCAAGATATGTATTTTGACTATCTCTGCTCATGCACCAAGTTGACTAGGAAGAAGATTAAAAAGTTACTTTTAAACAACGTTGATGTCTATTTATCTGCAGAGGAAGCAATCGAATATGGCATTGCTGATGAGTTTCTATGAGTGATTTAGACCTTTTAGTTGAAATGTTTGCCAAGGTGGGTAAAATCACAGAGCAAGATGAAATTAAAAAAGAAAAGGGCAAAGAATACACTATATCTGCGCCAAGTTTTGTGGTGGATGCTGGTTGGTTGAATTCTAAATCATCAATGAATGCACCAGCGTTGAAGAGGTTGATTCAAGAGATGGAGAGAACCGGTATCAACAGGCAATATTCACTGCAAAACTTTGCTGCTTTTATTAAAGCACTTAATGAAGCGAACAACTTAGAGGGTGATGAAGACGTCGGCAAAAAGTTGGCAAAGTTAAATATTATAAGAGTCATTCACAATCTTGCTAGGACTGACAGTGGTCGTCAATCTGCAGCGGGATTTAGTTTTGAAAATTTTCTTGCAATTTTTTACAAAGACGGTACTGTGATTGCTCCGCAGAGAGGAAAAGGACCAGATAATATAGCGGATGTTAGTTTCGGTTCCGATGGTCAAGCGTCTATCAAGTTCTTGTCTAGTGGGGGTAATCCGACCATTGCTGGTTCGATTCCAAATCTTCTTGATACCATTGAGAAGCATGGTTACATCGATTACATAGTGGGACTGAAGAGTGAAAACAAAGTAGAGTTCAAGCATACTAGGATAACAGGTAAAGACCTGGTGGAGCAATCTCCTGGTGGAGAAGCACCAACTCCAGATGAAATATTGCAAGATATACTGACACCAGAGCAGCAAGAAGAGTTTGCTAAACTTGGACCTACTCAACAAAAAAACTACATGAAAGACATCAAGGGTAGGGTTGATTTCAAGAAACTCTCTGGAAAGTCTGGTAAACTTGTCCAACAGTGGATGAGGTACAATGAGAGAGTTCGCTCCGGTGCAGAAAATGCAAGAAAACCCAAAGAAACCCAGATGAACTTTAGTTTAAATCAATTGAAGTTTAGGGACATAGGGACCTTAAACACTGAAGGCGCTCTTGAGAAAGTCAATATCATACTTGAATCCTTAAACAAGGAGTTTAACGACCTTCTGTCTAACCTTCAAGAACTCTCAAGAAGGGTGAACGAACTCACTTACTCTGGCGAGTCAGAAAGAAAGTCCAAAGCAACCAAAGCAGCAGAGAAAGCAGGCGACACAAAGAAATCTGCAGAAGAAATCAAATAAACACTTGACACCTAGCATATACTTGTTTATAATATAATCATTACAAAGTGAGGTTAAATGAAACACTATTCTGATGGTAAGGACCTACATCGTTTGATGCTAGATGGGGTTAACATACTTGCCGATAATGTAGCATCAACATATGGACCCAAGGGTCGTAACGTAATTTTAAGGAAGAAAGATGGTAAACCAATCATCACAAAAGATGGAGTCACTGTTGCGAGATTTGTATCTCTTGAAGACCCGTTCCAGGATGCAGCAGTTGAGATTGTTAAACAAGCATCAGAGAAAACAAACTCCGATGCGGGAGATGGCACAACAACATCAACAATCTTAGCGAGAGCAATCTTTGCCAAGTCTCTTGAACTTATCGAAAGAGGTCTTAGTCCAGTCGAGGTAAAGCGAGGTCTGGACAAGGTTTGCGACTTGGTATGTGAGAAGGTCGAGGAAAAGTCTCGTCCCATCTCTAGTGTAGAAGATGTAGCATTCGTTGCCAAGATTTCTGCAAACAACGACCAAGTGATTGGAGATTTAATCTCCACTGCTGTGGACAAGGTTGGTAAGGGCGGTTCCGTAACGATTGAGGACGGTCGCTCAACAGAGACAACACTAGACCTTGTGGAAGGTTTTAGGTTTCAGTCTGGGTTCTTGTCGAACTATTTCGTTACAGACGAGAGAAGAAATGTTTGTAGATACGACAATGCTTTGATTTTCTTGTGTGATGCACAAGTCGACCAAGTGCAAACTATCCTGCCTGTCTTGGAGATTGCAGCAAGAGAACAGAAACCAGTTGTTCTTGTTTGTGATGATGTGGAGGGTCAAGCACTCTCTGCACTCGTTATGAACTCTGCACGAGGTTCCATGAAGGTTGCTGCTGTTAAGTCTCCCAAGTATGGAGAAGAACGAAGAGCAACAATGCAGGACCTTGCTATCGCAACGGGTGCAAAATATTTTAGAACCATGATGGGCGACCAAGTTAAGGATGTTACTATTAACGACCTTGGCACTTGTCACAACATTGAGATTTCTAAGTATGGCACAATCATTGTTGGGGGTGGTGGAGATACGGACGAGTTGTCGCAGCGAATCGAAGACCTGAAGCAGCAGGTCAAGGATGCAGAGTCTCTGGTGGATGCAGAACAGGTTCAAGAACGAGTGACAAGGTTGTCTAGTGGTGTTGCGATTGTGCGAGTAGGTGCAGCAACAGAGATTGAAATGATTGAAAAGAAGCACCGCATTGAGGATGCCCTAGAAGCAGTCAGGTCAGCACAACAAGAGGGTATCGTTCCAGGTGGTGGATTGACTCTCTATCGTATCTCGCAAACAATCTTAGACGATATTAGAAATATTGAACTTACGGAAGACCAGAAGTTTGCAGCAGAGATTTTCTATGATGTTCTTCGTTCTCCAATGAAGACGATGGCAGAGAATGCTGGGTATGATTTTGAGGACATAGACTCTAAATTATCTAATGAAAGCGACGATACAGGGTTCAATTTTCTTTTAGGTATTCCAGCAGATATGTACCGTGAGGGCATCATCGACCCAGCGAAGGTTACGAAGAATGCACTAAGAAATGCTGTCTCTGCTGCTGGTACATTGCTGACAACTAATTTTGCAATTATCGAAGAATCAGGGAAGACTCCGAACTAGTTATAGAGTAAGTTACGGAGGATTGTGAGATGCCAGACCTTTCAAGAGAATTAATCGTGGAATTGACAAGAAAGTTAGATAAGTTATGTATGACAATGGAGACGGTTCGTGAGAGGCAAGATGAGATGATTGAGAATGTTTCTAAAATAAAAGAAGCAGTCTATAATCCAGACGAGGGTCTTTATGCTAGAATCAGGGCACTTGAATCTTGGAAAGATACATCCTCCAAAGTAACTTGGACCTTGTTTACCGCAGTTATTGGTCTCGCAAGTGCATTAGTGATTAAACTTTTTTAAAAAAAAGGAGAGAAATGAAAGTTAAAGTTTCGTATACAGTTGATTTTGAAGAAATTCCAACCGTTATAAGAGAGATTGTCGATAAGTCTCAGGACCTTCAGGCAGAGATGGCAGAGTTGTCATCAGGATTGAGGGTTGGCGACCTTGGATTAAGGTCTCTCAAAGATATTAATAGAATCAAAGCAATTTGCAATAGTTTGCTGGAGAGTTACTCAGATTGTGAGTCTATTTTGACTGGTTATCTAAGTGCTGCACTCTCTCCACCACAACAACAGGGAGAAGTAGAAAATGTTGACTCTTGAAGTTATAAAGCGAGGATTGCCTCCAAACTTTGATTACACAACAGAACCGATGGTGCTAAATCCAAGTAGTATCGTATCTATTTCGCCAGCAGTACATCACTCTTCGCTTATTCGAGAAGTGAATGGTCGCACCATCAATCAGAACGAGATTTGTGAAATAGAGTATAATGTTGGAGAAAGGTCAGAAAAGGTCTTGGTAATGGGAAGTTACATCGAGGTCCTACAAAACACTAGAAGTAGAAAGAGAGAACTTTTGAATGGGTAGGTCGAGTTATTATTTGGTGTTCGGACTGTCAAACTGCCCCTTTTGCAAGGAGGCAGACAACCTTCTTGGTTCATTGGGGTATGACTACGAGTACTTTACACTTGATAACGACCCAGAATACCTCCTAGAGATGAAAGAATTCTATAAACACAGAACAGTTCCGATTGTTCTTAAAGTCGGAGACGACTCTATTGTTCGCTTCATTGGCGGATGTGATGATTTGAAGAGAGAATTAAATGATTAAATGTGACTTGATGGAAATAACCGAGCATGAACTTATATCCGACGGAAAGAAAACGAAGTTCGGCAGATATCATGGTTCTATGTTCTGGAATATTCCAGGGTTTGGAAGTAAAAAGTGGGTTGTTGCTGCGAGAATCAAGGTAGAGGACGCGGTTAACGACCTAACAGAGCAAGAAATTATTGAAGGGTGCATTGCCTACTTGAATACCCCGCCACCAAGAAAGAAGTTCCAAAGAAGGATTAAGAAACCAAAGTATGGTTCTCTAGAACTTTATAAAGCGAACTTCATCGAGGTAGGTGGTAGTTGTTATATTAGTGCTCTTTTGGTAACCGACCAGAGGAACAGTAAATATTTCTGGGGTAAGGGCATTGTCACAGCAAAGTAACATAGAATACAAGTTCAAGATGCAATCAATGATTGGTTGGATTGAGATGTCTTCTCGATTTAGAGCAATATCACAAGAACTGTTAGCGACAAAAGAAGTGGACTTCTCCGAAGAAACTATCGTAGAACTTGGAAAACTAGGTGTTAATTCGTATATCTTCTTTGACTACCTGCAAGACTTGTCAAAATACGTACAGGAAGACGAGGAGGGTTACTTGGATTTGCACGATAAGGAAGTGGAAAACATCTGGAAGTGTTTACTTTCCCTGAGTACCTCGAAGAAGCAATTAATGAAATCATCTATAAGTTTGGAACTGCATTAATGAATATATACATAGGGATATTTATAGTCGTAATAGCACAGGTTGCGGGTTGGTTTCAACTGAACGCACAGTACCTCTCTTCGTGGTGGGCAAACAAACCAATAATGACAGCAGTCGTCATAGGTATTCCCTGTTCTATTGCTTTTTGGTATTCTTGGAAACTCATCGTAGATGAAACGGGTTCGGCGTGGACCGCTAGGTTTATCGGTTCGTCAGCAGGACTTATCGTCTTTCCTGTTTTAACATGGTTCTTATTGGGGGAATCGATGTTCACGCCGAAGACTATGATTTGCTTTGCCTTGGCGTTAACAATAATTTTAGTTCAACTTTTTTATTGACAAACAGTAGTATGTGTTTATACTATAGGTATGACCAAGTTGCCGGAAGGGACTTGGGCATCGGAGTAACTTGCTTAATAAGGAGGAAATAACAATGAATGCAATTACTACATATCGACCTGGACTTTTAGGTCACAAAGTTATTAATGAGGTTTTTGACAACTTCTTCAATGACTTTCCTACCCATCTCAGGGCATCCACACAGGGTTATCCCGTTGCCGACATTTATCGAGACGATGATGGTTCCACTGTGTTGGAGTTTGCTTTAGCAGGGTTCAAGAAGAAAGAACTCTCTATTGACATACAACCTGATAAGCGAAGCATTACCATCACTGGTCAAGTTGATGAGGATAATGAAAAGAGACAAAGGATTGCTCGTAGGAACTTTACGAGAACCTATGTGAATTATGACGACAACCTTGACCTTGCCGGTGCGAAAGCGTCGTTTGAGAATGGTTTACTTTCAGTTAGAGTTCCACAAAGACCGGAGGTCAAATCCCTGTCGATAGAAATACAGTAACTGGAGGGGCATTTGCCCCTCCTTTCTTTTCTTTATTTACTATTTACTATACCTAAAAGGACAGACTATGAAAGAAATACAAGAATATTTTGACTCACTTATTCCAGAAAAAGCACAACGGTCTCGACAAACTGGAGTTTATCAGTTTTACCTGATGCTCGGATACAAGGCAGAATCGTCTGGTGAGCAGGGGTATAGAGGTCTAGAGGATATCGTTGCTGATATTCGTGCAATCCCGAGCGTGACTGTTGTTACCATCAAGGTGGCGAACGAGAAGATTTCAGAAACAGATTACGTTGCAGGACTTAAGATTAAGTTCATTCCTAGTCTGCCGGGCATCTTGAGGTCGCCTGAAGACGCAAAGTCCGCAATAATCAGAGCAATCAGACAGACCAAGGGAGTCAGGAAGTTGTTCAAAGTTTCACCTAGATTCGAAAAATCTTCGGTGTAGGGGAGTGAAAGGTCATTAAACTATCTGTCAAAGTCATCGAAACATTATCTTTAATTGTTTGGTCTCTGGTTTTTACTGGTGCGGTCTTCATGTGGAAAACATACGAAGATAACAAGAGGGATGGCGTTCATTCTGTGAACAAGCACTAATTAGTACGTGAAGTATAGAAAGATAAAAGTTGGTGACTTAGTGCATCATTCACTCTACAGAAGAGAGGAATGGTGTGCTTTGCTCCTTAAGATGCGCATTTTAGAGGAAGATGGTTTAGAAATGGCATATGTAAAGATGGTACCTGGCACGATGCAGTACGACTACTTTCAGAGAACTGGGAAAAACAACTCTGATGTTGGATGGGTATATAGCAAGTGGTTGTGGGTTTACCAAAGAGAGGATTGAATATGAACTTAAGAAATTTAAAACCTATATTTTATGAAAATAGTAGAGTACCAGTGTGGTTATCAAAGGTTGCGCCCATTAATGTGTGGGCAAACTCGTTTGCTATCTGGGTTTGGTGTAGGGGAAAGATGTCAGAAAAGACAAAGAGGCACGAAACTATCCATTTTCAGCAGCAACTCGAATGCCTTTTCGTATTCCAATGGATATTGTACGGGTTGCACTATTTAGTGCTATTCGCAAAGTACAAGGGAGATGGCAAAAAGGCATACCACAATATATGTTTCGAAAGAGAGGCATATGAGCACGATAAGGAGCACTTCTACTTGGATAACAGAAAGAGATATAATTGGATTAAGTATCTATGGAGACCAGAGAAATGATTATAAAGAACGGTTCTAGGGGAGAGGATGTAAAAGAACTCCAAAGAGCATTGAAAGCACTGGGTTATAATGTGGGAACTGTAGACGGTATCTTTGGACATGGAACTGAAATACAGGTAGAGAAGTTTCAGGAGTCAGTCGAGTTGCACCCAGACGGTATTGTTGGAAAGGGAACATTAAGAGAAATCAACGAAGCACTGGATGCAGCAGGACACTCGGAACTAAAGTTCGAGTTGGGAGACTACCCTGACCCAGAGGAGTCGAGTGTTAAGTTAAAGTGGGTAAAGGTTGAGGCAGACCAAGTGGACGGAAGTCAAGGTTATTCATACTTTCGTCTTAGGGAAGATGTTTCGGTTGCATACAATAAACTTAGGCACGAAGTCATTTCGCTTGGTGGAGTTATAACCTCCGCTGGAGCAAAGAGACCTCTGTCTGACAGCAAGAAGATGGCAAGTCGTTCTTCTAAATCTCTACACTACACAGGTTTAGCGTTCGACATGGCGTTGGACTCTGGAATGAACAACCCAAAAAAGGAAAGGTTTGTTGTAGAAGAGGTTGGAGATAGAAACTGGAACGTTTGGTGTAGAACAACAGACGAGAGTGTTCCGGTTCGCAAGATAACTGCCTACACCTACAACAACACAAGAGTAGTCGTTGAGGACAGGTTCTTTTCTTTCACAGACTTGGCGAAGAAGCACGGGTTCGAGGGCATAAAGTGCAGACGTTCATTCAAGACCGGCGGCAGTTATCTTGGAGCAGAGTGGTGGCACTTCCAGTATGAGAAGGCGCTGGAACCAGGTGTGTCAACCTTTGGCGGAGAGTTGTTGAAGATTTACACACTTAAAGAGTGTCGTGATTTTGGACCATGGGAAGATGTAAAGCACTGTGTCTGGCAAGAAAGTTGGTGGTAAAGTGAAAAAGAGAAACCCATTCGCAGTTGCATTGCAGCAGCGGTTCGGTGGTGGTGTTAAACCTCACAAGAACAAAAAGAAGTATACAAGGAAAAAGAAACACAAGGAGAAAAATCATGACTGATATGAAAAACATTTTAAATGAATGGAGAGGATTCATTAACGAATCTGGGTTAAGCAGAATTTACAAACACATTATGGAGCACGACTGTGTTATTATCACTGCTTTCAGAGATGACTCTAACGATGACTCAAGATGTACTGATAAGGCAGTTATCGGTGGTGACAACATGGAGAGAAACAGGGACCTCAAGGCAACCTTGCTTGGTCTCGGATACGGTGTTACCAAGGTGGACGGTTCTTACATTGAGGACTTCAATACTCCTCTCGCCAAGGAAGTAAAAGAAGATAGTCTATTTTGTGTCAACTTAAATGATGACACCGACTTTGTTGACAGGTTGGCAGCACTCGGAGAGAAGTTTTGTCAGGACTCTATCATCGTGTTTCCCAAGGGAGGAAAAGGCGCTCACCTTATCGGCACAAACAATGCAGAGTTCCCAGGTTACGGAGAGAAAAGTATGACAGGAGACTTGTCTATGGGTCAAGAAGCGGAGTTTATGACCAGAATCAATAACAGACCTTTTACCACAAAAGAAGGCGTGGAACTCGAAACCTACAACCAACTACCACGTCTTCAGAGAATGGCAGTCAGAGCAATCCAAAAAAGAATTTTAGAAGAATAACTTGACATCCAACCAAACATCCCCTATAGTATATAAACAACAACAAGAAAGGACTACATTATGAACCTTGGATATGCTTGCATTAACATGAACTTGTCAACACTTCCAAAGTCCAAGCGTGTTACAACAAACCGCTCTATGGTCAAGAAGACGTTTCAAGAAAAGGGCATTGCTTATGCTTCAGAGTTGGGGTTACAGAACGCACAAGACCTTCTAAAAATCCTCCAGTGGAATGAGGAACATGGAATCAAATTCTTCCGATTGTCTTCAGACTTGTTTCCTTGGTCTTCGGAGTACAATCTAAAAGACTTGCCAGATTATGAAAATATTGCATGGTGGTTGGACCAAGCTGGTATGTATGCGTGGAAACATGGTCACCGTATTACAACTCACCCAGGACCATTCAATGTGTTGGGTTCTCCAAACGAAGAGACTGTCCGCAAGACTATCAAGGAGTTGGAGACTCATTCAGAAGTGTTTGACTTGATGGGGTTGGAACCTACGCCTTATGCGAAGATTAACATTCATGTCGGTGGTACATACGGTGGAGACTTTGCAGGCACGGCAGACCGTTGGTGCCGAAACTTTCTGAAGTTGTCTGCTAATTGCCAAAACCGTCTAACAGTCGAGAACGATGATAAGGCATCTATGTGGTCGACTCGTCATCTGTATGACTACATACACAAAACAATTCACATCCCTATCGTATTTGACTATCATCACCACAGGTTCTGCACTGGTGGTCAAACGGAAGGTGAAGCAGTTCAGTTGGCAGCGTCTACTTGGAATGGTGTTACGCCAGTTGTTCATCTATCCGAGTCTCGACGAGAAGAACAGGGAGACCCCAAGATTAGGGAGCAAGCACACTCTGACTACATCTACAAACCAGTTGATAACTATGGTGTCAACTATGATATGATGCTGGAGTGCAAGAAGAAAGAGTTGGGACTACTTAAGTATCGAGCGATTTTAGAGATGGAGGCGATTGCAAATGGTTCAGAAGAAGCGGCACATTGCTAAGGCACTGACCTGGAGACTGGTCGGCACAGTAGACACGTTCCTGTTGGCGTGGTTTCTCACTGGTAGTGTAGAACTTGGCGCAGCGTTTAGTGGAGTTGAGGTTATTACCAAAACAGCACTCTACTACTTGCATGAACGTGCGTGGTACAAGTGTAAGTGGGGCGTTGGTCAAGAATGAAAAGGGGCGACCTTGTAGAATATATACACTGGAAAGAAGATTCTCTATTGACACCAAGAATAAAAGTTGGTATGGTGCTAGAAGAACCAAACGAGGTCGGCAAGATGAGAGTCATATTTGGAACACAGAAAATGTGGGTTTGGTCTGGAGACTTGAGGATATTAAAAAGTGCTAATAGATGAAGTAGACTGGCAAGCAGTCGTCACATTGGAGAATAAAGAGTTGTATATTGCTCTAGTGCTAATTCTGCTTGTGCTTCAGTTATACTTGCTTTGGAGAACGAGACATTGAATCATCAGTATCGAGATAACATAAAGAAAGGAGACATGATAGTTACGGAGGTTGGGTCCGCCGTTATCATGAGGGAGACTCGCGCAAAGTGGTTCTATCTTTTTAGGAACAAAATCATTGGTGTGCGTAAGAGTCACTTCTGGGAGATGGTTGACCTTGGTAGGGTTAAAATACTGTACGCTTCTACAAAGAAGTATCGCACGAAGCAAAGGAGAATGAGAACATTGGACTTGAGAGGTGTACATTCTTATTCGGAGCAGATAGAGAAGTATGAGGAATTTGAATCATTCGTTAAACCTCCTTTTAATATCGCATTTGATAACAACATTGGGTTAAATGCAAACTATTTTATAAACGAAACCGAGAGACTAAATTGTGAGTATGAGATGGAAAAATTAACGGCAGGAGTGACTATGTTTAGGGTTTTTGAAAATGATTGAAGCAACCGTGTATCTATTACAAGACGATGGCATCAAGAGCAAGACAACAACTTTCCCATTTAAAACCGAGGCGACCTTAAAAAAACACTTGACTTCCATTTATGGTAGTGATACTATGGAGAGAGTTCAGTGGGACATTATTGAACCAGAGGAAGAAGAAGGCTTGGAAGAAATAGAAACCTCACAGGACGATGAGATTACAGGTTATTTGAGAAAACGACTGAAGAAAGGCAAAAGATAATGGCTTGGACAAAAGAAACTTTAATTGATAGTATGCTCCGAAAGAAGGGGCAAGCACTAAAGACTGAAAAGACTCTCCTAAAGACGAGACTCAAAAAGGGATACATTACCCAGCAAGAGTATAACGAGATTATTGAAGAGACAAAAGAATATTATAAAGAGTGGAAAGACTACAAGGAACCAAAAGTTAGACAACGACAGCAGGGGTTGAGATAGTGCTTTTAGCAGACGGATTTGAGGATGCTTTTATAGGTTCTGGTCGCTCTTGGCAAGCAGGAGGAGATGTTGCTATCTATAACAGGGAAACCTGCATCCAAATAATAATGAGAGACGGATGTTCCTACGAAGAAGCAGAAGAGTTTTTTGAATTCAATGTTGCTGGTTCTTATGTTGGGGAACAGACACCGATTTTTATAGATGTTCACGGAATTGATGAAATAGAAGGAGAGTAAAATGCCTTGCACATATTGTGGCAATCCAAAGCACGCTCGTAAAGAGTGCGAAGAAATTAACAATGACTTTCAGACTTACCTAAATGTAAGCATCGGGGTAAGGGAAGATTATGTAAGAGAACTAACAAAGAAGGGCATAGTTCCAGGTGCTGTTGTGAGAACCTACAACAGAACAGACAAATTTATGAACAAGTTTTCAGAAGTTGCCGTCGCTGGTTTGGGAAATGTGGATATGTTTGACTGCTACACCAAGGTAGGCAGGGATATCCGTCCCGTAAGTACTCCAAGTAGGGAGAGCATTATTCTTGACGATGACGACGAGCGAATGGTTCATCCACTCCAATGCTATGAGGTTATCCAAGAAAGCGAACAAGACTGGACTGCGACTTGGGTCACAACACCAGTTCTCACAGAAGATGAGTTCAAAGCAATGTTCAAAGGTAAGAAACGACACATTGGTTTTGAGAAAACACTTTACAATTGTGCCGTCACGAGGTATACTGATGGTGCAGAATCAATAGAAGCAATGGTTGCTAGACTACAAAAAGAAGCAGAGGAGGAAAAAAGAAAAATGAGTAATGTAATCAATGGTGAATCAATTTATGTTGTAACAGCAACATCAACTTCGGATGACTACAAGAGGGTTCATTCAAGTTCAGAAACAAAGACAGCAACAAGTTATGAGACAGCACAAGCACTTGCTGCTCAAATGTATTTAGAACAAGCAGAGGATAGTGATATCTTTTATTTCCACAAGGATTTGCTCCAAGAATTGTCCAACGCCCTATCAGATACGAATGATGTTGCCGCAACAACTTATAAGTTCTTTGACCGACACGAAGAAACTTTGTTTGAGGGCGAGTATGTTCCAATGACATTCTACATCAACATTGAGGAGCAGAAAACAGAAGTGGCAGACACCTCTACTATCCAAGAGACAGTTCAGGATTTGGTAGAGAGATTCATAGAGGAATAAGGAAGTGAAACCACCTGAGTTAAAGATATTCACTGGTCCAATGTTTGGCGGCAAGACAACAAGAATGCTTGCAACACTGGAGAGATACAGATACCAGAACAGAAAAGTAATACTTTTCAAACCTTGCATGGACGACAGGTATTCTGAAAACAAGGTGGTCACTCACAAGGGGCAGGAGCACACTTCAGTTTTGGTAAAGTCGGGGTCAGAAATACTTGAACAAGCAAGAGAAGCAGATGTTGTAGCAGTTGATGAACTGTTTATGATTCCTGAGTCTGCTGCTGCTTGTCTGGAGTTGTACAAGATGGGTAAGACTGTGTTAGTATCGACACTACAACTATCCTCCCATCCAGATGGATACAACTCGTTTAGGGAGGTCAAGGACCTGATGCCTTGGGCGACTAAAATTGAAGTGTGCCCTGCCGTATGCTCAGAGTGCGATAGGGATGCCTACTATACCAAGAGACTAGAGGGCAAACAAGATAGCGACATACTTGTCGGAGGAGCAGAGTCTTATCAACCAGTGTGTTGGAAACACTCTGTTATCAATAAGGTGGAGATATGAAGAAAGAGAGGGTGAATCATCCTGAACACTACAACAAGGGAGGTATTGAGGTAATAGAGTTCATTGAATCTTGGGACCTCGGATTCAGTGAGGGGAATGTAGTAAAGTATGTCACTAGGCATAAGCACAAAGAGAATCCAATCGAAGATTTAAAAAAAGCAAAATGGTATTTGCAAAGAATGATTGATAACTTAGAGAAAAAGGAGAAATAGTTATGGCAAAGAAGACAATCGCAAAGTCAGGAAGAGGAGTTCAGGTTCACTACAAGGGAACGTTCAAGGACGGAACGACATTCGACAGTTCCTATGAGAGAGGAGAACCGATTAGTTTTACGGTTGGAGCAGGAGAGATGATTCCAGGTTTCGACAGTGCAGTTGACGGTATGAAGGTGGGACAAAAGAAGACTGTAACCCTTTCGCCGGACCAAGCATACGGACCCCATAATCCAGATGGTGTGCAAGAAGTCAACAAGGAGCACTTCCCAGAGGACTTCAAGTTCGAAACTGGTGTCGTCATTGAGGGTCAGGTTGGAACACAACCAGTTCGTGGAATAATTAACTCTGTTAATGAGGAGACGGTTACTGTCGATTTTAACCACCCAATGGCAGGCAAGGACTTGAACTTTGACATAGAACTGGTAAAAGTCGTATAAAATACCTATTTAGGGTATGGACAGAGAATATAAATTGGGAGAAAAGGTTTACCTCAGAGATTATCCTTGGGGTAGACCTTTGTCCATTTATGGCAAAATAGTCGGATACTTGAACGAAGACACGTATAATGTATTGTTATCTAACGGTCTCAACGCTGGGAATATAAGACCGTTTAAAGAATGGAGTTTAATAAGAGAACAATGTCCTATGTCAGCACAGAAACAAGAACAGGTAGAGGATTCAAGTGGAGAAGCAGATACACAGACTCCTTTGGAAACGTTCTTTCGGAAATAAAAGGGTACACTATAGACAACTTAGACACCAAAGACATCTCTGATGCCAGCAATGTGTTTGAGGAAATTTTCATTCAAATTAGAAAAGAACTTGAGAAATGCAATGCAATAAGCGCGGAAAGTCTCAATGCTTGTCATCAGGTTGCTAGACGCTTGTCGAAGGGTTACAAGAAAATTGAGGACTAGAATCAAACAAAAAGAATTAAGCAAGGGTATGCTTGTTCGCCTCAAGCACGAAACGTGGTCAGACTTTGTTGACACTGATGCAGTTGGCATGGTGACTTCTTGGAATGGTAAGGAGGTTAGGGTTGTTTTCACCAGCGGCAAAAGGGAGAACCACTGGATTTGGAATCTTGTGAGGTTTAATGAAAAAAGGTGATTTAGTAAGGTATCGTAGGTTCAAACTAGGAGAAGGCAGACTGGGAATGGAGAAGTATGAGTGGGATGGTCCAGGGTTCTTGCTTGAACTTGACGTGCTGATGAAGACAGCGACAGTTATCACCAAAGAGGGCGTAACAGAGAAGTTTAGGTCCTCACATGTCCAGAAGTTAGGTAAAAGAGGAGTAAACCCAGCAGAACAACCATAGTTAGTAATGGAGGTTTTGTTATGTGGTTTTGGAATATAGTAAAAATAAATGCTTTTCTTGACATTTTTAGTGTAGTATGTATAATAGTATTAGCACTAAAAGTTCACTCTTTAGAAAAAAGGATTACGAAATGACAGACATCAAGCAGGGCGAAGCGGTTTTGTTTATTGAAGATTATAATCTATTTGATACAAACGTAAACGGTTATGAGGCAATGTTTTACAGATACTCAACAATTGAAGGTAAGTGTCTGGTTTACGTCCCAGAGGTTGAGGAGTGGGCAGAACCAGAACTAAACATACTTGAGGCAAAAAATACTGGACATGTACCAAAGAGATATGCTAATTTATGTAGGCGTATTGTCGAGTTGCGGATAACTGCTTAGAACTGGAGTTGGTCTTGAGAATTTTAGTTTTGTTATTGTTTATGTTACAGGGGTGTTTGATTGTCTTGGATGATGATTGCGACCCTCAGCATCCTGAGTATGAATACACAGAAACGGACTGCTATTATACCACCAGAAGAGTCAACGTGTGCAATCAATACTATTGCTGGAACGAAACAAGAGAAACTTATGTCTGTGATGAATACTACATTTGCAGAGATGGGGTCTGGAATAGATGAGCAACTTTAGAGACAGTAGAACTATAGAGCAAATTTCTTATTTGCTCGATGGCAAGAGAAAGTTCGTCAAGGCAACCAAGAACGGAACTTTTATACTCAATGCAGTGGAAGAAGGTCCTAGTGGAAGAAGGGTTGTGAGAAGAGAACTTACTGCTAAGGAGTTTGTGATGCACCCGCGAGTTATAAACTCAGACCCTGTTTTGACAATGAAAGACGGAGAAAAGGTAAGGGTCTTTGTGGGTGGTTCTTCTGTTTATTTGCCCGCTATAGTCGATGGTATGCTCGAAAGAAATGATAGGTTTGAGATTATGAGGAGAAAGTTCATTAAACAAAAAGAACAGAGACAAAAAGAAAGAGAAAAACAAAAGATAGATACAGACGAATACGATAATCCATTTTTGGGTTATTGGGGCGATGACTATGACGATTAGGCAAGAATTTGACAAGGGTGACTTAGTAAGATTGGTGGGACCAATCGGCGCAGCGGGAGAAGTTGGACTTGTTTTTAAGAGCAAGAGAATAACAGAACTTCCAGAAGATTGGAACTATCAGTGGCATAGGGACGAATACAGATGCTTAGTTAGACTCACAACAGGCGAGTCCGAGTGGGTTCGAGCAAAGTTCCTCAGAATAATGATTAGGGCAAAAAGGGACAACAACCTCTCGCCCACAAATTTAAGGGATGCGAAATGAGTGCTTCTTTTATTTTATTGGTTACTCTCTCCGCAGCGGCAAATCTGTTCGTTGTTTACAAATTATTTGAGATAGAGGACTACCTCAAGAGGAGAGACAGAGACGACCCTCAAAATGCTCCGACAGAGATTATCCCAGTCAGAAAGAGAAGGAAGTGAGAGTCGGAACACCATAAAAATGAATATAAGGGTAATCTTTTACTTGACAAACAAAAAATAAATATGTTAAAATAATGAAAATGCCTCAGTAGCTCAGTGGATAGAGCAACGGACTTCTAATCCGTCGGTCGTAGGTTCGACTCCTACCTGGGGCGCATTTCTTTTCTTGAAAGGATAAATAATGAGTTGGTTTTATATTATGTGGATTGGTGGAGCAGTTGTTTTTGCGGTATCTCTTTACGGTACTTTAAGAGCATTGAATCAGGTTATCAACTTGAACGCTGTTCGAATCAACGAAAATAGGCAAAGATTAGAGCAGTTGGAAGAGAAACTGCTCAAAGAAGAGGAAGAGGTATGTTAGACTTTTTTATGACTATTATTTCAGTTGCTGGAGGATTATTCCTCGGAACTATGTTGGTTGATTGGTACAGAAAGCACTCAAGATGACATCACTAAAAACACCACTAAGATATCCAGGTGGCAAGTCAAGGGCGATAAAGAAACTAAGTCCAGACATACCCGAGCACTTTGAGGAGTTCAGGGAACCGTTCCTTGGTGGCGGGTCAATGGCACTGCATGTAACCCAGACTAGACCTGACGTTAGAGTTTGGGTTAATGATGCCTATTTTAACTTGTTTAACTTTTGGAACCAATTGAAGAACAAGGGCGACCAACTTCATGAAGAGTTGGTTAGGATTAAGCAACCCATTGAGTATGTCTCTAAACCGCTTAGAAAAAAGAAAGTAGATAAATCACAATGGGACAAGTCTATTCTCGATAACATTGAAAGTCATCGTGCCCTGTTCAACAAGGCAAGAGAAGAAATAAATGGTCGAGCGGATAACTTGACAAAGGCAGTCTACTTCTTTATACTAAACAAGTGTAGTTTCTCGGGACTTGGAGAGAGTAGTTCTTTCTCTGAACAGGCATCAGAACAGAACTTTAGTATGACAGGTATAAACAAACTACCAGAGTATTCTAAACTCATTAAGAACTGGTGGATAACAAACCTTGATTACAGGGATGTAATGAATGCGAGCGGCGACAACTGTTTTGTCTTTCTCGACCCTCCTTATGATATTAAGGATGACTTATACGGAAAGAACGGAGATATGCACTCAGGTTTCAATCATATGAGATTCTACGAAGATGTGGTTAGGTGTCCACACGATTGGATGATTACATATAATTCAAATGAAGTTTTAAGAAAAAGGTTCTCAGATTATTATTTTAATGATTGGGACTTGACATATACAATGCGTTCTAGTAAAACATATACAGAAGCGCAAAAGGATAGAAAAGAATTGCTAATAACAAACTATGAAAGGAATAGCAATGATTGACCTCAAGAAAGAAGTTAATTGGAATAAAGTTTTTGGTGTCATCAATTCTGTTAGCACGCTGACTCGCAATCAAACTAGACCTCTGCGTACTGAGATTGTTGAGATGGCGATTGATAAGTACAGCAATGGCAAATTAAAGTACGTTGGCGATTCTGCTGATGGTATGGACTTCGAGGGGTCTGATGGGTTGCGTTACGAGTGCAAGATGCAAGGCACAATTTTTCAACCAACTACTCCACATACTGCAAAGGTTATCTTGAAGAACCACAGAGGTAAGAACCTTGGTACACCAGATAAAACATTTGATAGAATGATTTTTATTGACACTGGTAAAAATAAAGTTGGTGTTGTCAACTTTGAAGATTTGACAATGTTCAACAAAGATGCTAATGTTGAATGCAGAGTTGACGACCAGAGCGTTGTTGAATTTGTTGCCGATGGAGTAACTGCTGATAAAAGTTATGATGGTCTAGATATGGAAAAAGTTATCTTTGAAGCAATCCAAAAGAGTATGAAGTGATAATAGAGAACAAAGAAGGGTTAGAGTTTTTGAGAGCGATGGACAAGAGTTCAGCGGACCTCGTGTTGACTGACCCCCCATACATCACATCCAGAGAGAGTGGCATGGATAAGTGGGTTGACCTTGTTGAGAGACAGAATCAACCCGATGCAGCGAATTTGAAAACTGAAGAGCAGTGGGAGAAGTTCAAGCAAAGAAAGAATTGGGAAAAATTCTTTGCTAACAGCGATGTTGTTGACAGGTTTGCCGCTATGCACAGAATGAAAGGCGATTACCTAAAATATGGTTCAATCTATGGAACGAAGTATGCAGTCCAAACCGATTTTGGAAAATGGGATAGTGAGTTTGATTTAGAGACTCTTGACTCTTTTATTAGACAATTTTACAGAGTATTGAAAACAGGCGGCACTTGTATTGTCTTTTTTGACATTTGGAAGTTGTCAGACTTAAAGTCTATGCTTGAAGGCGCAGGGTTTAAGCAGTTGCGATTTATCGAGTGGATTAAAAGCAATCCACAACCGAGAAACAGTAATGTTAATTACCTTACGAACTGTAGAGAGGTCGCTATCACTGCTGTTAAAGGAGGAAAACCTACGTTTAATAGCAAATATGATAAGGGAATTTACGAATACCCCCTTTATTCAGGTAAGGACAGGTTTCATCCTACGCAAAAGAGTTTGAAATTGTTTGAAGAACTAGTTTGCAAGCACTCTAACGCTGGCGATTTGGTAGTTGACCCATTCTTGGGGTCAGGCACTACTGCTGCTGCATGCAAGTTGCACGATAGAAGATTTAGTGGTTGTGAGGTTGATGAAACTTTTTTTAAGAAAACTCTTGCAAGATTAGAAAAGTTGTGATAGAGTTGTAACATAATCAAGTTTTAGGAGCGCATAGGGCGTTCCCGTTCGCGGCAGTTTGTGTCGCAATTGCAGGGGGTTGGACCCCCAAACTATGAGGTGTTTACGATGAATGTAAACCAATTTTATAAGGAACTAATGAAAGACAGTTCCTGGGCAGTGAGAAATGTCCAAACAATAAATGTTGACTGGATTGAGAATATCAATCAAGTCATTTCCCAAGTCCGACAAGGAGGGATTGTCCCTTCTCACGTTCGTGATTTGACTGATTCAATTCTTGAGTTGGGTCAGCGTATACCAATCTCTGTAGAGATTGTTGGTGAGCGGGACGATGGCACTACCATCTACCGTTTGATTGACGGTGAACACCGTCTTAAAGCACTTGCTGTCTTGGCGAAGCAGCACAAGGACAGACCTGATTTTGAGTTTGTCAATGCCGAAATAAAAGAGTTTTCTTCTGATGCGGAGAGAACTTTTTATAAGGTGAAGTGTAATGGTCACGATACCTTGCCTGCAAAGGCAAATACCGAGGCAGACGCAACTATCATCATGTCGCAGTTAACTGCGGGAACGCTTGAGGGTTTACCCGAGCAACTGAAGGGGCATACTCCTGAAGAATTGTACAAGCGAGCACCCGAGGCATACTATGACGTGCTGGTGAAATCTATTAAGGATACTTACGAGTGGACGACCAAAAAGGCAGAATCTGCTGTTAAGAAGTTCCTTAATAAACTTCCAGGTAAACTGGAAAATTATACATCCGATACGTTGACGCAAAAGTTTAATTCTTTTGCTGATGGGCATTGGTCTGTGGCGGAGCGAAAGGGCAAGAAGATTACCTTTCGTGGTAGGGATGTATTTAAGTTAGGAACCACACAACACGTTTTTCCTAACATCACGGGTAACACATTCCGATGCAAGACTGCTGATACTACAAAAGAGGCAGTTGTTGTGGTGTGGGATAACGATACCATTGGAAAGGACTTCACTCAGGTAGATACCAATCGCCGTGAGATGATTCAAAAAATGAACGAGGCAAACTCATCTGAGATGCTCCGTCAGGGTAAGAAGTTGGTTGATAGAATCTTTCTAGCACCTCAGAAACTAAACATCGATGATTCCGAGGATTTCATTGAGCGTGGATTCTATGAGGTCGAGAAGGACTCTAACGGCAATTTCATCACTGGTTTTCCTACCACTGGTTGGGATATCGCTGCGCCAGCATCCGAGTGTTGATTCGGTGGGCATCCTTGGACCCCCTTCGGGGGGTCCGTTTTTTTAAGCATTTAAAGTAATTCAAGGTTATCTACAATGAAGAACAAGAGATTAAACTGGTCCAAAGAAGGCGTTTGGGAAGAGACTGGTGAAGTTATTGCAGAGTATATGAGAAACAACAGTATACCACTACATAGTGTTATTGCGTGTGAAGTTAAACTTCCCAATCGACGCCTTGGGGAAGCGGTCGCTAAAAACCTGTATGCCAGAACTGGCAATGTTAGATACCTCTCTAAGGGTAATACCATTGCAGGCACAATAGCATATCTGGGTGATGAGAAAATGAGAGACTTCGTATCTACTAACAGTCCTTCATACACCACGAGAAGATTGAGACTTATACAAAATATTTCTTTTTGTTTGTAATGACTAAAGGTGATGCAGTGAACCAAGGACAAAAGGCAAATCAGACTGGTAGAAGTTTTGAAGATAAGGTTAAACAACTTGTAAGTGAGTACGGGTTTGAATCCACACAGAAGAAATATGAGTCAAAGTATTCTACTAGGTCAAAGACAGATGTTTATTTGCCAGAGATTGATACTGTAATTGAATGCAAGTATCAGGGAGTGAGTGGCACAGCAGACCAAAAGGGTATTACAGAGATTGCAAACGCTATTTACACCTTGAACGCTAAGAGGTACATTTATGTCGTTGGCGGACCTCATTGGGATACAGACAGGGGCAACAAGATGTATTCTTTCTGCAAAGAGTTTGTAGACGACCAAAAGGACTTGAACCAATTACAGGAGATATTGGTGATGAAGTACAGCGAGTTCAAAGATTGGATTTCAAAACATCAAAAATAATTCTTGACAAATAAATAAAACATTTATATAATACTTTCACAACTTAAATGAAAGGACATGATTATGTCAGTACATTCTAATGTGCCAAAGATTGCTAAACTTATCACATCTGAGATTAAAACTATCGAGGATAAGAAAACAAAGTGGGCATCGTTTAAGAGAGAGAACGCTCAGAAGTTCAAAGAACTACTACACCTTGAGCACACTGACATGGAGAACCCAGGTGAGTTGCTAGGGTTTGACATTGATGAGGAGCGACAACTTATTCTTTTAAACTATACGGGACAGGCACACAATGTACTGCACGAAGTAGACAGAGGTTGGTCCCAACCCCTGCGCGATATGCGCGGTATGATTTACGATTTTAGTGTGGAGGAACCAGTTCTCGTTAGTCGAGGGTTTGAAAAGTTCTTTAACTTCAGTGAGTTGCCAGAAAACACTTACGAGGCACTTACTGATAAGTTTGGAACAAGCAGTTTCCTTGCCAGAGAGAAGGCAGACGGACATATGATTGAGTATTTTGTCCATAACGGTGAACTGTGTTCCTCCACAAGAGGTAAATTTGGAACAGTTAGTGCGGAGATTGCAAACGATATGCTTTCTCTTTCGGACTTTCAACAGGTAGAAAAGACTGTAGGAAAGAAACTAATGACCGTTGTAGTAGAGTTGATTCATCCCTACACCAAGGTCTTTGTTGATTATGACAACGCGGAAACGCTATACCTGTTGAACGCTTATGACTCCGATGGCAACTCCCTTGATGTTGCAGAGTTGGAGTATATTTGTGAGTCAATGCCGCACCTCTTTATTTGTCCTGAGTCTCGTGAGATGACTCTGAATGAAATTGTTGATGAAGTTAGCAGTCGTTCAGTGTCAAATCACGAGGGTTGGGTCATGAACTTTAACGGACAACTCGTTAAGTTCAAATATATCAACTACATTGGCGAAATGGTCAAGAGTAAGTTGAGTTACAAGTACATCATGAACTGTATGATTAAGGGTCGTCTTGATAAGATGATGTTTATGTTGCCCGAAGAGATTCGAGATGTGGCATACAAGATGGTTGATGTTGTAAATGAAACAGTTGACAGTGCTCAAGTCGCAGGAGATTACAAGTTGCTGTACGAATTACACAACGAGAATGAAGGCGGCGTCAACTACTTTAGGACTGTTTGCAGGAACTTCTACAGGTTCGTGGCAGCGTGAGGATTGAGTCTCTACTGCTGATACTGTGTTATGCCTATACCCTATCAGCAGTAGTTCGTTTTGTTATATCAAGAAGTAAACCCTGTCCCGAACAGGAGAGAAAAAAGAGATTGGACAAACTGTATGGCAGAAAAAACACAGGTGACTAAAGATATTATAAAGTATCTTACCGAAGTCATAGAGGTGCCATCACAAGAGTTTTCGGGGTTTGCAGTTTGTCCTTTCTCGAAACCAGAAAGAACTAGAGGTAGATTGTTTATTGGAGTGTTTGACCCTGATGAGATGTCGTTTCCTGATTGCATGAAACAGATTATCTCTCAGGGTTATTCGTCCGCTGCTTTGGCGTTGTTTCAGGGAGACACCCCCGTTGTAATGAGCAAGAGCGAAACAGGTAAATTCTCCAAGTTTTTGAATGGAGTTATGAAAGATAATGGTATAAGTGATTACAAAAACATATGTATCAATCCTAATGACCAAGTAAGTATGGGAGAATACAACCCGAGGTCACTGTCTCCATACTTCCTGATAGTGGTTTCCAGAATTGATGATTTAGATAAAGGAAAAAAGTCATTGACAAAAACAAAATACTACGATAAAATGCCTGACAGATATAAAAGATTTCTTAATGTGGACCTGTAGCACAGTGGTTAGTGCGTCCGTCTCATAAACGGTTGGTCCTCGGTTCAAATCCGAGCAGGTCCACTACTTTTACTTTCTAAGGAGTGTTTATGTTAAAGAGATTTATTATGGAGAACTTGCCCAGCGACCAGTCACCAAGGGACTTGGACATACTGGTATCAAACATACAGTTTGACCTGCGTTCTAGTGGGCGAATCGTGGACTTGTTGGACATATTCAACGCTTTTAAGGAACTACATAACACTCAAGACCTATTTATGTTTAGCAATGGTACAGTTATTGCGACCAGAAAAGGATTGAAGTCTTATGATTAAGGGGGGTTGTGAATGCTATCAGATACGTGGTGCTACTATCTTGACCCCGACTCACTCCACAGGGTTTTGAAGGTCAACAAACCTATAACAAAAAGACAAGCAATTTTTATTTTGAAAAAAAGGTTGCAAATTCCAAAAATATATTTTATTATTAGTTGCAATCAAACGAAGGGAGACAATCAATGATTGAACGTATCCAAGAAGTTCTTGTCAATCTCGATAAGGCGCGAAGTGCAGGTGTTGTTAGCAATAGCAGAAGAGACTACTTCAAGGCATTCCTGTTAAGTATTAGGACTCAGGTCGCTTCAGGTAAAAAACTCTCAGCAGGACAAAATAAGTACCTCAACGATATAGAGAGACAATGCTCAGAAGAAGAGATAAAACTCGCAGACGAGTGGATACAGAACTACAGTGATGATTTGAGAGATGTCGCTATTATGTGTGCAGAGTATTATGAGAGCAATAGTGCGGGAGGCAACTACTTCAGGGACATCAGAAATAAGGTGCTAGAAAATCCTAAAGGTCACACCCTTAGTAAGAAAGAATTCAATGCAATGTGCGCGAACAAGTATGCAGTCAAAATCATCAACGAGATGAAAAGTGATAACAAGTTCAAGGTCGGACAGATTGTTGAAGTGCGCTCCACTAACAGACTTGACATGGCACCCTATGATGACAGAAGCACTAGGCAACGCGCCTATCAGATGGGTAAAAAAGCAATGAGAGGCGAAAGAGTTTACGCAATGGTAATTGGAATTAACACAAAACCAATGTATCGTGCCGTGTCGGGTGGCAAGGTGTATTCGATAATAATACCGGGTTCGACACTCAAACTACTCGCCTGTGAAAAAGACCTCAAGAAAGCAAGGAGAACATAAGCAGTGTTTTTTAACGAAGGAAATAGGCACTTGATAAAAGAGGTAGAGGTCGGTAACTCGGTGCTTGTCCATCCAGACTCGGACTTGTCTGGCGGAGGGTGGGCAATAGTTATGAGTATCTCACTTAGGGACCGCGACGGGAAACCTGACGTAGTGGAAGTGGTTTACGCTAATGGACGGCGTGGACCTGCTGACGAGTTTATGATATCGAAGGTGATAAAATGATTCAGACAAGTAGTTTCGCTAAGTTATTGGAGATGGAGGTAGACATCATCAAGGAACTTATTACAAAGTATTCTGTTGAGGTGCTTAATGGTGATATAAGTTTTGAGAGGGCAATTAGGGTGCTACATAAGAGCACTGGTATTTCTGAGACTGTCCTCGAACAGCGGGTGACAGAAGAGGTTCAAAGTCTTTGTCCCATATATTCAGGAGTTGTCCCGTGAAAGAGTTTCTACTGGTTGCTTTAGGGTTCATCTTAGGTGCCGCCATCGGCGTATCTGGTCTAGTACAAATAATCAACAAAGTATTGGAATTATTCAAGTTTTAATTTTTATTTGCATTTCCACTTTTATTGTAGTTTAATACAAACACATCGAAGGAGGCAAAATGAAAGTCGGTGATTTGATAAAACAAAAGGTTGACATTTACTTCTAAATGAGGTATAATTGTCTCAAATGAAGTTACCCCGCTTGTAACGGGTGGGACTGGAAACAGTCAGTTAGGTGGGTTGGTTGCCTAACACCTTTTTTAGGAGAGAAGAATGAGTGATGAAATCAAAGAACTCAAAAAAGAGAACACAGAACACCCGCCAGAATGTAAATGGCACAAAGATTGGCACGCTTGCGATTGCGGAGCATTTGATAATCGCGGCAACACACCAGAAAGAATTGAAGAACAGATAGAGTGGTTGAAGAAAGTCGCAGAACAGAAAGAAATAAACAAGATGGTCGATGAAGTTGAATCTGCCGCTGTTAAAGCAGCACATAAAGTAATGGAACAATACGGCGAAGCATTTGAGAAACTTGCGGAGAATAAAATGAGCGGAGTTTTATCATGGCGGGGAAAGCAAGCTAACGAAATCAAAGAACTCAAAAAAGAAATCATTCGCTTGAAATCACTTAATCGCAGAGCAGCAGATGAGATTAGAAATTTAGATAACATTATTATTGATTTTGTTGAAGGTAATGCTTTTCCGCATAAGAACGAAGATGACCTATGGGCAGGCGAATCATCAATCAATCTTCTAAACCGATTGGATGGACGAACCAAAGGTGGTTATGTTGAGAACTATGAAGACCTTCTTTCAGAAATGAAAGCGATTGACGGAGAATAAAATGAAAATAAAAACCACACCAGAATATGGAGTATCCAGAACCAGAAAGAAATTTCTGTGGCTTCCTCAAAAATTCTACATCATTGAAAAAAGAGAGACAGGAAACAAAGAGGGAGCAACTCACATTACAAAATGCTGGGGGAAGACTGAAACCCTTTGGCTTGAAACAATTGAGATTGATGAAGAGTGGAAAGAGGGCGGGGCACCAGAGGGTGTTGATTATTGGCAAATGACAGAGTATCGAAGACTTAAATTTTGCTTTCAGAAATGAAAGCGATTGACGGAGAATAAAAGAGTGAAACAATGTCAGTTCATAAGAACCAACAATGAAGCAGGTTCTATTTTTGTTCCTATGCCCAACTCTTGGGAACGGCATCAGTGGTTGAAAGGTTATTTTGGAAAAGAGTGTTCTGTTGTTGGAAGAGTGTTGTGGAGCCTCCTCACCTATGAATACGAAGTTATGGTTCTTATTGAAGAGAACGGAATATTTCGTGAGGAAAAGAAAGAATGAAAGACTTGCTTGAACAATGGAAAAAATATCTAAAAGAGGTTTCTATGCCTCCCCCTGGATTTTTAGAAGGCAGTCTCTATAAAGATTTGCTTTTTCACGGTTCTGATTATCTTCTAAAAGATGAAGAGCAAATTGATCCTTCGTTGGGTAGAGAGTACGGCATTTACTTATCTATCTCAAGAAAATATGCTAGAAGATACGGCAA
>LSRR01000475.1_pt1 | contig 49711 bp, 83 predicted proteins | sample 1162981 | NCBI WGS metagenome assembly LSRR01 (sample SAMN03256433, study PRJNA305521) | marine metagenome | biome: Estuarine; feature: Estuary; material: Brackish water; isolation source: iron chloride precipitation of viral particles from surface water samples | place: USA: Chesapeake Bay ... | reverse complement strand
GGAAAAAGTAGATGTTGATCAAAATCAAGAATTATCAATGAAGTATGGTATTAGAAATATTCCTACTTTAGTATTAGTTGATAATGATGGTAATGAATTAAGTCGATCAACTGGTGTAATGCAAAAACAACAAATTATAGACTTTTATAATGGGTAAATTTCAATCAAGTAAAGTATTTGACGGATTTAGTACAGTATTTCGTCAATGGAAAGCAGAAGATACACACTGCAGATTTGTACATGGTTATGGTATTTCATTTAAAGTATATTTTGAAGGTGAATTAGACCATAGAAATTGGGTTTGGGATTTTGGTGGTATGAAACGAGCTAAAACTCAAATTGATGGTATGTCCCCTAAGGAATGGATGGATTTTATGTTTGATCATACTTTAATAGTTGCGGAAGATGATCCGTATGCTAAAGCATTTGCTCAAATGCATGAAGCAGGAGTAGCTCAAGTAAGATTTATACCTGCTACAGGAGCAGAAAAATTTGCAGAATTTATATTTAATAAAATTAATGAATTTGTTAAAACTGAAACTGAAGGTAGAGTAAAAGTTACTAAAGTTAAGTTTATGGAACATGGTAAAAACGCTGCTTATTATGTCGCTTAAAAGAATTGAAGATTATGATAAAACATTAGGTGTATTAGAATTATATACCGCGGTACAATCAGAAGGATCAAGACAAGGTTATCCTACAATTGTGGTTAGAACATCAGGATGTACTCATAGATGCTATTTTGGAGAAGGTGGGTGGTGTGATTCTTGGTATACAAGTATTCACCCAGAAAAAGGCACTTTTTGTTTTCAAGATATAATTGATATGTACGATGCAAATCCACATATTAAAGAAATGATGTTGACAGGAGGATCACCTACTATGCATCCTGCTTTAGTTAATGAATTAACACATTTTGCAAATGAGAGAGATATTTTTATTACTATCGAAACCGAAGGATCGCATTTTCTTGCTACTGACTATCCCATTAATCTTCTTAGTATTTCTCCTAAGTTTAGTAATAGTATTCCCGTTTTGGGTGCTCTTACTCCTCAAGGAGCAGTTACAGATCAAAAAATGATCGATAGACATAATAAGTATAGAGTAAATATTGATGCTATTAAAAAGAGTATAGCATATCATGATGATTATCATATAAAACCTGTTCTAGATAAAGAATTATCTATGGTAGATGAAGTAGAAGATTTTTTAAAAGAATGTAACATACCAGATAGTAAAGTTTGGGCTATGCCTGCAGGTGATGATAGAGAAAGTTTAATGGAGTCATATGGTCCTGTAATGAATTTTGTTAGAGATAGAGGATGGAGATTTACAGGACGTTCACATATTATGGCTTTTAATACAGAACGTTGTGTCTAAGCAAGAAGCTCTTCGTATATTAGAAGAAATAGAAGAAAATGTTAATACATGCTGTGCTATTACAATGGAGCCAGATGAAGTATTAGTTTTAATAGATAAGTTAAAAAGTTATATAAATGGAGAACAAACGTAGAAAACAACACCACGATTTAGAATCAGTACCAATTGGATATGCTAATGGAGTAGCACCTGGGTTTCCTTTTACAGATAAAGAAAAACGAAGCATGATTAGAAATGCTGCTAAACACTATGGTAAATTTCTTACTGCATTAGGTTGTGATTGGGAAAATGATCCTAATTCAATGGAAACCCCAATGCGTGTAGCTAAAGCATATGTAAATGATCTTTGGGAAGGTCGTTATACAGCTATGAGTGAAATTACTTCATTTCCATCAGATGGATATGATGGAATTGTAATTGAACGAAACATCCCAATAACTTCAATGTGTTCACACCACCACCAAACAATTCAAGGTGTAGTTCATATTGGATATGTAGTAGGAAAAGAAGGTCGAGTAATTGGTCTTTCTAAACTAAATAGAATTGTAGAATTATTTGGTCGTAGAGGAGCAATTCAAGAACAACTCACCTCAGCAATTCATAATGCTGTAGATAAAATTTGTGAAAATAATAAGGGTGTAATTGTAACTGTAGTTGCTACCCACTCTTGTGTATCTTGTAGGGGTGTAAAACACCAAGGTGCTTCAATGGTTACAACTAAAGCAAATGGGGTGTTTATGGATGATACAAACCAAGCAAGGAAAGAATTTTTCGATAGTATTAAAATTAATAACGGATCACACCCAGTATAATGTTAAAATTAGAACCAAATAAAATATCAGTTAGTTGGTGGGATATATCAGATCTTATAAAAGATTTAGCCAAAAAAATTCCCTTTGAAGTACCACTAGCAGATTCAATTTATGGAATTCCTAGAGGAGGTTTAATACCTGCAGTTATGTTATCACATGCTACAGGTTTACCTCTAGTACAAACCATAGGAAAAGATACATTAGTAGTAGATGATATGACTGATAGTGGAGTTACTATGAATAAAATGCCTGGACAATGGACAGCAACATTATTTCACAAACCCCATACTTCTGTTTTTACTCCTAATGTTTATAGTAAATTACATGAAGGAGATGAATGGTTAATTTTTCCTTGGGAAAAATTTGATTCACCCGCAATACAAGATTATTTAAATAAAGAGAAAAATGAATAAACAATTAGAATTATTCAGTAGGGCAGATGTTCCCTTTGTAAATGAAGTAGAAGAATTTAATGCCACATTTGGCAAACCAAATAATTATGAACCGACAATACCAGAAGAAAAGGAGTGGAAATTCGTATACGACTTTGTACTTGAAGAATTGGAAGAATATAGACAGGCTTGCGAAAACGGAAACATCGTGGAAGTTTTGGATGCTTTGTGCGACATTGCTTATGTTTCCCTTGGGAACGGTACTATGCTACATGGCCTTAAGGATAAGATATGGCCAGCGTATCAAGAGGTACAAGCTTCAAATTTATCGAAGTCTTGTAGCTCTGAAAAAGAGGCCATGGAGACTGTCTCCGTCCGCTCTAAAGAACAAGATGAGCCATGTCACTTTGAAAAAGTAGGAGATAGATTTGTAGTATACAGAACACGTGATCGTAAAGTTATGAAATCAATAAATTATTTTAAACCAGATTTATATCAATTCTTTACAGAAAACGAATTACAAAAATTTCATCAAGCAAGCGTAGGAATATAATGTACAAAAAATGTTATGCTACAAGATTAGGAGGAAACAAATATAAAATTCATCTATGGGACTCTGCGGGTTACGATGAAATTGAATGGCATAACCCTGCTTATCAAGAATGTTCCGAAAAAGAGGCTACCCACACAGGTTTAAGTGGAGAGCCTCTTCGCAAAATTTATAAATGGGATAAAAATACACCTAATTTACATTTTCACGATATAACCCCATATCAAAAATTCTTAATTGAAAAATATGGTACTAATGATGAACCATCTACAGGCCATAGAGAATTATTTTTTGATATTGAGTGTGAGATTGGAGGTGCTTTAACTGAAGAATACATTGAACGAGCCCCTATGCCTATTACTACAATAGCATATTGGGATAAAACACCTGATAATTGGGTTATATTAGTTCGTGATGATAAAGGTGAATTAAAGCGTACTAAAGCTAAAAATAAAGAAATTGTACCTTGTACTACAGAAAAAGAATTATTAGCTAAATTTTTAGAGCGTTTTAGAGAAATTGACCCTGATATCTTAATTGGTTATAATAGTGATTTTTTTGATATACCTTACTTGTATTATAGAATGTGTAATATATTAGGTAAAGAATGGGCTGATCAATTATCACCTTTAGGTCAAGTTAATGCTAAAAAGAATAATGAATATTTTTACAAACAAAACCAATTTGTAGATATTATTGGAGTTGAATCTTTAGACTATATGAGATTACATAAAAAATATAGTTGGAAAGATGAACCAAGTTGGAAATTAGATGCTATTGGAGAAAAATATACTGGTATAAATAAAATTGATTATGATGGAAATCTAGACCAATTATTTGTAACCGACCTACAAAAATATATCCAGTATAACTTTCGTGATGTTGAAATTTTAAAATTATTAGATGAAAAACTCCAGTATATTGCTTTAACTAAAAACCTATCTCATAAAGGTAAACATAATTATAGTGAGGTTTATGCAAATAGTAAAACTCAAGATGGTGCAATCTCAGCTTATTTATTATCCCAAAATATAATCCCACCTGCTAAAGATCCTAATCCAAGAAGTAAAAAGGGATATGCTGGTGGTTACCTTTTTTGCCCTAAAGCTGGATTGTATAAATACATGTTTGATGAGGATTTAACATCGCTATATCCATCTATAATCATGTCTTTAAACATAGGCCGCGAAACATATAAGGGGCGTATTATAGATGCTGATGATCGCAATAATAGATTGGGACTTAACGATTTAAAAGAACGTGACCAAGATGAAGAATTATTAGTTGAAAATGCTAAAGGTCTACAAACTAGAGTTAATGTTGGAAGATTAATTTCTATGGTTGAGCAAAATAACTTAACATTATCAGCTAATGGTTCTATGTTTACCACTGATAGGCAATCAACATTATCTACAGTACTAGATAAATGGTTTTCTGAACGTAAATTATATAAAGGTAAAATGAAAGAAGCCTATACTGCGGGTGATAAAGAGAAAGGTGCTTATTACCATTTAATGCAGTATACAATGAAGATTTTGCTTAACAGTTTATATGGTGCTACAGCATTACCTTCATTTAGGTACGGTTTAAGTTTATCTATATTAAGTGAAGCAATTACTTTATCAGGTCACAGAATTATTCAAGAATCAGCTTTATGTGCTAATAGACATATGAACAAAGTTATAAGAGGAGAATTAAAATTAGAATTATAATGGCTTTAAGTAAACAAACAATTAGGAAAAACATGCACATTATGGTGGATGGAAAAGTAATACCTAAAGACGATTTAATAACTTTAAGTGAAGAATGGTCTGAAGTACAAGAAAACTTTTTTAGAAAAATGTTAAAACAAGGAGGGCATTTTAAATTAAAAGGTCGTAAATTTATAGTTGAATTAGACAAATCAGATAATTTAAGATCTGATGGGAATAAAGATAAGGGAGTAGTACAAATCCCAGGAGAAGATAGTAGATTTTAATGAAACATTTAGAAGAAACACCTTGGTTTATTTGTGATAAAGAAGATGAGAATTACTGTGCTTATGTAGACACTGATTCTAATTACTTTAATGCTGAACCTTTATTAAAACATTTATACCCTGATTTTGAATCTTTTTCAGATGAAGAAAAAGATGAGAAATTAGAAGGTATAGCTTTAGCATACCAAGATATTATTACAGAACATTATGATAAATTAGCTGTTGATTGTTTTAATGTTAAGCAGTTTGAATGGTTTAATAAACCCCACTGGCTTGAAATGAAAACAGAGTGTGTTATTCGTTCTGCTTATTTTAGGGCTACAAGAAGATATGCTCAATGGATTACTAAACAAGAAGGTATTGCTAAAGAAACTTTAGATATTAAAGGTTTAGAGTTTATGAAAGCAAATTTTCCACCTATATTAGGAGATTTCTTTAATGATATTTTACAACAAGTACTAAAGGGGGAACAACATAAAAGTATTATAGAACAAATTAAAACATTTAAAACACAAATTTTAGATGGCACTATTCCTTTGGCTAAATTAGGTAATCCTACTGCTGTAAAAAAATTAGAAAAATATTCTGGCACTGGAGCTAGAGCAGGTGAAATGTTTACTGAAATATTAAAAGGTGCTCCTGCTCCTGTTCGTGCTGCCATTCGTTATAATGATTTACTTAGATTATGGCAATTAGATAGAAAATATAATCTAATTACAATGGCAGATAAAGTAAAATGGATTTATCTAAAAGATAATCCTTATAAAATAGAAGCATTAGCATTTTTCGATTATGAAATGCCAGATAAAATAAAAGATTTTTTAGATATTTACGCAGATAGACAAAAGGTATTTGATTCTATCCTATTAAATAAATTAGAAGGTTTCTTCTCGGATCTTTCTTGGCAATTAAATTTGAACCCTTATGTAAATGCTTTAAAATCATTTGAAATCTAAAATTAATTTCGTATATTATAGTTATGATAAGTAAAAGTCAATTAAGCAGTGTTATATCAAAATATTATCTAAATGGCCTAAATAATCAGGTTAAATGGAGAATTAAAGATAATACACTTACAATTTATGCTGGTGAAGCAGGGAGAGTATGTAAAGTAGTAGCTAATAATTTTCCCTTAGAAGATGCTGAATTAGGAATATTTGATACTAATAAATTAAATAAATTACTTTCTATTACTAATGGTGATTTGCTTATATCGTTAGAAAAAATAAAAGCAATTTATACTAAAATGCACATTCAAGATTCTAATTATAACTTAACATACTCATTAGCTGATACTTTAATTTTAGGTAAAAATATATGGTATGAAGATCCTGAGGATTTAGATATTGATATTACATTAGAACCAGAAGATATTGATGCTTTAATTAAAGCTAAAAATGCATTAGGTGATATAGATAATATGCTAATTACTACTACAACTGATTTTGATGGTAATAATGTGTGTGAATTTATATTTGGAGATAATACCGGATTTTCAAATAAAATTACTTATCAAGTAAATGGGGGTAAAATAGAAAATAATAGTTTAAGTATTCCGTTTAATTCTGATATTTTTAAAGATATTTTAAATAATAATAAAGACATGGATTTTTGTTCCTTAAAATTGTCAAATACTGGAATATTAAAGATAGAATTTGAATCTGAAGATATAAAAAGTGAATATTTTGTCGCAAGAAATGAATAATTATAATAAAAAATAAACAATATGCAAACTCTTAAAGAAATAGATTCTTCTCCTGATTCTGAATATGGTTATATTCAATCTAATAGAATTAAAATAAATCCTAATTGTAAAAAAAGAATATGGGTTGTTGATGATTTTTATGAAGATCCTATGGCTGTTAGGGAACATGCTTTATTACAATATTATAATGATGATCCTGGATATTTAGGAATGCGCACCAGAAAACAATGGTTTTTTGATGGGATGAAAGAAAAATTTGAAGAAGTTTTAGGTAAAAAAATTACTAAATGGGAAGAATATGGAATGAATGGAAGATTTCAATCTAATATAGCTGGTACAACATTAGTGTATCATTGTGATGCTCAAAAATATGCTGCTGCTATATATTTAAACCCAGATGCTCCATATTATTCTGGAACTTCTTTTTATGCTGTAAAAAAATATGATGCTGGTCCATTGGGTTCAGCTAATTCTATTAGACATAATTCTCATCCTGAATTAGATTTAGCTTTTAATCAACATACTTTTGTTGATAGAACCCCTTACGAACTTGTAGATACTGTAGGGAATGTATTTAATAGGTTAGTAATATGGGATGCAGGATTAATTCATTCAGCTTCTGAATATTGTGGTTGGGATATAGCATCAAGTAGATTATTTCAAATATTCTTTTTTGATGCAGAATAATTTGGAGTATTAATTTTCTTTTTTTATATTATATGTATAATAAAATAACAATTAGCTAGGGCACTTGTTATGTTTTTGTTAAACCGCGATCTTAGGACGCACTAAATTTAAAATGATATGAGTACATTACAATTGTTCGAAAGAACACCATTTGACATTTTAGTCAGAAATTTCTTCCAGGATGCATCTGCGTATGCACCTATTGACACCCAAAAACTTCCTCACCCTGTAGACGTATATGAAGCCGAAAATGGATTAGGCATTGATATCGCTTGCACTGGTATTGCTAAGGAAGACCTTGATATTCAAATTCAAGGAAATATTATTAGGATTAATTATGATAAAAGCAAAATCGAAGATGATAAAAATTATTATCATAGAGGTATTGCTAAACGATCTTTTAACTTAGGTTGGAAGATTGATTCTAAATATGATTTAAGTAAGGCAGACGCAAATTTTGAAAATGGCTTGCTTAAAATTTATATTCCATTTGCTAAAGGGTCTGAATTAAAAACCCTTAAAATTAAGTAATAAGTTTTATTAAAATATGTGTCCTAGCACATTGTTTTTCGTATATTATAGTTAATAATAAACAAGTTATATATGTCCGAAACCAAACGAAGAAAATCAATTCAGGTTATTACAGACCCATTGTTAGAACCTTTCTTTATTACTAAAGATGAATACAGTTATACTGTAAAACAAAATGTAAAATCTGATTCATCCCATTTTAGAAGTAAAGGAAAATCAAAAACATATGAGAAATCATTATATTATTATCCAAATTTTGGTGATGCTATTAATAAAATAGCAAAATTAAAAGCAGATTTAGATGATTTTGATGATTTAAATAAATATATTAAAAATTATAAAGAAATTAGTAATCAAATAAAAGAATATACAGATGGCCTTAGAAGCACTATTTGATGCGGTTATAGTTAAACCGATTGAACTTGAAGAAACAACTTATGGTAACATTATTGTACCAGATTTAGGTAAAGAAAAAAATGAGACAGGAACTGTTATTGCTGTTGGTCCAGGTAAATCTACTATCAGTGGTGCCTTTATTCCCACACAAGTTAAAGTAGGAGATAAAGTAGTATTACCAACAATGGGTTTTACTAAACTACCTCATGATGGTGAAGAATATTATGTTGGGCCCGAAAATCAAATACTTGCTAAGATTGTAGAAACCTTAAGTGTTGAAGAAGCTCTATCAGAAACAGAAGTAAGTGAAACCGAAAAAGAAATCTTAAACGATATTTAAAATGAGTAAACAAGTTACATTAGGTTCAAAAGCAAGAACCAATTTAGTAAAGGGAATTGATATATTAGCAGATGCAGTAGTATCAACATTAGGACCAAATGGAAGAAATGTAGTAATTGCAAATGAGCAAGGTGCACCACAATCAACCAAAGATGGAGTTACAGTTGCCAAATCAATTTCACTCTCAGATCCTGAACAAGAATTAGGAGTACAATTAGTTAAACAAGCTGCAATTAAAACAGCTGAAAAAGCAGGAGATGGAACAACTACATCCACTTTATTAGCTCGTGAAATGATTATAAGGGGTTTAAATGCTTTAAACAATAATGAAAATGCGGTGCAAATTAAAAGAGATATCGATACTACAGTTAAAGAAGTAGTAAATAATCTTAAAAATAACATTGCAGAAGATATTTCAGGTGAAGAACAATTAGAACAAATTGCTACAATTTCTGCTAATAATGATCCTGAAACTGGGAAGTTAATTGCTACAGCAATTGAAAAAGTAGGAATGGAAGGGGTTGTTCATATTGAAGAATCTAAAACAGGTGAAACATATTTAGAAACTGTTGAAGGGTTGCAGTTTGATAGAGGATATAAATCACCTTATTTTGTTACAAATAATAGTAGCATGACTGCTACTTTGGACAACCCTCTCATTCTTATAGCGGATCAAAAATTAACCCAAGTAAAAGAATTATTACCAATTTTAGAAAGTGTATCTTCACAAGCACGTTCACTTTTAATTATTGCTGAAGATATTGATAATGAAGCTTTAGCTACCCTTATTGTAAACAAAATGAGGGGCACAATGAAAGTTGTAGCTGTAAAAGCACCTGATTTTGGTGATCGTAGAAAATTAGTTTTAGAAGATATTGCTATCACAACTGGTGGTCAAGTATTCGATAAACAAAAAGGAATGAAACTTGATAAATTTAGTTGGGATTGGTTTGGTGAAGCTAGAACAGTAACCGTAGGAAAAGAACAAACAACAATTGTAGATGGAAAAGGAGGAATTGAATCAATTGAAGCACGTATTGAAGAATTACAACAACAAATCGACAAAGCAACAACACCATTCGAAACGGAAAAACTCCAAGAAAGGTTGGCGAAATTTGTCGGAGGAGTAGCTATTATTCATGTAGGTGGAAACACTGAAACTGAAATGAAAGAAAAAAAAGATCGTGTAGATGATGCTTTACACGCTACTAAAGCTGCTATTGAAGAAGGGATAGTACCTGGAGGAGGAATTGCATTATTATATGCCTCTAATGGTATAAAAGCTAATACAACAGGAGCTCAGATTGTAAAAGCTGCTTGTTCAAAACCATTTAATCAAATTTTAGTTAATGCTGGGTTTGATGAAGTTAAAGGACAAATACTAGCAGATCAACTGTGTAATTCGGGTAACGATACTTGGGCAGGATTTAATATCAAAACTGAAGAAGTAGTTGATATGAAAAAATCTGGTATTATTGATCCTACAAAAGTAGCAAGAACAGCACTACAAAATGCGGCATCAGTTGCAGGTACAGTTTTACTTACAGAATGTACAGTAGTAGATGAACCTAGTGAAGAACAAAAACAACCACAAATTGATCCATCAATGATGGGGATGATGTAAGATAATTTCGTATATTATGAATAATAAAGTAGAATATATTGAAAATCAAATTTTAATAGCTAATAGACAAGCACCTGGAGATAGATGGAAATTAGCAGATGAACCTAATGGTAAAATTTATGCTAGTTTAACTGATACTTTAGAGGCATATATGCATAAAACAGGATTTCAAGGTCATTATAGGTTAGAACCCTTAGAAAGCAAATTATACGCTATAGGAATGGAAGAAATTGAAATAAAACCAGAACCAATTAAAACATATTCTATATATGGTGAATACTCAGATCCAGGAGAATAGTTTACTTGTTGAGAAATTTAGGCCTACTAAATTAGAAAATTATGTAGGAAATGAAAATATCAAAAGGTCTATAGCTAAATATTTAGAACAAAATGATATTCAAAACCTAATATTTTATGGACCCGCAGGTACAGGTAAAACAACTCTTGCTAAACTTATTGTACAAAATCTTGATTGTGACAACATTTATATTAATGCCTCTGATGAACGGGGTATTGAAACAATTAGAGATAAAGTACAAAGCTTTGCGAGCGTGGCTTCATTTAAACCACTTAAAGTGGTCATTTTGGATGAAGCTGATTTTCTTACTATACAAGCGCAGGCTTCACTCCGTAATATCATTGAAACTTTCTCACGTACGACACGCTTTATTATGACTTGTAATTTTGTAGAGCGTATTATTGATCCTCTACAATCTAGATGTCAAGTATTAAAGATTGTACCTCCAACTAAAAAAGATGTTGCTAAACACTTGCATTGGATTTGTAATGAAGAATCAATTTCACATGAATTAAATGATTTAGTGCCATTAGTTAACCAATATTATCCTGATTTACGTAAGTGTATTAATACAATCCAATTATCAACTGTAGACGGTGGAGCAAATGATTTATATCTTAACCTAGACAAATCAGTATTAGTATCATCTAATTATATAGATAAAATAATCACTGAATTAAAAGGTAAAGCTGATTTTAAAACTATCCGCCAAATTATAGCAGATGCTAATGTAGATGATTTTGATGAATTATTTAAAGCACTATATGAAAGAACATCAGAATATCTTCCAGGAAAAGAAGGTACAGCAGCTATTTTAATAAATGAACATCAATATAAAGCAAATTTCCGGATCGACAAGGAAATAAATACAATGTCGTTAATTTCAAATTTAATAAATAATAAATAATTATGGAACAACAAGTTCAACAACCTCAAATTGATTTAAAAAACACTAGTGAAGTAAAAAATTTTAATGGTGGATCAGTATTTGTTCAAGGAGTAATTTTAAGAAAAGTATCTCGTTTTGTAACAGGAACAGATGAAGATGCTTTATTACCTATTCCTGTATTTTTTGATCCTGAAACCAAAAAAATTCTAACAGATTCAGTACCTAAAGATTTAAGAGAAGAATTGGCTGATGAATTGTGCTAATATTTTTGATTGGCTTAAACATATAAACCAATATAAAACTCCTGCATCTGAGTTTACAGATAAGGATTGGGATGTTTTTAATAGTTATATGATCCATAGATTTTTGTCTATGGATAAAGATTTAATTGAGGTTGTTAATTATGTTCAGGAATTACCTCCTCAAGAAAAAGTAATGATTTATAATATTTACAAGGAATTTATTCCTAAAAATAATAAGTGGAATAAGTACATTAAATCAAAAGTAAAAGAGCCAAACAAAGATTTAGTTGAATACATTAAAGATTATTTTGAATGTTCCTCTAAAGAAGCAAAAGAGTATATTAATATTTTGGATATCACAAAAATAAATCGTATATTAAATCAAATAGGTTTAGATAAAAAAGAAATAAAAACCCTATTAAAATGACAAAAGAATTATACACTATGTTAAAAACATCTGCTGAAGCAGATAAAGCAAAAGCAATGTTATCACTTGAATTGTTAGGTAACAAAGCAGTTGGTATTGGAGACCATTCAACAGAAGATTTTTACAAAAATGCTGAAGAAGCACTTATAAAATTAGTTGATGCTGATGATAGATTATCTGCTTTAAAAAGATATTTCAATACTAAAACACAGGTTAATGGGTGATACAATTAAAAAGTATTTTGAAGACTTAGAGGATAAAGAAATATTTTCTTCTGCTCTTTTCCACCAACAATATAAAAAAAATATGAGTGATAGAGAAATTATGGATGCTAAACATCCTGAACAAGCAGCAATTAGAATCTTTGAAAAAGAATACCCAGAATTATCTAGTGAATTTAAACAAATTCAAAAAGAAATGTATGAGATGTTTGCTCAAAAGCATTTAGATTATGGTTTAAATAATATTGCTTTAGGTGGAGATTTAACTAATAAAAAAGATAAAATATTTTCTCTTACTGGATTATGTATTAGGTTAACTGATAAGGTTTCTAGGTTAAAAAATTTAATTATTCGTGGTAGGAGTTTTGTTAAAGAAGAAAGTATAGAAGATACATTTATTGATGTTGCTAATTATGGTATTATAGGTTTACTAGTTGGTAGAGATAAATGGAAAAAATAAATTATGAGAAAAGTTTTTGATACTTTTACTTTTTATAATGAGTTTGATATGCTCGAATTTCGATTAATGGAACTTGATTCTATAGTCGACAAATTTATTTTAACAGAATCTACCCTCACATTTTCAGGAAATAAAAAACCTTTATATTTTGAAGAAAATAAACATAGATTTAAAAAGTATTTACATAAAATACATCATATAGTAGTTGATGATCCCCCCCAGGGATTTACTAGAGATAAAACTTGGGAAAGAGAATATCACCAACGTAACTCAATATCTAATTCATTAAATTATTTAGGTTTAGAAGAAGAAGACATAATAATACATGGAGATGTAGATGAAATACCTGATGTTAATATAATAAAAAAATGGAAAAATGAAGGTGTGCCATGTAATGCTCAAATTCTCCAAATGGAAAATTTTTATTATAATATAGAAACTAAATTAACTGGTATAGTTGAACATATTTATGTTACTAAAGTTTTTACTTATAAAGTATTTAAAGAAGAAGAAAATAATAATCATGATCTAACTTGGATTAGATATGCTAATTGGATGTGGACTCCAAATGGAGGTTGGCATTATACTTATTTTAATACTCCTGAAACTATTAAAAATAAAATAACAGAATATTCTCATAGCTATGAATATGACAAACCTGAAATTAATAATATAGATAATATTAAAAATTCAATAAAAAATAAACAGGACATATTTAAAAGAATTCAAGAAGATGGAACTCCTTTTACTTTTATTACTGTACCTGCTGAGTCAAATCCTCACCTACCTAATAACTATAAGTTTTGGCTAGAAAGATCCCTCGTATAATAAGAGAGATTAGAAATAATCCACCTCAAGAGATAAATTTTGCGTATCAAAAGAATGTCTCATATTCACAAATGTCTATATTTCGTGGGTGCCCCCATCGTTGGAAACTTCAATATAAGGATAAAATAAAGGTATTTACTTCATCTATTCATACTGTATTTGGAACTGCTATACACGAAGTACTACAACATTATTTAGATGTAATGTTTGATACTAGTGCTGCTAATGCTGATAAATTAGATTTAGAAAGTTTATTTCAAGAAAAATTTATTGGCGAATACCAAAACCAATATAAAAAGAATAATAACCAACACTTTTCTTCAGCTGAGGAAATGAGGGAATTTTTTGAAGATGGGGTTGGTATTTTAAACTGGTTTAAGAAAAAACGAGCTAGATATTTTTCAAGACGTGGTTGGTATTTAGTTGGTTGTGAGTTACCTATAGTAATCTCACCCAATAAAATGTATAATAACATAAAATATACAGGATTTCTTGATGTTGTACTATATCATGAACCAACAGAGACATTTAAAATAATTGATATTAAAACCAGTACTAAAGGGTGGAACAAAAAGGATAAAGATAATGAAGATAAACAATTTCAATTATTATTATATAAACAATTCTTCAGTGAACAATATGGTGTTCCTTTAAGTAATATTGATATTGAATTTTTTATTGTTAAAAGAAAAGTAATGGATTGGGATGATGAAAATATTATGTCACCCCACCAAGCATATAGAGTACAAACATTTACACCCCCAAGTGGAAAAATTAAATTAGGAAGAGCTAAAAAAGCTATAAGCAATTTTATAAATGAATGTTTTAATTCTAATGGAGAAATTAAAGATATAGAATATCCTAAATCTGTTTCTAAATGGAATTGTATGTTTTGTCCGTTTAAAGAAGATAAAGAAACTTGTGGAGAAGGTATAATATACTAATATCTACATATATTTATAATAAATAATGTTATTAAAATAAAGATTATGAGCGCAAACAAAGATATGACACTTACTAGTGTAAAAATCAAAAGCGATTTATTTGAGAACTTTAAGATTGAATGTGTAAAGCGAAAGTTTTCTTTCCAAAAACTTGCCGATCGAGCTATTTATTTGTATCTTACAGATGAAGATTTTCGTAAGGCAATTACCAATCAAACTAATCTCGAACTATAAATTGTAATTTAAATGAATAAAAGTTTTAAACATCTTCCCCAAAATGAAAGGAAGAAAATTTTACTAATCTGTGATGATATTAGAGTACATTCTGGAGTAGCTACCATAGCCAAAGAAATTGTAATACATACAGCACATCATTTTAATTGGGTTCAAATAGCAGGAGCTATTAAACATCCTGAAAAAGGAAAAAAATTAGATCTTTGTCAAGATACTAATAATGTAGCTAAAATAAATGATGCTTCTGTATTTATGTATCCTACTGATGGTTATGGAAATCCTGATATGTTAAGACAGATTATTTCAATTGAAAATCCTGATGCTATAATGTTAATTACAGACCCAAGATACTTTACTTGGGTGTTTAATATGGAACATGAGATTAGAAGAAAAATTCCAATTGCTTATTTAAATATTTGGGATGATTACCCAGCTCCTTTATACAATAATGCTTTTTATGAAGCATGTGATTTACTAATGGGTATATCAAAACAAACAGTAAATATAAATAAAATTGTTTTAGGAGATAAAGGAAAAAATAAATTATTTAAATATATTCCTCATGGGTTAAACAGTGATATCTATTGTCCCATAGATAAAACAGACAAAGAATATCAAAAATTTAAAAAAGAAATATTCCAAAATAAAAACCCAGAATTTGTAGTATTCTTTAATTCAAGAAATATTAGAAGAAAACAAATTCCTGATTCTTTATTAGCATTTAGAGTATTTTTAGATTCATTACCCCCAGAAAAAGCTAAAAATTGTTATATGATTCTTCATACTGAATTATCTTCAGATGCAGGAACAGATTTAGAAGCTGTTAGAGAATATTTTTTTGAAGAAAATTATTCTGATAATGTATTTTTTTCATTAAATAAATTAACTCAAACTCAACTAAATTATTTATATAACCTTGCCGATGTCCAAATATTATTAACTTCAAATGAAGGATGGGGATTATCTATTACAGAAGCAATATTATCTGGTACTCCTATTATTGCTAACGTAACAGGAGGAATGCAAGATCAAATGAGATTTGAAGATGAAAATGGAGAATGGTTTACCCCTAGTCCAGATATCCCTTCTAACCACAGAGGAACTTATAAAAAACATGGTAGTTGGGCTTTTCCTGTTTATCCTACTTCCAGATCAATCCAAGGATCACCTCAAACCCCTTACATTTTTGATGATAGATGTAGATGGGAAGATGCAGCAGAACAATTAAAAAAAGTTTATAATTTATCTTCTGAAGAAAGAGAAAAAATTGGATTAGAAGGTAGAAATTGGGCTTTGTCTGATGAAGCAGGATTTACTGCAAATCACCAAGCTAATAAAGTTATGAAAGCATTTACTGAATTATTTGATACATGGAAACCCAGAGAAAAGTATGAAGTAATAAATGCTAATGAATATAAAGGTAAATTATTAACACATAAATTAATATACTAATGAGTAGACCAAGATTTGTAATAAGTTGTCCTTTTGATACTTACTCCGGTTATGGTGCAAGATCTAGAGACATAGTTAAAGCTATTATAGAATTAGATAAATACGAAGTTCAACTTTTACCACAACGTTGGGGATCTACAGCATGGGGTTTTTGCAAAGAAAATTCTGAATGGAGTTTTTTAACAAATCATATTGCCCCACAGGATTGGAATAAAGAAAAACCTGAAATTTGGATGCAAATTACAATCCCAAATGAATTTCAACCTATAGGAAAATATAATATAGGATGTACAGCAGGAATTGAGTCTACAGCCTGTAAACCTGAATGGATTGAAGGTTTAAATAGAATGAATATGAATTGGGTATCTTCAAAACATACTAAAGGAGTTTTTGAATCCATGAAATATGAAAAGAAAAACAAACAGACTAATGAGACAGTTGAGATAATCCAATCAAATAAACCAATTCATGTGGTTTTTGAAGGGGCTAATTTAAATGTTTATAAACCCTTATCTAACCAAAATGATTTAGATTTAAGTCAAATTAAAGAAAGTTTTAATTATTTATTTGTTGGTCATTGGATGCAAGGTGATTTAGGACAGGATAGAAAAAATGTAGGATTTACAATTAAAGCTTTTTATGAAACTTTTAAAAATCAAAAACGTAAACCTGGATTAATATTAAAAACTTCTATAGGGGTAGATTCCTATATGAGCAGAAACCAAATTTTAGATAGAATTCGCAAAATTAAAAAAACAGTAAATTCAAAAGATTTACCTAATGTTTATTTAATTAATGGGGAGTTTTCTGATGAACAAATGAATCAACTTTATAATCATTCAAAAGTAAAAGCAATGATAAGTTTTACTAAAGGTGAAGGATTTGGTAGACCCTTATTAGAATTTAGTTTAACCGGAAAACCTATTATAGCTTCAGGATGGTCGGGACAAAAAGATTTTTTAAATCCTAATTTTAGCATTTTACTCCCTGGTGAATTAGAAAAAGTTCATCCAAGTGCCGCTAATGATTGGTTAATTCAAGAATCAGAATGGTTTAAAGTAAGTTCTCCTCATGTAGGTTCTAGTTTAAAAGATATTTTTAAAAATTATAAAAATTTTAAATTAAAATCTAAACAACAATCTAACTATTCAAAATCTAATTTTAGTTGGGATAAAATGAAAGAGTTAATAAATAATATTTTAATATCTAATATCCCTGATTTTCCTAAGCAATTAGATCTTAATATACCCCAAATAAACTTATCTAATCTTCAAAAAGTAGAATAATGAATTTTGATGAATTAAAAGAATGCACCCGTTGCGATTCAGATGCTTGTTACAAACAAGAAGTAACTAAAGATATTTCAATAGAATTATGTTATGGGTGTGGTTTTCAATCTAATTCCTTAATGAAAAAAGGTTCTGAGTTTTTTAATGAACAATGGGAATTACTTCCTGAACTTTATAAAGTATTAATGGATGAAGAAGAAGATACAGGAAAAATTTGGATGCCTACTACTATAAACATTAAAGATAAAGGAATGGTGTTTGCAGATGGTGTTAGTAGAAATGATTGGAAGTGGGCTGGGGTTAAAGCTATTCCTGTATTAGAAGAAGAAAAAGATAAATATAAAGGAGAAAAATATAGAACAGATATGACTACTATAAAACATTTTGAAGAACGTGATTTTATAGAAGCTTTATCTTATATAGGAGTAATCCCAGAATAATATGAAAGTATTAGTTACAGGAGGAGCAGGATTTATTGGTACTAATTTAATTAAAAAATTATTAAGTGAAGGACATAATGTCTATTCATTAGATAATTACGAAATTGGTGTTGTAGAAAATGAAATATCTGGTTGTAATTATCATACTGGGGATATAGAAAATATAGGTTTAATGGATAAAGATTTTGATCTAATATTTCATTTAGCTGCACTATCCAGAATACAACCCTCATTTAACAACCCAAATGAAACCTTTAGAGTTAATACCCTTGGAACACAAAGGGTATGTGAGTTTGCTAGATTAACGGGAGCTAAAGTTATATATGCTGGTTCCTCTTCTAGATGGCATAACCCATATCAATCACCTTATGCTGCGTGTAAACATATGGGAGAAGAAATATGCAAGATGTATAAAAAAACCTATGGGATGGATATTGAAATTACTAGATTTTACAATGTATATGGTCCAAATGAAATTATAGACAGTGATTGGGCAGCAGTAATTGGTATTTGGAGAAGACAGGTAAGAGATGGAGAAAAAATTACAATAATAGGAGATGGGGAACAAAGAAGAGATTTTACTCATGTAGAGGATATTTGTGATGCTCTTTGGAGAATCGGAATGAAAAACGAAAAGCATAAAGATGCTTGGGAATTAGGCACGGGTATAAATTATTCTATTAATGAAGTATATCAAATGTTTAGAGAAAGATTTGGAGTTGATTTTATTAATCTTCCTAACCAATCCGGGAATTATAGAAAAACATTAAGAAAAAATGATGATAGCCTAACCAGATTAGAATGGGAACCCTCAGATAAATTAAGAGATTATATATTTAGTTTAAATAAATGAAAATAAGTTACGCAATAACAGTTTGTAATGAATTTATAGAGATTCAAAGATTGGTGGCTTTTCTTTTAAAATATAAAGGAAAAGAGGATGAAATTGTAATATTATATGATTCAAATAATGGTGACGAAAAAATCGAGGAATACTTAAGGGCTAAATCTGTTAATAGTGCTTTTAGCTGGCATAAAGGTTTATTTGAAGGTCATTTTGCTAATTGGAAAAATAAACTTACCGAATTATGTTCTGGCGATTACATCTTCCAGATAGATGCAGATGAGATACCTAATAAAGTGTTACTTAGTAATTTAAAAGGTATCCTAGAAAGCAATCCTGATAATGAAGTATTTTTAGTTCCCAGAGTAAACACAGTAACAGGATTAACTCAGGAACATATTCAAAAATGGAATTGGCATGTAGATGAATATAATAGAATTAATTGGCCCGATTATCAATGGCGTATTTGGAAAAACAAACCAGAAATAAAATGGGTAAATAAAGTTCATGAAAGATTAGAAGGATTTAAAACTTATGCGGGTCTCCCAGCTGAAGAGTTTTTATCTTTATATCATTCTAAAACAATAGATAGACAAGAAAAACAAAATAATTATTATGAAACACTCTAAAAAAGTTTGGTATGCTCCTAATAAGTTAGAAGCTTATGGAGAAGAAGAAATAAAAGCTGTAGAACAATGTCTTCGTGATGGGTGGTTAGCAGGATTTGGACCACGTTCTGTAGAATTTGAAAAGAAAATAGCTAAAGAATTTGGCAAAAAATATGGTGTATTTGTTAATTCAGGTTCATCAGCTTGTTTATTAGCTATCGCAGCTTTAGACTTACCTAAAGGGAGTAAAATTATAACACCTGCTTTAACATTTTCTACAACTTTAGCTCCAATCATTCAATTAGGTTATATTCCTATTTTTATTGATTCTAATCTAACTTCATATGTTCCTGATGTACAAGATATATTAAATGCAGTTACAGATGAAGTTAAAGCTATTATGGTTCCCAATTTAATTGGTAACAAACCAAATTGGAAAGCAATAAAAGAGGGTTTAAAAGAAATGGGTAGAGAAGATATTTTTGTAATTGAAGACTCTGCTGACACAGTTACCCATACAGAGGAAAGTGATGTATCAACTACTAGTTTTTATGCCTCACATGTTATTACTGCTGGGGGTATGGGTGGAATGGTAATGTTTAACGATGAAAAACATGTTAAGCGAGCACTTATGTATAGGGATTGGGGTCGTATTGGAGATAACAGTGAAAACATGGATGAACGTTTTGCTCATGATGTTGATGGTTTACCTTATGATTATAAATTTTTATATGGTGTGTTAGGTTATAATATGAAATGTAGTGAAATGAGTGCTGCATTTGGTTTAGTTCAATTAGAACGCTTCCAAACATTTAAACAAAAAAGAAGGGATAATATTAAACGTTATTTAGAAAATCTTAAAGATGTTAAAGAATTAATTTTACCTGATGATAGTATAGAACCAAATTGGTTAGCAATTCCTTTACAAACAGAACAAAGATTAGAATTACTTAATTTCCTAGAAGATAATAATATCCAAACTAGAGTTACATTTGCAGGAAACGTTACTAGACACCCTGTTTATAGAGAATATTTGCAAGATTTTAAAAATGCAGATTTAGTAATGAAAAATGGGTTTTTATTAGGTGCTCACCATGGTATGGGATTAGAAGATGTAGATTACGTTTGTTCTAAAATAAAAGAATTTTTCACCCAATGACAGAATACTATTCAAAAGTTAACCCAAATAAATTACTGCATGTAGTAGTAAGAAAAGAGGATTTAAAACCAGGTAGAAAAGATATTATACCTGAAGAACATTTTATACAATGTTCCCATCTTAATATGGAAAAGGGTAAAACTTTTAGACCTCACAAACATATTTTTAAAAATAGAACTAGAGATGTTATAGCTCAAGAAAGTTGGATTGTAATTCAAGGTAAAGTTAAGTGTATATTTTATGATATAGATGATACTATTTTAGTTGAACCTATATTAGAACCAGGAGATGCTTCTTTTACTTTAGAGGGAGGACACAACTATGAAATTTTAGAGGATAATACTTTAGTTTATGAATACAAAACAGGACCTTATGAAGGTCAAGCTTTAGATAAAACCTTTATTAATGAGTAATGTTATATTTAGACCAGTTGAAAAAAAGGATTTAGAAGAAGTATTTTTACTCCTTCAACAAATGACTGAAATAGATTATTCCAATAGAGATAAAGATAAATGTTGGGAATTATTTTCATCTTGTTCATCTAAATCTCTTGTAGGAATATATGAAAATAAAGTTATTGCTTATGGTAGTTTAGTATTAGAGTATAAAATTAGAGGATCAATTTCAGGTCATATAGAAGATATTGTAGTAAGTGATAAAGTAAGACATAAAAATATTGGTACTAAACTTATTGAAAATTTAGTAAAAATAGGTGAAGAAGAAGGTTGTTATCGAATAACATTATTTTGTAAAGAATCACTAATTAATTTTTATGCAAGAAATGGTTTTGAAGTAAATAATATTGCCATGAAAAAATTTATAAATAAATAATTTATGAGCTTTGAAGTAGTAACTAAATTTGAAAATAAATTAGCTAATTTTTTTGGTGCACCCTATGCTATAGCTGTAGATTGTTGTACACATGGGGTTGAACTCTGTTTACGATATGAAGAAGTAGATTTTATAACAGTACCTAAAAGAACTTACTTATCTATACCTTTTTTAGCTAACAAATTATGGATAGACTTAAATTGGAAAGATGAAAATTGGGTTGATTATTATTATGTAACTGATAGAGTAATTGATGCTGCTGTTTTATGGAAAAAAAATAGTTATGTTCCTAATACTTTTATGAATATTTCATTTCAATTTCAAAAACATTTGTCTCTTGGTAGAGGGGGAGTTATATTAACTGATGATAAAAAAGCAGCAGAACAATTAAAGAAAATGAGTTATGATGGTAGAGTTCCTAATGTTCCTTGGAGAGAACAAAATATAAATACATTAGGATACCATTACTATATGACACCTGAAACAGCACAAAAAGGTTTAGATAAATTTGAGGAAGCAGTAAATACTCCTCCAAGACAATGGGTTGTAAATGACTGGCCTGATTTAACCCAGATGGATATATTTAAAAATGGATAATAGTAAAATAAGTATTTTTGGTGGTTCAGGATTTATAGGAGGAAGATATTGTGAAATGTATCCTTCTGAAACTATAAAAATAGATAGGGAAAGTAATATCCCTAAAACTAGTGAAATTTTATATTTTATTAGTACCATTGATAATTACAATATACACAATGATTTACATATAGATATTGATACAAATCTTAGTTTATTAATGTCTCTTTTAGAAAATGTAGATAAAAATAATCCTGATTTAGTAATTAATTTTATTAGTTCTTGGTTTGTATACGGAAAAAATACTGTTATGCCTTTTCATGAAGAAAATTCTGTATGTAATCCAACAGGTTTTTATTCTATTACTAAAAGATGTGCTGAACAATTATTAATAAGCTTTTGTGAAACCTATAATATTAAATATAGGATATTTAGATTAGCTAATGTATTAGGTGAAGGAGATAAAAAAGTATCCCGTAAAAAAAATGCATTACAATATTTGATAAAACAAGCTATTAAAGGAGAAGATTTATTACTTTACAATGGGGGAAACGCTATTAGAGATTATATTTACGTAGATGACGTTTGTAAAGCTATAAATCATTGTATACAAAATGGTTCTTATAATGAAATAATTAATATAGGTAATGGTAAACCTTATGTTTTACGTGATATAATAGATTTAGTAATGGAAAAAACTAAATCAAATTCTAAAGTAAAATATATCAAACCCCCTCATTTTCATAAAGTAGTACAGGTAGAACATTCTTACTTAAATATTAATAAATTAAAATCCCTAGGATTTAAAAGTAATTTTAGTATAGATATGATAATTGATAATTTAATCAAATTTTACACAGAAAATAAATAATATGAACAAAAAAGCATTTATTACTGGAATAGGAGGACAAGACGGATCTTATTTAGCTGAATATCTTTTAGATTTAGGGTATGAAGTTTATGGAATAGTTAGAAGAAACTCAACCCCTGAACACCAACAATCACGATTAGATAATATTAGAAACCATCCTAATTTACACGTATCTTACGGTGATTTACTTGATATCTCAGGAATAGAACGATTATTGTCACAAATTAAACCTGATGAAATATATAACATAGCAGCCCAATCTCATGTAAGAATTAGTTTTGAAATCCCACAATTTACAGTTCAAACAAACGCTTTAGGAGTTGTTAATATATTAGAGGCAATGAAAAATAATTGCCCCCAAGCAAAATTCTATCAGGCATCTTCATCAGAAATGTTTGGAAGTGCTGTGGATGAAGATGGGTATCAAAGAGAGACTACTAGAATGAATCCTGTGTCTCCTTATGGGTGTGCTAAGGTATTTGGATATAATATAGTTCGTAATTATAGAAATGCTTATAAATTACACTTATCAAATGGAATTTTATTCAATCATGAATCTCCCAGAAGAGGATCTAATTTTGTTACAAATAAAGTAGTTAAAGCAGCAGTTCGTATTAAGTTAGGATTACAAAAAGAATTAGAACTAGGAAATTTAGATGCTTATAGAGATTGGGGGCACTCTAAAGATTATGTTAAAGCAATGCATTTAATTTTACAACAATCTGATCCTGGGGATTGGGTTGTAGCAACAGGTGAAACCCGTTCAGTAAGAGATATGTGTAAATATGTTTTTGAAAAATTAGGTTTAAATTATGAAGATTATGTAATTCAAAACCAAAAGTTTTTACGTCCTGAAGAATTAAAATACTTAAAAGGTGATTCTACTAGAATTAGAGAATTAGGGTGGGAACCTGAATATACCTTTGAAAGTATGATGGATGAAATGGTAGAATTTTGGTTAAATCATTATAAAAATGCTTAATTATATTACTTTAAAAGAAATGGGATCATCTGGAGGGCTTTGTTCTCAACTCCAGATATTTTCAGGATTATTAGCAGTTGCCCGAGCTAATAATTTAAAAATTGCTTTTTCAGAAAATATGATTAAAAATCATGGTGTAGGTATTAGAATATTTGATTTACTGAATTTAGAATCAGAGTATGAAATAAAACCTGATGAATTTTTTCTAGATTTTAAAAATAAACATATAAATTTCCACACTACAACTTATGATGAAAGTTTATTTAATTTAGAACAAGGATATAACTATAATTTAATAGGTAGATTTGATTTATACACATATTGGTACAATAGTATAGGAGAAGAAGTATCCCAATGGGAATACCAACCAGAATTAATTTCTCAAGCTCAAGAAAGAATGGTTGAAATAAAAAATTATTTTAATAATGATAAACCTTTAGTTAGTATTCATATTAGAAGAGGAGATTATTTGTTACCCCAATATTCTTTTTGTATATTAGATCATGAATATTACACTAAAGCTATAGTAGATCATTTTATGCCCACAAATAATTTTAATTTTATAGTTTTTTCAAACGATATTGAATTTGCTAAAACTTTATTTAGTGGTGATAATGTTTGGTTTGTAGATCCTATAGGTGGTGAAAAAATATGTACAGATTCTGAAAAAGAAGATCTAGCCCTTTTAAGTTTATGTGATCATCATGTTATTAGTAATAGTTCTTACCCTTGGTGGGGAGCTTACTTAAGTAAAAACAAAAATAAAAAAATTATATGCCCAACTAATTATTTAAAATCCTATCATCAGTCTTCTTGGATAAATGGTAATTGGTATCCCCCTAATTGGTTTAATATTGATAATAAAGCTTAGATATGAGTAAAAAAGTAGTATATGTAACAGGATGTTTTGGTTTTATAGGAAGCTATGTTACCCGAGAATGTTTAAAAAGAGGATGGCAAGTTATGGGTATTGATAAAATGACCTATGCTTATTTCCCAGATGCCTATGATGAATTTTTAGAGCACCCTAATTTTTCCTTTGAAAGAATTGATATAAATGATTTAGAATTTTTATATGAATGTGATTATGTTATCAATACTGCAGCTGAAACTCATGTTGGTAATTCTATAGTTAAAAGTGAAGATTTTTTACATTCAAATGTAAACGGAGTTTATAATTTATTAGAATTAATTAGAAATTATAGATCAGAAGGTAATCGCAAACCTACTTTACTCCATTTTTCTACAGATGAAGTTTATGGAGACATATTAGAAGGAGAACATATAGAAACAGATTTATTAAAACCTTCTAACCCATATTCAGCTACTAAGGCCGCTGCTGACCAATTAATTATAGCATGGGCTCGTACTTATGATTTACCTTATGTTATAGTTAGACCTACAAATAATTATGGTATTGGTCAATATGTTGAAAAATTAATTCCTAAATCAATAAAATATTTAGGACTAAATAAAAAAATTCCTTTACATAATAATGGAACCCCTATTAGAAACTGGTTACATGCTTATGATACAGCACAAGCAGTAATTACAATTATTGAACGAGAAGTAAAAAACGAAATTTATAATATTTGTGGAGGGTTTGAACAAAATAATTTAGACACTGTAAGTCAAATTATTAATTTATATTATCCTAAAGATAAAGATTTAGAAAATACCTTCCCGTATTATAGTCAAGGGGTAGAACAACATTTAGATTTAAGTGTAGAAAGAAAAGGACAAGATTTAAGATATGCCCTTAATGATGATAAATTAAGAAGCTTAGGGTGGAAACCTGAAATGGAATTTGAAAAAGAACTTCCTAAAATAGTTGAATATTATAAACAAAATTTTATTTGGTAATGAGAAAACAAGAATTTAAATGTGCAAGATTACTTACAGATTTAGTTGAAAATTATGGAGTAATAGGTATTAAAACTTCATTTGAAGATGAAGGTGCTTCTTATGAAGAAGTAATGAGATTAAAAGAAATATGTAATCAAGCAAACACTAAACTAACTTTAAAAATAGGTGGACCTGAAGATAAAAGATCTATGATTGATTCTTCTACTATTGGAGTTAAAGGTTTAGTAGGTCCTATGGTTGAAAGTGATTTTGGGTTAACTAAATTTGTTAAAGCTATTAATTCTGTTATCCCTGAAGATGTAGTTAAATCTCTTAATTTATATGTTAATATTGAAACTATTACAGGTACTAATAATATAAATGATATAGTTAAAACTGAGGAATTTAAACAACTCCATGGTGTTACAATTGGTAGAGTTGATTTAGTTGGATCAATGGGTAAAGACAGAAATTTTGTCAATTCAGATACAATATACGAGATTGCTAAAAATGTATTTTCAAAAGTAAAGGATGCAGGATTAAAAGCTTGTTTAGGAGGAGCTATTAGTGTAGATTCAAAAGATTTTTTAAGTAAACTTTATTCTGAAGGATTACTTGATAAGTTTGAAACTAGATATGTTATTTTTGATCCTTCTAAATCATTAAAAGATTTATCTAAATCACTTGCTAAAGCCCAAGTATTTGAATACGAATGGTTAAAATGTAAAAGAGAAAATTATTTAGCTCAAGCAAATAAAGAATTAGCTAGAATTGAAATGATTCAAGCGCGTATAAATAAATCAATTGCTTCATAATGAAAGCATTAGTAACTGGTGGTTCAAGGGGTATAGGAAATACAATTTGTGGTTATTTTAGACAACAAGGTATTACAGTAATTAACCCTAAAAGAAATGAGTTAGATTTATCTAATCCTGGTGAAATTAAAGATTATTTAAATAGTATAGATGATTTACATATTATAGTAAATAATGCGGGTGTTAATAATCTAACTTATATAGATACTGCTAGTTTAAATGAAATTAATAATACATTTAATATTAATTTTTTTAGTCCTTATATTATTGTATCTCATTTTTTAAATAAATTTAAGAAACAAAATTATGGTAGAATAATTAATATATCAAGTATATTAGGATCCCATTCTAAAAATGCTAGATCTATTTATTCAAGCAGTAAAGCAGCATTACATTCTTTTACAAAGTCAATTGTAACAGAAACTAAAGGATTTAATATATTAACAAATACTATATCCCCAGGATACATTGCTACTGATTTAACTTATCAAAATAATACTTCTGATCAATTAGATATTATTATAGATAAAATCCCAATTAAAAAATTAGGGGAACCTTTAGAAATAGCTAAATGGGTTTATAAGTTATCTATTGAAAATGAATATATTAATGGTCAAGAAATAATAATAGATGGAGGTTTAACATGCACAATTTAAATATTAAATCAGCAAATAAGGATTATCAAGTAAATTTTTATAATGAAATAGATGACTTAATTAAATCTATTAAAGATAAAAAAGCATTTTACTTAATAGATGAAAATGTGTACTTACTTTATAAAGATTATTTTGAACATAAATCTAAATTGATAGTACCTGCTTTAGAAACATCTAAAACACTAGAATATGCTTCAAATATATTTGATCATTTAATTAGTAAGGACTTTAAAACTGATGTTCACTTAATTGTTATTGGGGGAGGAATATTACAAGATTTAGGTGGGTTTATAGCATCAATATTTTGTAGAGGGGTTAAATATACTTTAATACCTACTACACTATTAGCTATGTGTGATAGTTGTATTGGAGGTAAAACATCAATAAACCACCATAAACGTAAAAACATCTTAGGTACCTTTTACCCCCCAGATGAAATTAAAATTAGTTTAGAATTTTTAAAAACATTAGATCAAAAAGATTTATTAAGTGGTTATGGTGAATTAATTAAATTTTATTGTCTTGATAATAAAATTTTTAGTATTAATTTAGATAATTTAGAAGAATGTGTGTATTATGGTTTAAATAAAAAATCTAAAATAATACAAACTGATGAGTTTGATAAAGGGCTAAGAAAATTACTTAATTTTGGTCATACATTTGGTCATGCTTTAGAAAGTGCTTCTAATTATGCAATACCTCATGGAAGTGCTGTTATTATAGGGATATTAATTGCTAATGAAATTTCATCTAATTTAAGATATTGCTCCGAAAGATATAATACTAGTGTTAGAGAAAAAATATTACCTTATATTAGCCACTTAAAATTAAAAAAGGAATGGTTTGTATTTGATAAATTGCTTTCATATATTAAATCAGATAAGAAAAATACAGGTAAAAATATAAATATGGTTTTACATAATAATGGATCATATAATATTTTTCCCATAAATGATCTTAAAATATTAGAAACAAGTTTAAGTACTATATATGAGATTATCAGATTACGTAATTAATTTTATTAAAGAAGAATATAAAGTAGATACAATTTTTACTGTCTCAGGTGGAGGTTGTATTTTTTTAATTGATTCTTTATCTAAAGTAGAAGGTTTAAATTATGTTTGTAATCACCATGAACAAGCTTGTGCTATAGCTGCTGAAGGTTATGCTCGTAAATCTAATAATATAGGTGTTTGTTTAGTTACTAGTGGGCCTGGGGGTACTAATGCATTAACTGGTGTTTTAGGGGCTTGGTTAGATAGTACTCCTATATTAGTTATTAGTGGTCAAGTAAATAGAGAAATGACTACAAATTATACTAATCAACCATTAAGACAATTAGGCGATCAAGAATTTAATATAGTAGATACCGTTAAAAATCTAACCAAATATTCAGTACAAGTAAATGAACCCAAAGATATCAAATTCCATTTACAGAAAGCTTTATATGAAGCTAAAAGTGGTAGACCTGGTCCTGTATGGTTAGATATACCTTTGGATGTTCAAAAAGCAGAAATTGATCCTAATACTTTAATTGAGCATAAACCCAAAAACGAAATTATAACAGCTTCAAAAGATGATATTAATCAAGTTATTACTCAATTAAAATTAGCTAAAAAACCTTTATTGATAGTAGGTAACGGAATTCGATTATCTAATGGGTTAAAAGAATTAAATGATTTTTTAGAAAAAACAAATATCCCCGTAATTTCATCTACAAATGGTAATGATATAGTTAATAGTGATTATGAATATTACTGCGGTAGATTTGGTACTCATGCTCACATTTGTGCTAATGAATTACTTAATGAGTGTGATTATTTATTAACTATTGGATCAAGATTATATGTAAGACAAATTGGATACAATTTTAAAAACTTTGCTAAAAACGCATATAAAGTTTATGTAGATATAGACAATAATGAATTACACAAACCAACATTGTTTCCTGATTTAAGAATTAATAGTGATGCAAAATTATTTTTATATGATTTAAATCATAATTATCTACCTAAAGTTGATTTAAAATGGTCTACATATTGTAAAAGTCAATATAAATTAACACCTCGTGTATTAGATAGACATAGAAATAAAACAGATATAGTAAGCCACTACAGATTTATAGAAAAATTAAATGAATATTTACCTAACGATTATGATGTAGTAACAAGTGACGGCTCAGCTCATGTTTGTGCTATGCAAGTACTAGATTTAAAAGGTAAACAAAGGTTAATAACAAATAAGGGAAATGCTCCTATGGGACATGGTTTACCTTGTGTAATTGGAACATCAAGTGTAAAGGGCAGTAAATGGGTTTGTTTAGAAGGGGATGGTAGTTTACATTTAAATGTACATGAATTACAAACATTAAAACATTATAACTTACCAGTTAAATTAATTTTATTTAATAATAATGGTTATAGTTCAATTAAATTATCCCAACAAGCATTTTTTAATGGTAATAAAGTAGCATCAGATCCTGAAAGTGGTGTTTCATTTCCTAATTGGGAAAAATTAATAGATGCTTACGATTTACCTTATTATTGTATTAATAATCATGCTGAAATAGATAAGGTATTAGATAAAATATTTAAATTAGAAGGCCCTGTAGTAGTAGAAGTAAAAACAGATCCTGAAGAAATGCATGAACCTAAAGTAGTAGCCCAATTAGATGAAAATAATAATTTTATACCCGGGGAATTACATAATATAAAATGGCTTAAATGAGAATATTAATTACAGGTAAAAACGGGTACATTGCAAAAAGTTTAATGAAACATCTTTATACTTTTAAATTTTTATCTGATATTCCTGGAGAAAAAGAAATTATAACAATTGGAAAAGAAGATTTTGATTTAACTAATAGGGAATCTACTAATAAATGGTTTAAAGATGAATTTGAATTTACAGGATTAAAATTTGATGTTGTAATTCATACTGCTATAGTAGGTGGAAATAGATTAAAAGAAGATAATGGGGAAATATTTTATCAAAATTTATCTATGTTTTACAACTTATTAGCTAATCAAGATAAATTTAACCAATTAATTAGTTTTGGTTCTGGAGCAGAATTAGGATACCCAACTGATCCTTATGGATTAAGTAAAAATATAATTAATAGAATTATCCAATCAGAACCTAAATTTAATAACATAAGAATATTTGGAGTTTTTGATGAAGATGAATTAGACAGAAGATTTATTACCCCTAATATTAAACGTTATATAAACAAAGAACCTATAATAATTCACCAAAATAAATTAATGGATTTCTTTTACATGGAAGATTTAATTACAGTAATAAACCATATTATTAAAAATCCTAATGTAAAAGAAATAACTTGTTCTTATTTACAACCTTATAGTTTATATGATATAGCATCTTTAATTAATAACTTAGGATCACACAAATGTGAAATTAAAATAGAAAATGATGGAATAGGGAATCCTTATATTAGTAAACCCCAAAAATTAGATTTACCTTTAATAGGTTTAGAAAAAGCAATAAAACAAATTTATGAAAAACTCAATTAGTTTTTGTATAGCATCTGCTAAAAACGAAAAATATTATACTTTAGGAGTATTAAAAAGTTTAGAAAAAAATACTAATTTTTCTAAACATGAAGTAATTATATTTATAGATTCTGATAATCAAGATACTTATGAAACATTATTAGATTATAGAAAAAATAAACCTAATATAAAAATACATAGAAATACTACTGGATTTCCTATTGGAAGTCAACGTAATGTTTCAATTATGTTTGCTCATGCTACTAAAGAGGTTGTTATTTATTTACAATCTGATATGGTAGTATGCCCTGATTTTGATAAGTATTTTTTAGAGGCATTAGATGATAATAAAAATAGAGTTATTAGTGCTGCTAGAATTGAACCTCCACTCCACCCCCCATCTCCAGAAAAAATAGTTAAAGATTTTGGTTTATCTCCTGAAGAGTTTAAGTATAAAGAATTTTATAAATTTGCTAAAGATTTACAAAGTGAAAATAGACCTTTAATGGATGGTCATTTTGCTCCCTTTGGGTGTTTTAAAGAAACTTATTTTGATATAATGGGGGGGTTTGATACTCAATTTAGGTGTTCAAGAGAAGATTCTGATTTTATCATCAGACTAAAAGCTAATAATGTAGAAACTTATCAAAGTTGGAATGCTTGTGTTTACCATTACACTTGTGTTTCATCTAGAGGTACAGATTGGTATAAAGATGATTCACAAGCTGAAATAAAAAATCAATGGCAATCTTATGCTGATCAAGAAGAATTAAAACGGTTTATTAGAAAATGGGGGTATTTTGGTCATGACTATAAACCCAAATATAATACTACCTTATTTATAGATATCAATACTGCCCCTAATTTAAGTTTATTAGCTTCAATTGAACCATATTTTAATAAAATTATTATTAATGAAAAAGCTGTAAGTGATGCTCTAATTAATTTAGCTAACTTTGATAGTTATTACTTTGCTAATAAAAGATGGGGCTATACTCAAGAACACTGGAATAGTATAAGATCTAAATTTATGGGTCCTTATTTTAAGGATAGAATATTATATAGTGAAAACATTGAACCTAGTGAGTATGATATACTTGTCAGTACAGATATGTATTCTTTAATTAAAGGTTATAAAGAAAAGGCTAATCAGGATTTTATTACTAATAGTAACATTATATTAGGGTCTTTATTAAATAATGAATCATATAAAGGTAAATATACAATAGGTAATTTTAAAATATATGTTAATAAATTAAAAGATATTAATAAAAACCATTTAGATAATAAACAATATTTATTTGATACTAGTGAATTTTTATTTAAATAATATTTGGCTTCCCTAAATATTTTTCATATATTTATATCTAATTTTAAAAGGTTATATATTTATGCTACAGACTATTAAAACTCCAATTCAAGTGAAAATGATTTCATGTTCTAAATGTTTAGGTGATATGCCTGAACTTAGAAAAACTAAATATGGGTATAATTTTTGTGTTAGTTGCTCAGATGGGTTAAATCTAGTAGGTAAAAAACGTGCTCTACCAGTGCAAATGGGTGAAGGTGACCACTCATGGACTGAAACTGTTATTATGGAAGAAAGCGATTATCTTAAGTATGAAATGATGGAAGCTATTAATTCTAAATCAAAAAAGAAAAATAAGGCTGAAATTTTAAATATAGACATGGAAGAAAGAAATCTCCAAGGCCCATATAGAATAATAAATAACACTCCAGAAGAAGAATAGTTATGCCTAAACCAAAACCACTATCTAAAGAAATGATAGTGGCGGCTCAAGCGAATACTAAATCAAATATGGCCGCCGCCAGATATCTTCATGTTTCTTATCAACATTATAAGAGATATGCTAAGATGTATAAATTATTTGAAACTCACAAAAATCAAAGTGGAAAAGGTATACCTAAATTTTTAAAAGGTAAAGGAAAAGAACCAGCACTTTTAGATATAATTGAAGGAAGAGTATCAGCTGCTCATTTTACTCCTGCAAAAATAAAGTACCGTTTAATAGAAGCTGGATATTTATTAGAGCAATGCTCAATGTGCGGTTTCCAAGAACGTAGGGTACTTGATTATAAAATGCCCTTACTGTTGCACTTTAAAGACAATAATAAATCAAATTATAGTCGTGAAAACATAGAATTATTGTGTTACAATCATTTTTTCCTTACAGTAGGAGATATTTTTACTGATAAAGATGTCAAGCAAATTGAGTCACATCAAGAACTTAATAGTACTAGTGATAAAGTTGAATGGGAAGTAGATGATTACCATTTACAACGTTTAAGAGAACTAGGATTAGGCGATGATGAGGAAGATGAGATTAACCAATATATTTCTAGAATATGAGAAAAGGTAAATCATACATGAAAAAACATAATCGAATAGTTAAAGATTATGATAACCAAAAATCTAAGCATTTAGAAAAATTAACAGATAAAATGCTTAAAAATGACGAAAAAGCCAACCAGCTAAAATCAAAGTCAATTAAAGGCGATTTTCTTAAAAACTTTTAATTATGAAAAAACTTATAGTAATGGTTGTGTGCGGAATTATTCTGCCACTAATAATGGCATTTACTAGTATTAAACAATCAAAACAAACTAAAGTAACAAACCTAGAGCCAAAAGCTATAATTGAAATTAAAACTCAACCTGTAGTTAAACCCGTAGAAATTAAATTTAAGGGACATAATGAATTTTTAGATGCTATAGGGCATAGAGAAAGTGGTAATAGATACCACATTGTAAATAAGTTTGGATACATGGGCAAATACCAGTTTGGAAAATCAACACTTAAAGGATTAGGGTTTAAAATAACTCAAGATGAATTTTTAAATAGTCCTTATATTCAAGAAAAGGCAATGCAGGAATTATTGCTTCATAATAGAAAAAAACTAGATAAATGGATATGTAAATATCAAGGAAAAGAATTACATGGTATATTAATTACTGAATCTGGAGTTCTTGCTGCAGCTCATTTGGCTGGGGCAGGAAATGTTCGTAAATTCTTTAGAAAAGGATATGAATTTAAGGATGGGTTTGGAACAAAAATGACATCATATATGACACAATTTAGTGGCTATCATTTAGATTTATAATATTTATAATCAAAAAATAGATTATGGCTAAAAAAGGTTTATTTGGTGATGTTAAAATAAAAACTAGAAAAAAACGACCTGGGGTTCATGCTAAAACAAAAACATCTAAATTAAAACAAAGTAAAAACTATGTTAAACAATACAGGGGTCAAGGCAAATGATATGCATTTAACAATAAAACAATTATTCAATAGCATGACGGATAATGATTTTATGATGCTTCACAAAACAGGTCAATTAAAGAATTTTTGTGATGCTTTGTCTTTAGATTTAAATACTAAATCAAATGAAGAAAATTACACTTACACAGCATGAATGGTATGATGCCATGAAACTTCCTACACCTCATAGGAATAAGAAGAAATATAGACGAAAAGAAAAGCATAGAGCTGGTTGGAAAACCGGCTCTTCTTCATTATATTTACACAGTAAATAAAGGTTATATTATGGCACTCTGGGAATTTAGAAATTTAAATAAATATGGTAATTATAGAAAACGAATTATCCATACTGAAGGTGCATTAAGCATACCTGGTAGTGGGTTTGGTCCTTCTATAATGGTAAATAGGTTCAAATACAAATATGAACATCCTGTTATGCCTCCTACTATTTTTAAGCATAATGGTAAAACATATTTAATGCCTATATGGAAAGAAGTAGTTGATGGTACTACAATTGATGATATAGAATGGATTAAACCTAAACCTAAAGTTGTAGTTAAACAAGAACCTGTTATTGAAACTCACACCAGTAGTAGCAGTGCAGATAAAACGTATAAAACAGTATATTATCCAGATTCAGGTAAATTTTACTGTGATTGTCCAGGCAGGTGGAGGGCGTTTGATAATCGTTGTAAACACATAAAAGAATTAGAAAAAAAAGTAAAGTAATGTGCAAGAAATTTCTTTATTTGAAGGAAAGGTCATATATTGGAGTATAATTAAAAATAATGGTTATGAATTATAATTTTGAATTTAAAACAGTTTTTTATTTAGAAAAAATAGGAGATGAAGAAATATTAGTTCCTTCTGTACCTAAAGAATTTCGTTTTAAAAATGGAGTTTATCTTTGGATTTATCGAAATAAGGTAATTAAAGTTGGTATTTTTGGAGAAGGAGTTTCAAGTAATTCAAATTCAAGATATTCTACCTATAAAACAGTAGGTAAACATCTTTGGAAATATATAGCTAAAATCAACAAATCAAATGGTAGTGTGAAACCATTACAGACTTTATGTGAAAAAATTAAAGTGGGAGAAAAAATAGAAGTACAATTTGTTGAATTACCTAAAGAAATTAAATATGTAAATGGTCTTCCTTATCGTTTAGACCTTTACACATTAGAAGAATATTTTAAAAATCAACACAAAGAAAATCTTTGGTTAAACTAAAAATTAAATTATGAGTAGAGGTAGACCAAGTGAGCAAGTAGAAAAATTAGAACAATGGACTTTAAATACAGATGATACTGTATGGAAGTACGATGTAAATAAAAATCCAAATGGATGCTATTCAGTAGAAACTAAATTTAAAGCAGGTGATAAGGTAAAACCTAAAATTGATCAAAAAACTTATGGTGGGCACCCAGTTGTAATGGTATTTAAAACATCAAATCGTTCTAATGCTAAAACTAAAATGAAGGTAATTAATAAAAATATTGATTATGTCTTAAGTGCTAAAAAACTACCGGGTGTGCCTGAAAAAGCGGAAATAATTGATTTAGCAGTTGGTGAGTCGTTTATTAGTAAGTATAAACAGAAATATAATTTAGCTTAGTCTTTATATATTTATAATAAAATATTAATTAATTAATTTATAATGGATACAATTTTAATTATTTTAGGGTTATTAGTTGCTGCTTTAGCAGTTTATTACTTTGGATTTTATAAAAAAGGCAAAATTAATGATGCTGATGGAGATTTTATTCCTGATGAAGTGGAAAAAGCAGTTGAAGATGCTAAAAAAGTTGTTAAAGAAACCAAACGTAGAGCAAAACGTGTAGTAGAAGAAGTTAAAGACGTCGTTGAAGAAGTAAAAGACGTAGTTGACCAAGCTAAAGATGTAGTAGATGCTGCTAAAGGAAAACCAAGAAGAGGCAGAAAACCTAAAAAATAAAAAATGAGCAAATACAATTTAATAGACATTTACGAAGAATATCAAATTGGTTCAGGTTGGACTAGAGATTTTGATTATGATGGAATGTTAAAAGCGGGATTAAAAACAGGAGTTGATACTGATCTTGAACTTTTAAAGAAAATGGTTGAAGATTATACTGATGTAAATTATCATAGAGAAGCTCACCACTTATATAATGCTATTGAAGCATTAGAACAAGGTGCTATTAAAGAAGCAAGTATGTTCTTTGGAGATTTTCATGCTGAAATTGAAAATACTATGAAAGAACAAGGTATGGACATTGAACCAACAGTAGGACAATTTATGGCTTCTAAAATGGAAGAAGGTAAAGATAAAGATAAAGAACCTAGAGATGGAGTTAAAAGTGCTGCTGCTAAATTAGGAATTAAACCAAGCCACGTAAAAGAAGTACATTCACGTGAAAGTTCTCGTATGGAAGGTTTAGTAGACCAACGTATGAAAGCTAAATTTTTAGAAATTTTTGCTGATTTATACTTTGATTTAACAGATGAAGACCCATTCCAAGCTGAAGATGTAGTTGATTATTTAGGTATTGAAATGTTAAAACATTTGGATGCTATTCAAGCTCAAGGTGATAGATTAAATAGTATAGGAAACCCATCAGTTGAATTTACACCTGGTGAAAGAATAGGTGAAGAAGAAGAAATTGAAGAAGGTATTTCAAAAGATGATATTAAAAAGGCTTTAAAAGGTACTAAAGTTGAAATTGAAACTTATATGGATTCACTAAAACGTAGTGGTGATAAATTTGATTCAATAGAAGATTATATTGAAGACTTTGAAAACTATGTTGCTGATAAATCATTACAAGAACACTTTGGTCGTTTCATGAAAGATTATCAATAAGATAAACACAATATAAAATAAAAAAAGAGGCTATTTAGCCTCTTCTTTTTTCAATTTTTTTTTAAATTTGTTCCACTTATGTTGTGCTTGTTTAATTGTGATTTTACCATCTCGTAATTCTGCTCTTATGGCATAATACTCTGCTTTATGATGGCAATGATAAGTTGTCTTGTTTTCTACTGGATCAGTAGATTTGGCTTGTGTAGTCATCCCGAATAACAGCAAGCCGATAATTAATGCTCTCTTCATATTGGATGTTTTTTATATTCGGTTATACATATGTAATAGTAACGTCATATTAACGTCATTAATATGACGCCTTTATTTTGTATATTTACATGTTAAGCAATTAAGCGTAACACTAAAATTAAGGTTATATGTTTTATCAAGTACAAAATCAAAAATTATCAAAAAACAATCAATTTAGAGTTCAAACAGTTCCCGCTGGAATTAAAGAAATTAAATCCAGAGGTTGGAATGTTGCTGATTGTAAATTTACAGAATTAGCTCAAGAATTAGTTACTAACACTTATAAAGATTTAGATGGTAGAACTAATACTAGAGGTAAACAATTTAAAAATAGAGCTAATAAAACTCATAGAGTAGTTTCAATATAAATTTGGTTACCTAAAATAGAGTTCGTATATTTACAGAGTAAAATTGAGGTTATGTTTAAAAAGTACAAAAAAGAGTTTGACACAGTAGCAGGATTTTTATTTATTGCCGCTGTATTTTATTTATTATATTTCACATTATGGGTTGTTTGCCCATGTTAAAAATTAAAGGTTATGAAAACATTTGACGATTTAAAATTTGAATTACACCCTGTTACTAAAATGGGTATTAGAGCATCACTTGAACTTAAACCTGGAGTGTTTATTTCAGTTGTAGCAGGTGAAGGTTTCTACAGTGGTGGTAAAAATGGAGTTAGAGGCCCAGTTACTAAAGTTGAAGATGCCTCTTCATTTGAAGTTGCTATTATAGATGAAAATTTACCTGAAGATGAACAAGAATGGGAAGTTTTTGGGTGGCAAGGTAGAGATGATATTAATAAATTAATGATTGATAATGGATAAAGAAACTATTTATAATAGATTAAGTGAAATACTTGATCTTTTGGAAAGTAGAAGATCATATGATGCTCAAACCCAATTAGAAGGATTGTTAAACGAAATTAAATACGGAATTTATGGCTAAAGATAAAAGATATGTAGTTACATTTGAAGCATATGTTTATGCTCCTAATGATTATATGGCTCGAAAACGAGCACATGCAGTTAATGATTCAATTAATGCAATTATGAATGTTCAAGATTCTGAAATAATAGAAATAGTTGAACAGCCATTTGGCACTATTGGTAATAGAAAATTAGATGATATTTCTAAACCATTATCTAAAGATGAAAAATTACCATTTTAATATGATTAAAAAAGGAGATTGGGTTGTATTTGAAAACCAAAGAAAAAAATGTTTTGGTATACATTTTAACAATAATATTTTAATAAAAATGAATGGTAACTTAGTACAAGTACCACAAGAAAAAATAAGGTTATGGCAAAAATAGAAAGACAAGTTTTACACCATTGTTTGGATAAGGCAAAAGAATTTTATAAATTAGGTGATAATGATAAGGCAAGAGACTATTGTGATATGGGTATAGGCTATGTTGCTGCTAAAAAAGAAAGTGGTTGGGATGGAGAAGATTTAATTGAAAACGTTAAAATTAATTTATGGTTAGAACGTTTTTGGATGTTTTTAGAAAATAAAAATTTAATGTTATGATAAAATACGAAAGTGATAATTCAGGAAGTTGGTGGGAATTTTTATTAGGTTGGAAATGGCCCCATCAAGGATTTACTATTGGTTATGATTTGGTACAACCAGATGAGCAACCTGAAAATGGATTATATTACAATTCAGTATTAATTTATTTAGGGCCTTTATCTATTATTTACAATTTTGGTAATCATGATTATGATTCAGAATGAAATTAGATAGTTTACTTATAGGAATATTCTGGTTTATATTAGGTCATATAGCTGTTTTTTTTCAATTAAATGGGCAATTTAAATGGGATTGGTTTAAAAATAATGAATTTATTTTAGCTGCTTGTGGGCTAATTATTTCATTTTTTTATATTTGGGGGACTAAATATACAGTTGAAGCTTTTGAAGGGTTATTATGGCCCGCTAGATTTATAGGATTTGGAATAGGAATGTTTGTGTATGCTTTAGGAGTAAGTTTTCTTTTTAAAGAAGGTATTACCTCTAAAACCTTCATAAGTTTATTTTTATGTGTTATATTGATAAGCATACAAGTATTATGGAAAAATTAAAATTATATGTTTAAACTAATAAATGGATTATACTACTCAGAACATGATTTAGACTTAGATCATGATGTTATGTTACAAGAAGTAATAGATTCAAGGGAAAAACCTGAAGATGGGTCTCATTATAGTAGACCTCATCAGTATAATGTTGATAGTGTTCAACATACTTTTTATGAAGATACTAATCTTTATGATAAAACTTTTCTTACTATGAAAAATGCTGTAGGAGAAGTTATTGATGGTATATTTGGTCCTAATAGAATGGAAATTGAAGAAGCATGGGGTCATATTATTCCTCCAAATGAACAAACAATGATACATGATCATGGAGATCCTTTTAATGATTTTTTAGGTGTTTCTTGGGTTTATTACCCACATGCCCCAGAAGAAGCAGGTAATTTGTGCTTTATGTGTAATGTAAATAATAGTAATTTTATATTTGAAACAAAACAAGAAAAAGGTAAACTTTTTATATTTTCAAATTATGTAATGCATTTTACCCCTAGAAATGGTAGTAATATAGATAGAATTTCTATAAGTGGTAATCATATAGCAAATAATATGATGAAAAATGAATTGTTACAAGATTATAATTATGAAAATCCTTTTTGGAAATACCATGGTAAAAAATAAATGATTAAGTACGAAGATATATTAAAAATAATTGACCCAATTTTTGTTTCAACTGTAAATATTCTTACATGGGATAAATTTAATGAATTTGTTGATACTTTAAATAAAAAAAATTGTGTTCACATCCACACAAAATGGGCAGTTGATTTTTACAGATCCGAATACTTTTCAAAAAATAATAATATTGATTTTTATAAATTAAAATTAAAAGATTTACCCCAACATAAAAGATCTAAGGTATTTGACCAGTCAGCTTTTGACTGTATGAATAAGTTAGCTGATTTAGAATTAAATTTATCTCAACTTAGTCTTACTGATACAGAAAAATTTATTGTAGATTCACTTCCAATTCATACTGAAATATTTAGTTTAGGAATGAATTGGTATAGGAGTGGATTTCAGTATTTATCAAGATTTCCTTTAAATAAAATAAAAGGTCCTCATATTATAAATGAATATAATGAAACTCTTCAAGTTTATGAAATTATAAAAAAATACAATAAAACAAAAGTTTTAGATTTAAAAGATAACCAACAATCACTTAGAGAATCTTGGAATAGAATACTAGGTGTTTTATGGGGATTTGCTGAAGCAGAAGTTGGAAATCATGTAATAGATATTATTGACACTTTATTAGAATTTGATTTGTTATTAGTTGATAGAACATTAAATGATGAATTTTTTACTACTATAGACCAATCTATTTCATCCCCTAGAAGAAGAATGGCTTTATTATTTATTAAGTCATGTATTTATAATCAAATGGGTTTAATTAATAAAAGAGTAGAAGTTTTACAAGAAATTATTAATCTACATTCTACAAAAACAGATAGAGCGATAAGGTATTATGTAGGGGTAAACAGGTTAACTGAAGCTGCTTTGAGTTTATATAAAATAGATCCTAATAAAGAAAATAAAGACCAAGTATTAAAATTTTATAATTCCATAGAAAATCCTAATGTTGCAGACCATTTAGAATGCCCCAGAGAAAGAGCATTAGTAACATTTCAAATAGCAAAAACATTTGGTTATGTTAAGTAAAGTTATAAAACCCTATGTAGAAAGGGCCGTAATAGAAATAAATGGAGGATGTAATTACACTTGCCAAATGTGTCCTCAAACTAACCCTGGCAGACATAAAGGATTTCTTAAAAAAATGTCTATTGATGATTTTAGTTATTACGCAAAACAATGTATTGATAGGGGAGTAAAAGTTGTTAATCTAGAGGGTTCAGGAGAAGCAACACTTAATAGAAATTTACCTCATTATATTCAAATACTAACAGATTATAATATTAAATCATTTATATTTTCTAATGGGTTTAAATTCAAAGGAGATTTAATGAAACAATGTGTAGATGCAGGTTTGAGTAGAATACGTTTTTCCATTATAGGTTATAACTCAGAAAAATATAAAGAGTGGATGAATAGAGATGCATTTGAACTTGTAAAACAAAATGCAATTGAAGCTCAAAAATATATAGCAGAAACAAATGGTGTTACTGAAATTGCTTCATACCACTTAATTACAGATGATAATCAAGTTGATTTTGAAATAGAACAATATAAAAAAAATTGGATTGAACCTACTAATTCATTATCCGAAATATGGAAAATGCATAACTGGTCTGGTGTATATGAAAACCCAAATGAAAGAAAAGGTGGATTAAAAACTTGTGGTAGACCATTTGCACCTGAAATAACAATTAGAGCAGGAGGATTAGATGGAAAAACGGGAGCAATCCATCCATGTTGTCAAGTATTAGGTAGAGATGAAGAAGCAGTTTTAGGACATATGTCCGAAAATACATTTGATGAAATATGGAATGGGGAAGAATATCAAAAATTACGTGAAGGACATTTAACGGGTAATTATCCTTCATATTGTAAGGATTGTGACTTTTTAGTTGATGATCCTGAAGTGTTAGTTTATACCAATTATGATAGAAGTGTCCATACATTACCAGGAACAGATTTTACATTAGAAAGTTTTAGATGAATAGATTAGACGAACAATATAGAGGATTATTAGCAGAAGTACTTTATAATGGTACTGAAAAGGATGATCGTACGGGAACGGGCACTTTAAGCCGTTTTGGTATGTCTATTAGACATAGAATGGATGATGGCTTTCCTATTTTAACCACTAAAAAAGTAGCATTTAAAACAATGGTTACTGAATTAAAATGGTTTTTAAAAGGTGACACTCATATAAAATACCTATTAGATAATAATTGTCATATTTGGGATGGAGATGCTTATAAAAGGTATAAACGAGTTTATAATTATGATTTAGATGAACCTTTATCTAAAGCCGAATTTATAGATAAAGTACAAAATGATCCTAGCTATATGCATTGGGGTTTATTAGGACCTATTTATGGAGCACAATGGCGTTCTTGGGGTAGTAAAAAATATATTGATCAAATAGCAGATTTAATTGAAAACCTTAAAAATAATCCTGATAGTAGACGCCATTTAGTATCAGCTTGGAATGTAGAAGATTTAGGTCAAATGACATTACCACCTTGCCATTATGCTTTCCAGTGTTATGTAGCAGACGGTAAGTTATCTCTAATGTGGCAACAACGTAGTGCTGATTTATTTTTAGGTGTACCCTTTAATATTAGTAGTTATGGTTTGTTACTTGAATTATTGTGTGTTGAAACTGGTTATGAACCTGGGGAATTAATAGGTAATTTCGGTGATGTTCATTTATATAAAAACCATTTAGAACAAGCTAAAGAACAAATTAGTAGGGATCCATTTGAATTACCTAAATTAGGTCTATATTATGAAAACATATTAGAAGCCAAATTTGAAGCAACCCTACAAAATTATAAATCCCACCCAACAATTAAAGCACCATTAAGTAATTAATATGAAAAGGAAATGTAACGTTTGTAAACAAAAACGTTCCGATTGGATGTTTAAAACCAATAAGAAGAAAACATGCCGCAAATGCGAGTATAGGTGGTGGCGTAATGTTCTTCGTATGATGGTTAGAGATAGAAGATTAACCCCACTTGAAAGAATGGGTACTAGAATTGGATATATGGGTGTTGGTTTTCTTATAGGGGGTCAATGGACCGTAGAACCCATTTTATTTATAATAGGATTCATTTGTGTTTTAATTCAGGTTACAGTTAGAAGACAGTGGAACCTAGTAGCATTACAGTTAAACGGCTTAATAGCTTGGACAATTCATTTTATTAATAGTTTATGAAACCTGCATTTATCAAAGGAAATTTACATTTACTAAACCCTATCCCAGTTTGGAAAAGAACTTTAACTAATAAAGATGTAGGGAATATAAAACAATTTAATAAAAAATTAATTGAATTATCTAAAGAATATTTTAGTGATTGGCAAAGAGAGGTTCCAGATGAAAAACATTTAGATAAATCTTTAATTGGAGAGGAAAATATAAAAAAACTAAGTAACGAAAAAATATTTTCGCATGAACAAAAACCATCTATTGGAAAATGGCATTCTGTTCCTACAAATAATTTTCTTAATTTAGATGTTCCTGAAATAAACATTTTAAAAAATATAATTTTAAATGATTATAAAGATGCTTTAATAGGGTTTGCCCATCTAGAATTTGATACTCAATATGATATAAATGAAATAAATAAATTAGGATTCCAATTAGATGAAAGTTGGATTCAATTTTATAAAAATGGTGATTATAAAGTATTACATAATCATTTAAGATATGAAAAAAATAATGAATTTAAACATATTTGGGCTGGGGGTTATTATATAAGTGATGGTAAACCAGATAAATGGCAACCTTATAGTGGAAGATTTGAATTTAATATTAGAAACAATAGATATTTTATAAAACCAGAAAGTGGAATGATTATGTTATGGCCAGGTGATATATTACATGCTGTAAATCCCTTTTATGGAGAAAAAGAAAGAATTTGTATTAACTTTAATTTAAGCTCTAGATTATGACTTCAAAAGAAAAACACAATAAAATAAAAGCACTTAATCAAATGATTATTGAATTAAAAACAAACCCACAAGTTAATAGCAAAAAAACAATTCAAAAATTACAACAAGAAATAGATAATATAGTTAAGTCATGAACCATACAATTGATTTACATGGTGTATCTCATAGAGAGGCTGTTTCTAAAGTTGAAAGTGAATTAGTTAAAATTTCATTATCAAAATTTTGGGAAGTAGAAATTATAACAGGTAAATCCAAATATATGCAACACAAAATAATTACAGAAGTACTTGACCCATTAAAATTTTTTCATTATATTCCCAATACAAACCCAGGTGTAATAATTGTGATACAAGATGAATTACTTAGTTAAATGAGTTATATAAAAGGAGTTATAGCAGGAGCATTTGATATAATACACCCAGGTTATATTAGAATGTTTAGAGAAGCAAAACAACACTGTGATCATTTAGTAGTTATGCTTCATAAGGATCCTTCTATTGAAAGACCAGAAAAAATGAAACCTATACTTGATGTTTGGGATAGAACAAATATTTTATCCTCATTAAGATTTGTTGATTCAGTTACAACATATGGATTTGAAGCTACACTACATGATCTTTTAAAAATGGGTGAATTTGATATTCGATTTTTAGGCGATGATTATAAAGATAAACCATTTACTGGAGATGATTTAAAAATTCCGATTCACTATCTTAGTAGAGATCATGGATGGTCTACAACAAAATATAAACAATTAATTTATGAGTCTGTACTCGAATATAATTTACAAAGATAATATTGCTTATGAAATATTAAATATTATTAATATTCATAATTTTTTAAATAGTGATAATAGTGTAAATCAAAAAGTATTAGGTTTGTATGTTCACCAACAAGGAGGAGATCATGTTTTACAACGTGACAATAAATTTTTAATTTGTAAAACTATAGAAGAAGCAATAATATTATGAAAAGTATACCCGTTTTAGGAACCCCAATAGTAAATGGTATTCACTGGTTATTTAAACAAATAGCATCAATAGATTACCCGGTTGATAATTACTTAGTTGTAAACAATAATGGTAAAGGAGAACTAGATGAACAATTAAACAATTTAGCCAAAATATCTCACCCCTTTATTAAAAATTTTAAAGTGGTGCATATGCCTTCTAATATTGGATGTGGAGGCGCTTGGAATTTAATAATTAAAAGTTATCTTACATCTCCAGGGTGGCTTATTACTTCTCATGATGTAAGTTTTACTCCTGGTTTTTTAAAAGAATTAGCTAATGAAGCTAATGAAGAAAGTATAGGAATGGTGTTTGGTAAAGGTGGAGATTTTGGTTTAGGTTCATTTGATTTATTTTATATTAAAGATTGGGCAGTAGAAAAAATTGGTTTGTTTGATGAAAATTTATACCCTGCTTACTGTGAAGATTGGGATTATATTTTAAGATTACAACAAAACCCTATACCCTCAATATATGAGTTAAAATCTAAATATTACCATGGGGATACTTTTAATTACCATGAATCAGGCAAACAAACTAAAAGAGAAGATCCAGAATTATCTAAAAAATTAGATGAGGGGTGGAATAAAAATAGGGAGTATATGAGAAAAAAATGGGGAGATAGATGGGAACAATTTGTACCTAGTGGGCCTTGTATAGATAAACCATTTGATTTGTCATTTAGAAAAGAAAAATATACAGGCTTCTAATGTAAAATTTGGATACCTAAGATATAGTTCGTATATTTACCCTGTAAATGAGTAATAAAAACAAATAATAATTAAAATAAAGGTTATGAACACACAATTAGATTTATTTGAAGGTTTAGTTTTAACAACAGAACAACAAGAACAAGTTGACAGTTTTATCAAACGTCAAACTTTAAATGCTGCTGAAGCAGATAGAAATGTTGGTAGAATTATGATGATGCTTGATGAAGCAGGATTTGTAATGGGTGTTGATTATGGTTGTAATTTTGAAGTTTTTGAAGTTACTGGTCCAAGAGAATTTGGTTATTCTTATAATAATACTAATTTTGAACATGAAGTTACTTATATAAATGCTACAGGTGGTGTTTATTTAATTGTTGATACTATTAAAGAAGGTAAGATAGTAAAATATAATGCTCCAGTTAGTAGAGAAGGTGATAAATTAATGTGTACCAATATTACTGAGCAGTACAGATATTATAAGCCAAGTACATTGCTTACTAAACTTAAAGAAAGTAGAAAAGCTAAAATACAAGAGCTTAATAGAAGAAATAAAGAGCAAGTATGTTTAGATTATACAGTTGCTAAATACCAAAAATTATATCCTGAAGCTACAGTTAAAGCAGGTACTGATTATGATAGAGGTTATAGAGGTTATAATTATACTGAATTTAAAACAGTAGTAATTGAATTCAAATCAGGTAGTAGTGTTACTTTTAGATTAGGTTATGGTTATGAGCTTGATAAAGAAAGATTGCATAAGCGATATGATGCTCAAAAAGAAACTGTTGAGCAAACATTAGAAAGATTTAATAATCAAGAAGCTAAGTAATGGAATATACAAATAGATATGGAGACGTTTTTACGTTTGTGCAGTTAGAGAATAGTAACATTCAATGGGGTGGTGATTTTGAATATGTTAGATTTGGATTTAAAGATGACCCTAATGTAGTTACTATGGTTGACCCTTCAGGTGGTCCCTATATTTCTGAAGGAATGGATATGAAACTATTTGGGTTAAAAGGAATAGTTAAAGAGTTTATCTCTAATGAAGATGGGTACGAAATTGTTATAGAAAAATGAAGTGGAGAATTAAAAGATTCTTTTATAGAATAAAACGTGTAATAGACTTTCTACCCATTATATGGAAAGGATTTGACTTTGATTACAACTACGCTATTGATTTATTCCAGTTCCAATTAAAGCGTACAGCTGATTATATTGATAAAAGAGGTAATGCTATCAACAATAAAGATACAGCTGCTAAAATTAGAACAGCAGTCAGACTTATAGATAAGGTATATGATGAAGATTATACTATGGAGTATTATGACCACTTAGAAAAGTTATATGGTGAAACACGTCATGAATTTGTTGAATTAGAAGATAAAGATGAAAAAGGTAATCCATATTATCAAATGAAAATATGGAATGAATTAGCAGTTGATGAAGATCATCAAAAAGAAATAGACGAAGTAAGGCATCAAATGTTTTTAAAGGGTAGAGATAAACAAAAACGTGCTCATAAGTTACTTTGGTCGTATATTGAACACAACATTCAAAATTGGTGGGATTAATATGAAAGCACTATTCAGAAAAGTTGGTAGTTATGAAAAATTATCTCAACTCGCTGCATTAGAAATTAAAAAGAAAATACAAGGTGGTAACCCCATTAAGTTAGGATTACCCACAGGTGATACTCCAATTGGAATGTATAAAGAACTTGTGAAAGATTCTAATATTGATTGGTGGAATGTTACCACTTTCAATTTAGATGAGTATATTGGTATTGATATCAACCACTCAGAAAGTTATAAAAACTTTATGAACCGAAATTTGTTCAATCATATTGATATTGATAAATTCAATGTTTGGTTTCCAGACCAGACTGACGATTATGATGCAATGATTCAAGCTGTAGGTGGATTGGATTTAACCATTTTGGGTATTGGTGCAAATGGTCATATTGCTTTTAACGAACCTGGTTCTCCATTCAACTCCACCACTCGTGTAGTTGATTTAGATAAACAAACCATAGAAGATAATGCAAGGTTCTTCAACTCAATCGAAGAAGTACCAACTCAAGCGGTAACGATGGGATTGGAAACGATAATGAAATCACATGAGATTCTACTTATAGCTAAAGGTAAGAAAAAATTAGATATTATACAGAAGGCAATGTTTGGTGAGATTACAGAAGAAGTACCTGCAAGTATTTTACAAGAACATGATAATTTAACTATTTTATATTGTGAGTAAAGTAAATAAATTAATGGTAGTTGCTCATCCCGATGATGAAACTCTTTTCGGTGGAGGTGAGTTGTTGAAACACAAGGGTGAATACAAAGTGGTTTGTTTAGATTATGGAAATCACTTAGTAAGACACAAAGAGTTTATTTGTGCAATGGAACAACTTGGTGTTGAAAAATGGGAACATTGGGATGGTGAACCTTATAAATCTTCAGTATCATATAATGAATCCATTTTGATTCCAAGATTGCAACGAGTACTTGATGAAAAAGATTGGGAGAAAGTTGTAACCCATAATCAAGGTGGTGAATATGGACATTATAGACACATTGGAACTCATAATGTGATGGCAAGATTAGTACCAGATAAACTATGGATATTTGATACTTGTAGCAAAGAACCACTCTCAGAGGATATTAAACAAATAAAGGGTGAAGTATTAAAAAGTTGTTATCCATCTCAGAAACAAGTTTTAAGGTGGTTCAAATGGGATTGTGAAAAAATAAGTAAATATGAATTATTTAAAATGTGAAAGCAGTAGAAGATTAAAAAATATATAATTAAGTTTGGTTACCTTAAATAAGGTTCGTATATTCACAGAATAATAATAAAATCAAGGTTATGACACCAACATTTAGAAATTTAAAATTTAGACCACATAGTGTAGATAAAAAATGCATTAGTGCTAGTTTGGAGATAAAACCAAAAGTATTTATCTCTGTAACAGCAGGACCTGGTATGTACAGTATACCAGGTGGAATTGGAGTAGATAGAGATAAATGGGATGATTTTCCAGATTCAAATGAGTTTTCTTCATTTGAAGTAGCTATTATAGATGAAAACTTACCTGATGATGAGCAGCAATGGGATGTTAAGGGTTGGCAATCTAGAGATGATATTAATAAATTAATTAGAGAAACTATTAATGGATAAAGAAGTAATATATCAAGCTTTAAATAATATTCTAGAAACTTTAGAATCGGGTAATTCTTATGAAGCTAAAGCTCAATTAGAAGGATTAATTAATGAAATTAAATACGGAATTTATGACTAAAGAAAGACAATATCGTAGTAATCAAGGAAGATCTCCTAGACAAATGGAAACAAGTTATAAAATAGTAGGTTATAGTTTATTAGCAGGTATTATAATAATTACTATTTTATTAATTAGTAATTTATTTCAATAATGGCGGATTACTTATCTGATATCTTATATGAAGCCCATGAGTTAGGGATTAGGAATGAGGTTTTAGCTGAAGTAAGAAAATTGAGACAAATTTATCCTAGTTTGCCTTTATATGAGGTTTATGAACTAGCTTTTGAAAATGTTAAAAGGGATTTATATGAATAGATTAGACGAACAATATAGAGGATTATTAGCTGAAATACTTTATAATGGTAAAGAAAAATCAGATAGAACAGGTACGGGCACGTTAAGTAGATTTGGTCATCAATTTAGACACAAAATGAAAGATGGGTTTCCATTACTCACTACTAAGAAGATGGCTATCAAATCCATTATGACAGAGTTAAAATGGTTCTTAAAGGGGGATACAAACATTAAATATCTTTTAGAGAATGATTGTCATATTTGGACTGGAGATGCTAAAAAGTGGTACGATGAAAGCTTTAAAAAATATTGGGGAGAAAAGGAAGATAGAGAATCCAAATTTCAACCTATCTCAAATAAAGAATTTGAAAAACGTATTTTAGAAGATGATGAGTTTGCTAAAAAATGGGGAGAATTAGGACCAATCTACGGAGCACAGTGGAAAAAATGGAAAGTAAATAATAGTTTTGTTGATCAAATTGGTACTTTAATTAAGAATATCAAAAACACTCCAGATTCAAGAAGATTAATGGTTAATGC
>LSRR01000028.1_pt1 | contig 50242 bp, 86 predicted proteins | sample 1162981 | NCBI WGS metagenome assembly LSRR01 (sample SAMN03256433, study PRJNA305521) | marine metagenome | biome: Estuarine; feature: Estuary; material: Brackish water; isolation source: iron chloride precipitation of viral particles from surface water samples | place: USA: Chesapeake Bay ... | reverse complement strand
TCCTAAATAAATAACTGCATCTCCTGGTTTTAATTCTAAAGAATGACCTTCCATAAAAATAGGCCAACTTGTTCCATCAGATCCAACCATAACAGTTACACTAATTTCACAAGAAGGTCTATCTTTGTCTTTAGAATTAAAACCAGGAGATGCAGTTATTTATTTAGGAACAGAATTAGATCATTGGAGAGAAGAGTTTAAAGGAGATTGGCACACACAAATTTTCTTACACTATGTAAGACAAGATGGTATATATAAAGATTTAATTTTTGACAAAAAACCATTTTATGGAAAGGTGGAAACAAAAAAATGATAATTAAATTAGACGAAAACAAAAATGGAGTTTATTCTTTTACTTTTAAGGAAAGATTAAAAATACTTTTTACAGGAAAATTAATATTTAACCAAATACAATTGAAAAAGGGATTAAATGCTTGGATATCCGCTTTATTTAAACTTAATGATCAATTAGACGAAGATGTACAAAAGATAATATCTAAACCAGATGAGCAAATTTGAAACATTTGATTTATTTGCTACTCCTGTACAAGTTCATAAAAACGTATATTCTTGTACTAAAGCACAGTTTGATTTTGTTAAAAATTTAAAATTCAATAAAGAAAACAATTTAAATGTTTTTGTAACAAAACCTAACTTTAAAATTTTAGAAGAACCTATTTTTAATGAATTATCTAATATTATAGATAATAAAGTACATAATTATCTAAAAGACACTTTAAACATTAACGATAAAATACATAAAACATTCTCTTGGAGTACGTATCAAACAAAAGGAGACCAGCATCATAGTCATGCCCATAGAGGATCTTTTATAAGTTGTGTATTTTATATGAAAGCAGAATCTGGAGATTTTATACTTTATAAACAAAAATCTTCTTTAGAAGAGGGATATTTTTTAGATTATGATATTAATAGTTATAATTCGTATAACAGCTCTTATTTTACTTTTTTTAATAGAACAAGTGATTTAATTATATTTCCTGGATGGGTAGCTCATAAAACAACCCCTACAGATAGTGAAAGAATTACAATAGCTGCTAATTATTTTTTAAAAGGATCTATAGGTTTTGAAAAGAACATGACTACAATTAATTTAAACTAGATTGTACTGTTTTCACGTATAAGGTATAATGTCTTATGCCATTAAACTTAATTAATATAAGACCAGGATTCAATAAACAAATAACCGATACCGCAGCTGAAGGACAGTATGTAGACGGCGACTTTGTTAGGTTTCGTTCGGGATTACCTGAAAAAGTAGGTGGTTGGTCCAAAATTACTACGGATACCTTAGTAGGAGTTACTAGACAACAATTTCATTGGGTGGATTTAGATGGTCGTATTTATGCTGCTTTAGCTACTCACAGAGGATTATTTATTTATTACGAGGGAGCTTTTTATGATATTAGTCCATTAGAAGCAGCTCAACCTGGAGGGACGTTTACTACTAATGGAACGACAACGGTCACTGTTAATTTAAATGGGCATAATTTAAGTCAAGGAGACATTTTTACTTTTACTTCTGTTACAGCACCTTCTGGTTCTGGGTACACAGATGCAATTTTTGAAAATACTCCATATGAGTGCACAGCTAGACTGAACGCAAATCAATTTACCATTACTATGGCAACAGCTGCATCCAATAGCGGAACATCTGGAGCATGTACTGTTAACCGTTATGTTAAAGCGGGAGAAATTGGTCAAACATACGGTTATGGTTTTGGTACAGGATTATGGGGAGGAGCAACTGGAGTTACAAATCAATTAGATGGTGCTTTACTTAATGACACGAACGGAACGGGCGGTGTAGGGTCTACTATTATTGTAGATAGTACAACTGGTTTTCCTTCAGCAGGAGTTATTAAAGTAGATAATGAACTTATCTCTTATACAGGTATTACTTCAACAACACTTACTGGTATTACAAGAGGAGTAAATGGAACCTCTACTGCCGCTCACTCAGACAATACTTCTATTGAAGTGTTTACAGGATGGGGAGAAGCTTCTTTATCTTCTGCAGTGAAATTAGATCCTGCAAACTGGTCTTTAGATAATTTTGGTCAAACACTAGTCGCAACTATTTACAATGGCAGAACTTTTATTTGGCAACCTGTGAACAGTAATCCTTTAGCTTTTACTACAAGAGCTACGATTATGCCAGGAGCACCAACAAAAACAATGATTACGATTACCTCTGATCAAGATCGACATTTATTTCATTTAGGAACCGAAACTACAATTGGATCTACAAATACACAAGACAAAATGTTTATTAGGTTTTCTAATCAAGAAGATTATTCTACTTATCAACCAACCTCAGTTAACACTGCAGGAACATTTAGATTAGATGATGGAACAGAAATTAGAGCTGCTGTACAAGCAAAAGATTATATTTTAGTAATTACAGATACTGCAGCATATACGATGCAGTTCGTAGGAGCTCCGTTTACATTTAGTATTAGAAAAGTAGGATCTAACTGTGGGTGTATTGGTCCGAACGCAGCTGTGTTCAAAGATGGTCTTGTTTATTGGATGGACGATTCTGGTGGTTTTAATTATTTTGATGGCACAGTTAAAACTTTAGATTGTTCTGTAGAGGACTTTGTATTTACTCAAAACAATCCAGGAGATCTTGGATTAAACTATAATGCAGGTAAACTTGTATATGCGTCTGGGGATTGTTTATATGGAGAAGTAACATGGTTTTATCCTTCCGCAACTTCTTCGGTAGTGAATAGATCAGTCATATTTAACAGACAAGAAAATTGTTGGTTTACAAGTTCTGTTGCTAGAACAACTGCACAAGATGCTCATTTATTTGATTTACCTTATAAGACATCTTACAATCCAACAGGAACTTATACGTTTCCTATTGCGCAAGGAGCATCTAATATAAATGGATCTAGCACTTTTTGGGAACACGAAACAGGAACTGATCAAAATGAAAATGGAACTATTACTCCTGTGTTAGCTTATGTAGAATCAGGAGATTTTATGTTGCATCAAGGTGGAGACGGAGAAGTTTTTACTAAAGTTAGAAGATTCATACCTGATTTTAAAAGACTTACTGGTAATGCACAAATTACTATTAATTTAAAAGATTATCCTTCTGATACAGCTACTTCATCCTCTTTAGGACCTTTTTCCATTAATAGTTCTACACAAAAAGTAGATACCAGAGCTAGAGGAAGAGCTGCAAGTTTAAAAATCGCAAATACATCTTCGGGAGAAACTTGGAGATATGGAACTTTTAGAGCAGATGTACAACCAGACGGTAGACGATAATGGCAAAAATAACTGTAACAATACCTGATCCTACACCTGTTTACGATTCTACAAATCAACAACAGCAATTGCAGGCATTGGATCAATTAAAAAATCAACTTAACTATACGTTTCAAGAAGAACTTAAACAGGAAGTAGAAAGAGTAACTTGGTTTGTAATGACGAATAATTAATATGGCAAATATATATAGAAACGCATTTTATAATTTAACTACAACGGATAAGACAGATGTTTTTACCTGTCCTGCTGGTTCAAGAGTAATTATTCAAAACATTCAATTAACAAATGAATCAGGAACAACTCAAGTCCAAGTTTATATTTATGATAATTCTGCAACAACGGAATATGAAATAGCTCATGATAGTGTTAGTGCAAATGAAACTTTAAATATGGCTAAAGGCCCTGTAATATTAGAAGAAAATGATGTTTTAAGAATTGAAGCTAACGCTGCAAACGTAGTATCAGGGATGGTATCTATATTAGAAATAAATAGATCGGATCAAAATGGCTAAAAAAGCAAAAGGTTTTGGAGTTAATAATTTTGTTAAAAGTAAAAGAAAGAAAAGACCTGGTAGACATTCGAAGAAACATAAAGGAAGAAAAAAAGGTGGACGAGGACAGGGGTTTCCGATATAAAGAAGTATGTTTTATATTTGGCATACATTATTAATAGCTTTATTTATATCTATTGGATTTCTATTAGGGTATAAACTAGGTAATAAAAAACCAAAAACAGAACAACCTAAAGGCAAATGTCCTTTTGGTTTTGATCAGGAGAATTAAAAATGAATGTAATTAAAATACCAGCTCAAGCAAAAGAAATTGTAAAAAATAAAAGAACAGGAAAAGTTTATGCTGACAAGGCAGAGTTTGATGCAGATGTAGCTAATCCTGCAACAGATACTACAGTGGAAGATTTCCAACAAGATTTACAAATAACAGTTGCTTCACTTACTACAAAACCATCAGCTAATTAATTTATGCAACCTATTGGTGGTACGGAGTTACAGTATAACTTACTGTATAAATACGTAGATAATAATTTATTAAATTATTTTCAAATCACTACTTCTGTTCCAGAAAAAATACCTCTAGCTACAGATAAAATTAATATTCTTTGGGAACAAAATTCTTATGATCAACCTAACATTGTTCCGTGGATGAAAGATAAAGCTAATCATTCTAAATACGATTGGTACGTGTTTAATAGTCATTGGTGTGCAGAAAAATATCGTATGACGTTTCAACTTCCTACCCATAAATGTGTGGTGATTAAAAATGCAATAGATACTTTTCCAGAACAACAAAATACATATAAAAAAGGAGATCCTATTAATTTAGTATTTACTTCTACTCCATGGAGAGGTTTGTCTGTACTATTGGGTGCAATGCAATTAGTTAAAAATACTTTAATTAAATGTCATGTTTATTCTTCCACTAAAATATATGGTTCTAGTTTTGAAGAAAAAAATAATGCAATGTATAAACCTTTATATGAGCAAGCAGCACAATTAAAAAATGTTGTGTATAAAGGTTATGCTACCAATCAAGAAATACTTCATAATATGAAACACTATCATATTTATGCTTATCCTAATATTTGGGAAGAGACCTCTTGTATCTCGGCTATTGAAGCATTGTCTTTTGGCTTACACGCTATAGTTACTAACTATGGAGCATTATACGAAACCTGTTCTGAATGGCCAACTTATGTTCAATATAACAGAGATTATAAATCTTTAGCTGAATCTTTTGCCTATGCTATAGAAGGAATAACAGAACAACTACATACAAAGGGAATGCGAGAATTACAAAGATCCCAAATGTCTTTTTATAAAAAATTTTATAATTGGAACAATAGAAAACATGAATGGACAAATTTTTTACAAGGAGTAGTTGATGCTAGAAAATCATGAACCTATATGGTTTAACAACGAACCACGGAACACGGAAGAAGCTGGATACTCTCTTTTAGTAGCCACTCCAGTTCATTCAGAAGTATCTATTCATTATACTCAATCTTTAATAGAATTACAAAAATTTTGTTTTAGAAAAAATGTAAAAGTTCAGTTTCATTTAATGAAATCTTCTTTGGTTACGCAAGGAAGAAATATGTGTGTATCTGAATTTTTAAAATCAGATTGCTCTCATATGTTGTTTATTGATTCTGATATTTCTTTTAATGCAGGTGCTGTGGAAAGATTAGTAGCACAAGATAAAGATGTTATTTCTATTCCTTATCCTTTAAAAGATATTAATTGGGATAAAGGAATTCATATGATGAAAGAAGGTAAAATCAAAGAAGCAAAAGATTTGCGTAATAAAGCATTTTACAGATACCCTTTTAAAGTAGAAAATAATAATGAAATACGAATTAAAAACGGAGTTATAGAAGTAACTCACTCTCCTACAGGTTTTATGTTAATTAAAAGAGAAGTCTTTACTAAAATGATTGAAGCTTATCCTCATTTAAGAATAGATCAAGATCAGGTTATTAATGGGAAAAACGAAAGACTACCTCACATGTGGAACTTTTTTGATACTTTATTTGATAAAGAAAAACATACTTATTTAGGAGAAGATTTTGCTTTCTGTAAAAGATGGAAAGATATAGGTGGTAAATGCCATGCTTGGATTATGGATTATATTACTCATGTAGGAGAACATCAGTACACCGGTAGATTTGTCGATGAGTTGATACTACCCGATAAATAAGATAAAATCACATAAATAGGTATTTAAATTTATGGATCCATTAACACTATTAGCCATCTTTGGCACCAATTTTTTAATGAGTAAGGCACAAGGTGCTAAAACAAGCGATGCTTTAAAAGGCTCGTTGTTAAACACTGCTACATCTGCTTTCATGCCAGGCGGTACTTCAGGACAAATATTTGGTAATGAGGCTATGAAAGCTGGTTTAACACAAGCTTCTAATCAATTTGCTAATCAATCCTTATCTCAAATATTAAAAGATAGAGCAAAAGATTTTGCAGCTCAAAAAGTTGCTACGAATGTATTAGGTATGAAATCTGGAGAAGCTAGCTTACTTTCTAATCTAACAGGAAATTTCGGAATGGGAAATGCTTTTGCACAAGGTGCTAGTCCCGTAGATGAGGCTATGCGATCCAAAGGAGCAACTTCTATAGCAGACTTTATTAGAAAATCTCAAGAGGTTGGAAAAGGTTTATATGATCCAAGTGAAACAGAAGGTGGAGCACTTGATGTTGCTAGCATATTAAGACAAGCACAACCAGGATTTGATATTGATTCAATATATACTACAGGAAAAGAATTCGACATTACAAAAGCAACAAAAGGTGATGATACATCAGATCGTATATCAGAGCTAATTAAAAAAGCTGGTGGAGTAATTAAAGAATCAGTTCAAAAAGATGGTAAGTACGATATGGATAAAATAGTGAAAGGAGCAACTGTGTTTGGTCTTCCTTTATTATTATATGCAACAGGTGCATTTAAACCAAAACCTGTAACAAGCTACATGCCAACTTATAATGTAAATTATCCTCAATTAAGAGAAGCAAGAGGACCTATGAAACGAATTGATCCAGCTACAGGTAAAGAAGTAGAAGTAGCACAAGTAGCAAGTCCAGAAGAACTATATGGATCGTCTGGTGAAAGTCCTTACGCATGGTCAGAAAAAACATTCTATCCAAAAAAATATAACACAGGCGGACTAGCAGAATTACAAAAATTTAATGAAGGTGGAGTAAGTTATCTACCTACAAAATCTACTCATGATGAAGATGATATGCATAATTACATGAGAGTAAATGGACATATTGAAGATCATAATGGTCATAAAGATGAAGACACTGTATTAGCACAATTAGCAGATGGAGAATTTGTTACTAGAACCGATGGTGTTTTAGGAGCGGGTATCATTGCAGGGGCTAATCCAAAAAATGTTAATGACATGAGAAAAAAAGGAGCTAAGTTTTTTTACGAACAACAAAAAAGGTTTAAAAGAGTATTTGATTTAATCAATGCCAACAGAGCTAGTACAGTTTCGTAAAGAAGAAATTGAAAAAGTATGGCCTCTAGCACACGCATTAGTGCAAAAGGCTTGTGAAACAAATGGAGGTTATAATGCAGAACATATACTCGAATATCTTAAAGAAGGTAGCATGCAATTATGGATGGCTATTGAATCTGAAAGTAACAAAGTTATTTGCGTATGCGTTACCGAAATTAGGCAGTATCCTAATTTTAAAGTTTGCGACTTACGGATTACTACTGGTGAACAGTTTGAACGTTGGTATAACTTCATGGATCAAATATGCGAATGGGCTAAATCAAACGGCTGTAAAAAGATGGAAATCTTTGCAAGGCCAGGATGGGAGCGTATACTTAAATCAAAAGGATTTAGAAAAACACACGTACAAATTGAAAGAAACTTATGAATATTAATAGATTAAAAAAAGAAATTATAAGTCATTTTACTACTAAAGATAAAGTAGAATTACTTAAATCTTTATATCAAGACATTACAGGTAAAGGTCATCAAGAAGATATTCACTTAGCACATATTAATGAGTTTGAAAGAAAACTATTAATCATGCATGGTGGTAATGGAACTATATTAGAAGAAACAGGATTACCCCAATATTTTGGAGGAGGAGGAGGTGGAGGATCTGCACCTTCAACGCAAACTCAATTTGTTAGAGAAGCTCCAGGAATTGAAGAAAGAAAATTAGAGTTAATGGATTTTGCACGAGATCTAACACAAAATGCAGAAAGATTACCTGCAATACAAATTGCTCCATTATCAGGTTTAGAACAACAAGGTGTCACTGCAGCGGGAACTATTGGTGTGGGAGCACCTACTGCGCAACAAGGTATCGCATCCGCTTTATCTGGTATTCAAGCAGCGCAAGCAGGTCCTAACATTAGTCAATTCTATAATCCTTTTCAAAGTTATGTGTTAGATGAAATTAATAGACAGGCTCAAATGAAACAACAAGGAATTGCAGATCAAGCAGTTCGATCAGGAGCTTTCGGTGGTGGTAGAGAGGGTGTTCAAAGAGCAGAATTACAAAGAGGTACTTTATCTGCTTTAGGCCAAGCGCAACAACAAGGATTTGGTACTGCATTACAAGCAGCTCAAAATCAACAGCAATTAGCTTCTCAAGCTGGATTACAAGGTGGTCAATTATTAGGTCAATTAGGAACTACTCAACAAGCTATGGCTCAAAGTGATATTAATCAATTAATGGCAGCAGGTGGATTACAAAGACAACTTGCTCAACAAGGGTTAGATGCTGCAAGACAATCTACATTACAACAACAATACGAACCTTATCAAAGATTAGAGTTCTTAAAAAATATTTATGCTGCAGGTCCTACTTCTCAATCTGGAATTACTGCGACCACTACACCAGCTGCTAGTCCATTAGCACAGTCTATTGGAACAGGATTGGGTGCGTATGCTGCATATAGCGGAGTATCAGGTAAGTAATGGACAAAGTATTAAGTAGACCTCTTTTTAGAAATAAATATTTGGCAGAGCAAAAAGCTATGCCTACTACAAAAGGTGGAATTGCTGTTTTAAAACTACAAGAAGGTGGATTAAGTGTAGGAGAAAGACGAGCTATTAAATTACAGCCGTTTGTATCCGCTTTGATGGGAGCACAAATAAATCCTGGTGAAGGTGAAGGAAGTGCTTTAGCAAGAGCGTTTGGAACAGGTTTTCAAAAATATCCAGATGCATTAAAAACAATTGCAGCTATTGATAAAGCAGAGGCAGAAAAACTTGCTAATAGTCCAGCCGCTAAAGCAGCTAAATATAAAGCAGATCTAGAAAAAGAATATAGAACTATTTATACCGGTAACAAAGTTGTTAAAGAATTTAATGATGCGAACAATAAAATTAAAAGTATTATACAAGCATCTAAAGCTAAAACAGGAGCAGGAGACTTAGCACTTGTATTTAATTACATGAAATTATTAGATCCTACTTCAGTTGTTAGAGAAGGGGAATTTGCTACAGCATCAAAAGCAGCAGGTGTTCCAGCTGCTATAAGATCTAAATACAATTATTTACTAGGAGGTGGTATACTAGATGAAACATCTAGAACACAAATAGTTAAAGAAGCAGTTAAACAATTAGCTCCTTATCAATCTAATATTGATAATTTAAGATTATCTATCGAAGAAAGTGATGCAATTAAACAATATGGAATTGACCCTAATAATATTTTTATTGATACGGATAACAGAAGAGTTCCGATTAAAGCTGGAGACAAACAATTTAAACTACCTAAAGGAACTTTATTATTTGACTATAAACAACAAACTACTGTTTCTCCAACAGGAGTGAAAATAATAAAAGATACTTACATCTATAAATTGCCAGATGGAAGAATTTTAGAAGTTAAGGAGGACTAATGGCTCAAATTAAAATATATGAACCGCAAGAATATTTTAATACTTTAAAACAAGGAGATCCTGAAACAGGACAGGGTTCTTTACCAGAAGCTCCGCTTAAAATAAGATATTTAGTAGAAGGAGCACCTAATAGAGAATCTAAACTAGCAACCTTAAAAAAATTTTATACAGATGTTCAAGAAATTGATGATGGTAATTATATCTTAACAGATGCTAAAGGAAAAAAACATATTTTTGATGACAGGGAAAAAACTAATTTTGCAGATTTTATTGATGCCTCTAAAGAAATAACGGAAGCATTAGCTTCTACTGCAGGAGCAATTGGTGGAAGTATGGTTGCACCAGGAGCTGGTACTATAGCAGGATCTGGAGCAGGTATGGCAGCAGGAGCAGAAATTTTTGAAAGAGTAGCTCAAATGTTTGGTACAGAAATTTTACGAACTCCAGAAGAGTATGCTAAACAAAGAGCAACAGATGTTGCTTTTGGTTCAGTGGGTCAAGCAGTGGCTCCTTTGATATTTAAAACTCTCAAATACGGTATTACGGGTGGAAAAGATGCAATTGCAAAAGCAGGACAAAGACTAGAAGCTTTTGTTAATGCAGGAGTAGAGCCTAGTTTAGGTCAAGTTACAACAAATAGAGGAATTCAAACCATTGAATTAGCTTTGGGAAATATACCAGGATCTTCTGGAAAAATTGCACAATTTGCCCAAAAGGCTCAAGATGATTTTGGAAAAGCAGTAGTGAACTTATCAAAAAAAATATTAGCTGGTGAAGGTGCTACTTTAGATGACATAGCTAGACAAACTATTCCAGATGAAACTATTGCTGGTCAAGTTATTCAAAAAGGTATTTCTGATAAAGGTATGTTTAATGGAGTTAACTCCATGGATAGTTGGACAGGAAGATTTAAATCTGTAACAGGATTATTATTTGGTAAAGTAGATGAGTACGTTCCTCCTGCATCTTTATTTAATATTTCTAATACGATGAACACGTTATTAGGTACAAACAAACAAATTGCAGGAGCTCCTACAGTGTCTAAACTTTTAGAAAATCCATTTATAGCAGAGGTATTTGAAGGAGTGTTAAAAGACTCTTCTGCGTTAGCAACTAAAGATGGAGTAAACAGATTATCTTATGAGGCTTTAAAAACTATGAGAAGTAGAATTGGGGACAGGTTATCGGACGCTCTTTTAATATGAAGAGGAGATTTGAAACAATTGTATGGAGCACTTACAAGAGATATTGAAGCTGGTGTGTTAAACACAGGTGGTCCTAAGGCTGTTAAAGCATTGCAAAGAGCAAACGGAGTTTATGAAAAAGGATTGCAAAAATTAGAAGATTTTTTACAACCTATATACAATAAAGCAGATCCAGATAATATTGTAAAAAGTTTAATGGGATCTGCAGCAGAAGGATCTACAAGAATTGCTGCAGTTAAATCTTCGCTTACTGCTCCTCAATATAAAGTTTTATTATCTACTATACTAGATAAAATGGGAAGAATTTCTGCAGGTCAAGGATTGGCTGAGGGAGCAGAACAAACAGGTAGATTTTCAACTGAAGTATTTTTAACCAATTGGAACAAATTATCTCCTGCGGCTAAAAAAGTTTTATTTAACGGTAAAGGCTTTGGGCCTGGAATGATTAAAGACTTAGATGCTTTAACTAAAGTAAGTTCTATTATTAGAGAAAGCGGTAAAACATTTAAAAATCCATCAGGTACTGCGGATAGATTAGCCGGTGTTGGTTTAGTAATTGGAGGGGGTGCTGGAGTAGTTACTGGTAATCCGATGTTCTTAGCAGCATTGCCTGTAGTTATGGGTGCATCTAATTTAACAGCTAGATTAATGACCAATCCTAGATTTGTTAAATGGGCGGCTGAGGCTACCAAGATAGCGGGTAACAAAGGTTTCCAAGGAATAGCAGAGCATTTAACTAAATTAGGAGTTATTGCAGCTAATTCATCTCCAGAGGAAAGACAATATTTATATGAGTATTTAGACACAATAGCTAAATCTGGAAACGCTAATGCTGCGTTAGCCACAGAAGAAGATAAGATGTCTATTAGACCTACTAAAGGTGGAGGAGAACAAATTACTACAGAACAACAAATTAACGTACCTACTTTAGATAGATCTATTTTACCTGGTGCATCTACAGGAACTTCCATGGCACCTGCTACAATGCCCACGGCTCAGGGAGCTGGTGGAATAGCTTCTTTAGCTAATAACCCTCAAGCCTATCAAGCACTATTTCCTGGTGATACATTAGGTGCTGTACTTGCAGGTAGAAGATAATGCCTAGACGTAATTCATCTACAGCACATCAAAGAATAGATGATCACGAAAAGCTTTGTCGAATCATGCAAAAACAAACTTGTCAAAAAATTGAAGAGTTACATCAACAAATAAACAGCATTAAAACAATATTAGTAGTATCTGCAGGATCTATAATTGGTGGTTTATTTACTATCGTTCTTATGCTACTACAGAAGTAGTGAAAATCATAAAAGAAAATAATTTATTTAAAATCGAAGACTTCTCTAAAGTACAGAAGTATCCATATAAACACTATAATCGTTTTGCAGACGAAAAAGGTAGAAAATATTTAGTGGAAGAAAAAAAGGTTCCTTCAGTAACTACTATTTTATCTGCTACTCAGTCTGATGAAAAAAGACAAGGGTTGTTACGGTGGAGAAAAAAAGAAGGAGAAGCTCAAGCGCAAAAGATATTAAGTGAAGCTACTAAACGTGGTACGGAAATGCACTATGTATTAGAAAACTATTTAAATGGACAGATCTATTATAATGAATCTCCAGAGGGAGAGCGACCACGGATCATGGCTCATACCATATTAGAAAATTTAACAGATCTAACCGAGGTATGGGGTAATGAAGTAAGTTTGGCCTACGAGGATAAGTACGCTGGAACTACTGATTGTATAGCACTATACGGAGGGAAACCAACCATTGTAGACTTTAAACAATCTAATAAACCTAAAAAAGAAGAATGGGTTGAAGACTATAAATATCAATTAGGAGCGTATTATTTGGCTCATGTTAAGAACTATGGTCCTATCGAACAAGGTATTATATCCATATGTTGTAAAGATCTTACTTATCAAAGCTTCCTACTAAATGAAGATAAACTAAAAGAATATTCAGATAAATTCCTTCAAAGGGTAGAACAGTTTCAAAAACTGCAATAAACTTTGAAAATGACAAAAGGAATTTTCATAAACGAAGACGATCAAGATTGGGGTAGTTCTGGTATGAATAATATAGTCCAACCAAAAGAAGTGCTAGTTCATAAACATTTAATTGTTAGAGCAGAAGCAGTTAATCCTCCAATGGTAGAACAACACTTAAAAGATTGGTTATTTAATTTTATTGAAACTATTAATATGAAAGTATTAATGGGTCCTTATGTTATTTATCATGACGTGCCTGGTAATAGAGGTATTACAGGAGCGGCTATTATTGAAACCTCTCACATTGTTATGCATGTTTGGGATGAACCATCGCCAGCGTTAATGCAATTTGATGTATACTCTTGTGGTGAATTTGACCCTGAAGTGATTTGTAAAAAAATTAAAAAAGATTTTGACATTGTAAAAATAGAATATAAATTCTTAGACAGGGATATAGAACTAAGAGATATATCTGGTGGAATGAGCGTAGAAAAAAATAGATTAAAAGATTTAATTATAAAAAATAATAAAGATAAAGAAAAAAAAGATAAAGAAAAACTTTTATTAAAGACAAGAAAAGAAGTGGATATTAATAAAGATGGATCTGGTTACACAATTAAAGAAGGTCCTAATAAAGGTAAAGTATTGGCTCATATTCAAACAATCCATAAAAATATAATTTAATGGATGAATTTATTATTATAGTGATGCTTTGTATTCTTAGTCCTTCAACAGGAAAAGAAGAATGTTACCCATTAGCAGAAAACCCTAAAGTTTTTTATAAAACAGAAAAAGAATGTAATCTAGAAGCTATTAAAAAAAGAAAAGAAGTAACAAGCATAGCTTTATCTTATAGATATACAGTAACAGGTGTATATTCTCATTGTATCAAAGAAAAAAGAACTGATACTTGATATAACTTAATTTATTACTATATAATGCTCATGGTGCAGCAATGTGGCTGGCCATATTAACTTGCTTAACTATAACAAGGAGTAATATATGACAAGTTTTGATTTAATTAATTCCGTACACAAACAATTTTTTGATAAAGGATTAGACATCTTTGATGGTGTTTTTGATTCTTGGTCAAAAGTAACTGGGTTTCCATTTTGGAATGTTGTAAAATATTCTAAAGGTAAATACGGTTTAGAACTAGGATTAGCTGGTTTCAAGAAAGAAAATGTTCTTGTAGAAGTAAACGATGGCGTTTTAACTATTGAAGGTAAAGTAGATGATTCAGCTGTCGATTATGTTCAAAAAGGTTTATCTACTAAATCTTTCTTTAAACAATTTTCATTACCTAATGAAGCAATTGTTGACGAAGCTAAGATGGAAGATGGAATGTTAAAAATACAATTTGGTATTAAAGAAGTAGAAAAGACTTCTAAAAAAGTTGATATCAAATAATGTTTCCTTACACAGAAGAGGAACTTGAATTTATTAACAAATAAATTTCATACCTAGTCTTTTATTGTCATCCTTCTTAGGTTACCATTTCGTTCTAACCAATAGGAGGATGACATGCCAAAAAGAAAAGAAGAAACCTTGATGGATATACTAGATAGAATTGAAGACGATCTAGTAACTCTTAGAGACAAAGTTGAAGAAATGGAAGATCAGGAGGATTGCGATGACGATTCTTTTGATGACGAGGACGAAGAATAATTATAAGATAATAATGAAACTAACACATACACACATAGCATATATTGGATTAGGGATCGTAGCAGCTATTTGGATTCTTAATTTAATTCAGTAAAGTTACTAGGGCAGTAGCTATAGTACTAAAAGCTACTGCCCTTTTCTATTTTGTTAACCACAACAAATAGAAGGAATAAAACCCAATTGTTTTACTCAAATAATAATATAATGATTTTTTTAATTAAGCCAAGTTTTAATTTCTTCACCCAATGTCTCTCCAGATATAGTAAGTTTTTTATTGAGAGCATCTACAATCTTTTCGTCTATTGTTTGTTTGGCTATTATATCAATATAAACAACATTCTTTTTTTGACCTATGCGGTGTGCTCTATCTTCCGATTGAAGCCTAACCTCTAGGTTGTAATTATTAGAAAAATAAATAACGTAACCAGCTGCGGTTAAAGTTAATCCATAACCTCCAACAGTTGGATTACCAATAAAGAAACGAACATTAGGATCTGTTTGAAAATCATGACAAATCTTTTTACGAGTATCTACAGAGGTTGCTCCATACATAGTAACACAACTATTTTTACCATATTTTTTAGATATCTCGTAAGCAATGTCTTCTATATTTTTAACATAGTTAGCCCAGATAATTGCTTTGCCATTAATTTCGTCTAGCACTGTCATTAGTTCTTCCATTTTAGGATTGTCCAATTCTTCTGTTTCTCCATTATCATTTTTAACAAAACCATTGGTGACTTGATGTAATCTTAATATTTCAGTTAGTTTATTCGTAAAAGAAACAGTGCTATCGTTTAGAACAGCAAACGCTTTTTGTTTTAGTTTCTCATACAATAATTCTTGTTTATTTTTTAAGGTAACATATCTTTGTTCGTATATTTTTTCCGGTATGTCTAAACAATCTTCTTTTTTAACTCTAGTAGAAAAAGTTTTAATTTTATATTCTAACTCATCTAAATTTTTATAAAATTTTGGGATCTGTACTTGTTGATTGGCTCCTGTATAAATAGTATGCATCTCTGCATATCTTGCTCTAAAAGCATAATACGAATCATAACCTAACAAACTAGTGTCTAAAAATTTACATTGTGCATATAAATCTAACGGTGATTTAGTAATCGGAGATCCTGTTAAGATCCTACGAACCACGGCCAACGGAGCAATCTTATGAATATGTTTAGTTCGTTTGGCTTTGGGGTTTTTAATTGTAGTAGCTTCATCAATAATGATAGCACTTTTTTTATTGTAATATAAAAAAGACAATGCGTTCTCAAATCCATTTTTGTTAGATAGAGCTTCTACGTTCATTAATAAGATAGAAAAAGTATCTGTTAGTTTAGATTTAATAATATTTATTTTTTTGGTTTTAGTTAAATTCCAAACTTGTATATATCTATGTATATCATCTGATAGATGAGTATTAATTTCTTTTTCCCACATGGCATAAACAGATTTCGGTGCGATGATTAAAGCTGATTCGATTTTATTTTCTTGGTACAACATACCAAGATTATCTATAGTTGTTTTAGTTTTACCTGTACCCATGTCCATGAAAAAAGCCCAATTGACTTTATCTTTACAATCATTAATAGCTTGTAATTGATGTTCGTAAGGCTTTGTTTTGAATTTATAATCCATATAAAATCATATATAATTTATTGTTGACTTCGTAAAGGAAATAATTATACGTATCGATTATGGATTTCGAAAATATAAAAATAAGTGTAGATGACAAAGCTGTACATGGCATCTCCGCTAAGTGTAATGAATTAACTGATCTACTAAGAGAAGTAGAGAGCAAAGAAAACGAATTGCTTATATTGCAAAAAAAAGCAAAAGATCTTCAAGAGCGGGTCATTCCCGACTTGATGCACCAGGCAGGTGTTGATTCGATCGATCTAATAGATGGTTCAAGGGTTGAGGTCAAACCTGCCTACTACGCTAAAATACCTACCGAAAGAGAACAAGAAGCTTTCGATTGGCTAAGACAAAAAGGCAAGGATAGTTTAATTAAGAATACGGTTACTGCGTCCTTTGATAAAGGACAAGATAATTTAGTATCTCAATTAATCCAAGTCTGTGAAGAAAATGGTTTCAATTATAATAAGAAACAAAAAATTGAACCCATGACTTTAAAAGGCTTTGTCAGAGAACAGATTGAAGATGGGAAAGAAATCCCAATGGATCTGTTTGGGGTATACATAGCAAATAAAACTAAAATAACTAAAAAATAAGGAGTAACAATGAGTAACGAACAAGTAAAAAACGAAGTAGCAAAGAAAGCAAAGTCAGAAGTTGCAGTATTGGATATTGAATCTTTTGGCGATCAAGGTTTTGAAAATCTTACATCAATTATCTCCACAAGTAACGCAAGGAGATTCTAAATTCATTCCTGATGCTAGACCTGGTATGATTTATAATACAGTGACTAATCAATTATATGATGGTCAAAAAGGAATTAATGTGGTTCCTTGTTTTTATAAACTTCAATACATTGAGTGGCAAGATAGAAAAGAAGGAACAGGTTCACCTGCTAATATTTATGAATCTGATTCTGACATCTTATCTAAAACTACTAGAGATGATTTCAATAAAGACCGTTTAGAAAATGGAAACTATGTTGAAGAAACTGCATCTCACTATGTGTTGATATTAGATAAAGACATGCCAACAGAGACAGCATTAATTACTATGAAATCCACTCAAAGGAAAAAATCTAAAAAGTGGAATTCAATGATGCAGTCTATTAAAGAAAAGAAAAAAGATGGAAGTGGTTTTTACAAACCTGCTATGTTCACACAAGTATACAATCTTAAAACAGTTCTTGAAAAAAACTCTTTAGGATCTTGGTACGGTTGGGACATTGAGCATGTAAGTAAAGTTCCTAATAATTCTGTCCTTCAAGCAGCTCATGATTTTTATAAGTCATGTTCTGGAGGTGAAGTTAAAGTAAAATACGATAATGAGGAAACAGCAGAAAAAGCTCCTTTCTAATGCAACCACAGATAACTTCCTTGGAACAGTTTCAAAAGCTGTTCCAAGGGTCTGATACTTATTATGGTGAATCGAAACCTAAAGGAACTAAAAGACCTGATGGTAAAGATGAATATAAATCTTGGATTAATCAAAACCCTATTCAAGATTCTGATTGGTTTGACCATGTTAATGGCTCTAGGCATGTCGGTGTCGTTCCTATTCGTGATGATTCTACATGCTCATGGGGTGTCATAGACGTTGATAGATATAATTTAGACCACATCACTCTTATTAAAATAATAAGGGAAAGAAAATATCCTTTAGTTCCTTATAGATCTAAATCTAACGGACTACATTTAATTTTACATGTAGATGGAACAGTTCCTGCAAAGTTAATGAGAGAAAAATTAATTGAAATTGCAAGTGACCTAGGAGTTAAAGACGAAACAACCGATATATTCCCTGCACAAGATTATGTGGATCTTACTCCACAAGATTGGAATGAAAAGAAAAAAGGAAACTTTGTAAATTTACCTTATCAAAAAGCAGCAAGGACTACTAGAATGGCTTTGTATGATAATGGAATGGGAGTACCTTTTATTGATTTATATAACTACGTTCAAAAATTTATAGTTAAACCAGAAGATTTACATAAAATAAATACAGAGACAACTGAGGATCCAAAGCTAAAAGATTATCCTCCTTGCGTTCAAGGTTTTATTAAAAACAAAGTTAAAGAAGGACATGGAAGAAACGATGCTATGTTTAACTGTGCTGTTCTATGTAAAAAAATAAATCCAGATGAACATGAATGGCCAGAACTATTTAGAGAAATAAATAAAATTGTAGGAGAACCACCTTTATCAGGTAAAGAATTAAATACATTAATCAATCAACATAAAAAAAATGAATATGGTTTTAGATGTGGAACCTCTATTGCTAAAGCACATTGTGATCAAAGAAAATGCTTAACTAAAAAATATGGAATTAATAGAAATGAAAGTATGCCAGAAGTGGGTAAGTTAATTAAATACAATGTATACCCAGAACCCTATTGGGTGTTACCTGTGAATGGAGTTAATATTAAATTAGATAATAAAGAATTATATTCACAAAGATTATTTGCTGAAAAGTTACAAACTGCGGATATTGTATGGAGAACATTAAAAGCATCTAAACAATCCCCTGACCCATGGTCTGATTTTAAAGACGAGTTAATTAAAAATAAAATTGATATGGAGGGTTACGATGCATTAGCTGATAAGGATGATTTTTATAACTCTAAGATGGTTCAATTCTTTGAAGACAGTGAACTACATGAATCTTTTGATCAAATTGATAATGGTTACTTATGGTTGGATAATCAAGATGTTACAAAAGCAACGGAGCTTCGTTTTAAAATACAAACGTTTCAAAAGTTTATGAAGAAAATGGGAAGTAATTGGGGATATAAAGAATGTACTAATTTTTTACAGTCTGGAGGTGCCACACCTAGCAAGAAACATGATAATATACAGACAAGACATTGGAGAAGTCCTATGCCAAAGATTCAGCAGTATAAGAATAAAGAGGTGAGACATGAAAAGAAATCAGCTCCATGGCAAGACAATTAAAATATTCGGTCCTCCAGGTACAGGTAAAACGTATCAATTATTAAGAAGGATAAAATATTATCTAAGACATGGTGTGCAAACAAATGAAATTGCTTATTTTAGTTTTACTAATAAAGCAGTAAACGAAACTATTGATCGTTTAAAAACAATTAACTCTGATTATACAGAGGATACGTTTCCTTATTTTTCTACTATTCATAGTTTTGCTAGAAAACAATTTTCCGACATACCGGTACTAGATCCCAATGAAGACATGATTCAATTCCATACCGATTACGGAACCGTAAAAATAAATGTACAAAAAGGTTTTGAGGAACAATGTGTTTTTAACAATTGGTCTTTAAAAATTTATGACAAAGCACGGAACACGAAACAGGATCCAATTGCATTATATAAACAACAGGATAGGAAAGAAGTAAGATTACCTCAATTTATATCCATCATAACAGCATATGAGTTGTTTAAATCCTATGAAAGTGCTCCAGGTGTGCGAACTCAAGATCGATTAGATTTTACAGACATGATCTCTAAATTTATTGAAGAAGGCATTCCTCCTAAATTAAAAGTATTAATGATAGATGAAGCTCAAGATCTTACTCCATTACAATGGGATTTAGTTTTAAAATTAGCAGAATACTCTGAGATCATCTATTTGGCTGGAGACGATGACCAAGCTATTTATGAATGGAATGGAGCAGATGCAGATTTTTTCATATCTTTTCCTGGTAAGAAAAAAATACTAAAACAATCTAGAAGAATACCAGGAAGAATTCATTATTTTTCTAAGTTATTAATGTTACCCGCTGAGGGATATAGAGAAAAGAAAGAGTTTAATCCTAAAAATATTGAAGGGTTTATAGACACTTATACGGACATAAAAAGGGTCAAATTTAATCGAAATGAGACTTGGATGATACTTTGTAGGATAAACACCGTAAAGGAGGAAATACAGCAGGATTTGTACGATATGGGGCTATATTATCAAGATGTCCAAGGTAGGAAGTCTTTTAAAATTGAGCATTATCAAGCAATTCAATCATGGAGCCATTTGATGAATGGTGGTTCTATTACAAGAGAAGAGGCCTGTATTATGTATACTTTTATTCAAAACATAGATCATGGATATAGAAGTGCAGATAGTCAAAAATGGTCTTTTGCACATCCTAATCAAGTATTCGATTATGATGAGTTACAAATTAGAGCGGGACTTAGAGAGGAAAAAGGACATTGGATAGATGCATTAAAGATAAGATTCAAAAGTAAAGAAAAAGAATATTTACAAAGACTCATAAATAGTTATGGTGATCTAAATAACAAATCAAATATTATCGTGGATACAATACATGCAGTCAAAGGAGGAGAGGCAGACAATGTAGTTTTAATGGCTAAAGCTAATTGGCCATCTCACTACGAGAGAAAAAATCTACAAGAAAAAGTAAAAGAGTTAAGGGTGTGGTATACAGGTGTTACTCGTACAAAAAATCACCTTCATTTAATTAATACAGATCATAAATATCATTTTCCATTAGGAAAATTATTTAATACATACAAGGCGAACTATGACAAGCAAAGACGACTTTCTTAAAATATTCCCAGATGACAATCAAATTGGAGGATCTCATTACAAAGAATTTACGATCCAACCTTGGACGTTTATTAGAAAAAATAAATTGTCTTACTTTCAAGGGAATGTAATTAAATATGTATGCCGTTACGAAAATAAAAACGGTATAGAAGATTTAGAAAAAATAAAACATTATTGCGATTTAGAAATCAAATCCTTGAAAGAAGAAAAACAATGAAACGATATTGGCATCCTATAAAACAAGTTACAGAATTTATTGAATCTATAGCACAAGGAAAAGTTTTAGAGTTAGGACCAGGTTCTATACCTTTTAATAAAGCAACACATTTTTGTGGTCATAGTGAAGAAGAGAAATCTCGTTTCCAAAATTATTCGTTGTGTGATTTTTCATCTCAAGTTTTTCCATACGAAAATAAAGAATTTGATTTTGTTTATGCAAGACATGTTATTGAAGATTTAAATAATCCTGTTCATTTTTTACAAGAATGTAAACGTATAGCAAAAGCTGGATATTTTGAAACACCATCCCCTTACGTTGAAATTCAAAAATATATTGAACATGATGGGGCTATACATAAAGGATACCATCATCATTTTAGTTATGTTTGGACAAAAAATAATACGATTAATATTTTACATAAATATCCAATTACAGAACATATGGATATTAAAGTAAAGACAGAACTGTTAGATGACCCTTTTAATTGGAACAATTATTTTTTGTGGGAAAATGATTTTGATATTCAGCATTGGCGACATGAAAGAAATTTTAACACTATTAAAGATTATCCAAATTTAATTTGCCAAGCTATTGATGAAGGGATAAAACATGGCAATCAATTTAAAACAAAAATTTTAAAGCATGCAAAAACCAATAGAGGTTAATACTAATTTATACAGACGATTAAAAGAAAACGGTATACGATTTAATAATATTATTGATGTAGGTTGTTACAAAGGATCTTGGACAAGTAAGCTTAAATTAATTTATCCTGATGCAAATTATTATTTAATAGACCCCAATGATAAATATAAAGAAAAATTAGAAATACTAGGAACTTTTTACCAAGAGGTAGTTGGTCAGCAAAAAGAGGAAAGAGAGTTTAACTTTAGTAAAAACGAATTAGAAGAAACAGGTAATTCTTTATATGATGAAAATTCTAATATTGAATTTAATAAAAAAACAATCATGGTAAAACCCTTAAAAGACATCGTGCCTGATCAAACTTATGATTTAATCAAAATGGATGTGCAAGGAGCAGAACTAGAAATTATAGAAGGTTCTTTAGAATTGTTTCAAAAAACTAAATTCGTTCAATTAGAATGTCCTGTCCATCATAACAATAAAGGTGCTCCTGAGTTTGAACATTATATTAACTATATGGCTAATTCTAATTTTAAAGTATTTGACATTGATACAATATTCTTTAATAACAAATTAATGGTTTTAGATTTTCTTTTTGTAAATACATTATTGCCAAAAGCATCTTCCTTAGAAAGCCAGACTTTAATTTATAATAAACTATGACACATCAACTTAATTTTGTTTTTCAAGAATCGGATTGGGTATGTCCGTCTGAATACCCAGACTTATCTCATGCAGATGCAATTGCAATTGACTTAGAAACTAAAGATCCAAATTTAAAAACATTAGGTCCAGGATGGCCACGATTTGATGGAGCGATCGTAGGGTTTGCCGTAGCTACAGCAGGTCAACAATATTATTTTCCTATTCAACATGATGCAGGAGGTAATATGGATTTGGCTATTACCACAGCTTACATGCAAGATTTATTAAAATTACCTTGTCCTAAAATATTTCATAATGCACAATACGATGTAGGTTGGTTAAAAATTAATGGGTTTGAAATTAAAGGACCCATTATTGATACTATGATTGCAGCTGCAGTGGTTAATGAAAATAGATATTCATATTCATTAAATGCGTTGTCCTTTGATTTGTTAGGAGAAATTAAATCAGAAAACTTTTTAAATGAAAAAGCAAAAGAATGGGGTCTAGATCCTAAACAAGATATGTGGAGACTTCCAGCGGGTTATGTAGGTCATTATGCAGAGCAAGATGCAGCATTAACTTATAAACTTTGGCAACATTTAAAACCCATTATTATAAAAGAAAATTTACAAGACGTGTGGGAAATGGAGATGGAACTATTACCTATTCTTATTGAAATGAGAATGACAGGACTGAGAGTAGATTTAGATAAAATTAAAATATTAAAAAAAGAATTTGTTACAGATGAGAATAAAATATTAAGAGAGATCCATGATCTTACCGGTATGAAAGTAGATATGTGGGCTAATCGATCGGTAGCAAAGCTATTTGATCACTTAGGGTTAGATTATCCTAAAACAGAAAAAACAAAAGAACCTAGTTTTACTTCTAATTGGTTAGAGAATTGTGAGCATAAAATTGCAAAATTAATTAGAGATGCAAGAGAAGTAAATAAATTTCATTCCACTTTTTTAGATGCCATTGATAGATATTCTTTCAAAGGGAGAATTCATTCCGAGATACATCAATTAAGATCTGATGGTGGAGGAACCGTTTCAGGACGATTAAGTTATTCCAATATGAACTTACAACAAATTCCTGCACGTAATAAAGAATACGGAAATAAAATTAGAAGTTTATTTTTGCCAGAAGAAGGAAGACAGTGGGGGTCTTTTGATTACAGTCAACAAGAACCACGGCTCGTGGCTCACTATGCAGCTTCTATTGAGCAAGGCTTTACCGGTGCAGATGAATTTATTCAAGCTTATAAAAATGAAGAAGCAGACTTCCATCAACTTGTTGCAGATATGGCAGGTATACCTAGATCAGCGGCTAAGACAATTAACCTGGGTATCTTTTATGGAATGGGTAAAAATAAATTGTCTAGAGAACTTGGGATATCGAAAGAAGATGCAGAGCAACTACTACAACGATACGATGCAAGAGTTCCCTTTGTTAAAAAATTAGCTAATGAGGTTATGTCTTCCGCAAGTAAATTTGGATTTATAAGAACTATTAAAGGACGTAAATGTAGGTTTGATATGTGGGAGCCAACTACTTTTGGTATGTATCAATCTATGAAATACGAAGAAGCTAAGGCACATTATGGTAACAATATTAAACGAGCAGGAACATACAAAGCACTAAATAGATTAATTCAAGGATCCGCAGCAGATCAATCTAAACAAGCGATGATTGATTGTTATAAAGCAGGACATAGACCTTTGTTACAGATACATGATGAATTATGTTTTTCTATTAATGAAGAAAAAGATACAGAAGTAATTAAAGAAAAAATGACAACGTGCATTGATAATCTAAAAGTACCTTTTACTGTAGATGTAGCTTTAGGGAGATCTTGGGGTGAAGCAAAAGAGTAAATATCAAAAGTTTATTTTATGGATAACCAAAAATGCAAAAACAATACAAAGACACTACAGAGAAAATGTGTTGTTCAAAATGCAACAGCTTAGCACACGTAATAGAAAATAATATTTATTATTGTGCAACCTGTATGTTGCAAATACAACAGAAAAGAGATGGCTGTGAAACTAAAAAAATACATAAAGAAAAAAAATAAATTCTCTAAGTTTACTATGGAAGATGTAAAGTTAGTTCATTCCATGAAACCGTATTTACCAATCGAACGATTTATAAAACTATACGGATACTTTAACTATAAAATATCTAAAGGCAAAAACGTAAAATATTTTTACCACTTAATGGAAATGGCAGTAGAGAGTAAATTTGCAGTGACAGGTATCCCTTGCCCAACTTGTCAAACTTGGGGTGTTCCCAAAAACAAACAAAATTAATTAGCTAAGAAGCGTAACTAAAATCTGTAGGATTTGGTGATTGCGATTCTACTCTAGCAATGTCTAGGTCAAGGTTAACTAATAATTTTCTACATTTTCGAATTTCTTCCTGAATGTAGTTCATATCAGTTGTAACTTTACCGTTCTCTAAATAAAGTTGGTTCCACTTGGATTCCAAGCTTATTTTCTTTGCTAGTATTAACTGAGATTGTAGCATCCCTGTTAACCTCCTCGTAAGTTAGGAACAGTCTATTTTCTAAATAGTTACTGTTCGGTTTAGCAGTAATTTCTCCGCTCTTAACTTTTTCAGAGTAGATCAACCCTGCTTCATGAAAGTTGTTTCCTAGGACTATCCCATCGGTATAGTAACCTTTGTATCTAACTTGGATACGAAAAGCTTTCATAAGATTATCTTAACACTTTTTTTAATAAAATCAATCACTTTTAAAAAATAATAGCCCCTAGAATAAAGGATACAATTAATGATATAATTATGACTTTATTTTGGATAATTTTATCTTTAATATCTTTAGGCGTGTTTCCGTAAATTAGCATTTTTTTCCCTCCAAAATTTTTTCTTCCATAATATAAAACTTTCTTTACCGTCCCAATAAAAACCTTCAAATTCGTATCCTCTACGTTTTTTAAAGTCTTTATTAGTATTAGTTGCTTTAACTATCATGGCCGTTTTTTAATGTTTTTACTTCTTCTAATAATTGCTCCATCATTTTAGAAGAACTAACATTATTCTTTTTAGCTACTTTACTTACTTCTTGATCTACTAATTTAGCAATCATGGCTCCAGGTTTTCTATAACCATGTTTACATAATGCCTGTAGGAGTAAATAACTTTTCACATCTACTGCCACAGATTTCCATTTTGATATGTCCATATTTATACCTTTTTGATTGTTTGGAATCATAAGCTTATAATATTGATAAATAATATGTCAACCCATGAAATTACATAAATTATAAGATATACACAATTTGACTTTTTTCAAAAACTTTCCTATAACAATAGGGCATAAGCCTTCCTATGGGTTTATAATTTTTAGTGAATGTAAAGAGCAGGTAATTTTTGGCTCTTCTTGGATTACCTGCTTTTATTCTGTATAATCATTCTCATGGCAGCTCCAATATTAGGAATACCCGCATTATATGAATTACTTGTAGGAACAGGACTACTTGCCGGAGGTGCTATAACTGCACAACAAATGCAAAAACAAGTAGAATCTAATCCAGAGTTAGTGCAAGAAGCATTGAAAAGAGTATTTACAGGACCTGCAACTAATTTAGTAAATCCCGATGTGTTAAAGTCCGTATCCCAAACTCCATCTGGTAGCGTATTTGGTCAACAACAAAAAGACATTGATAAGATTCAAAAAGAAATTAAAGAATTAAGTAAGTTACCTGGCTACAGTACGATTGACGAATTAATGTCCAATGTAGAAACATTAAATCCTCCAGAGCAAGAAACAAAACAATTAACCACTCCTATACCAGGAAGTGATATTATAGAAATCAATAAAGAAAGTTTTCCTCCCGCTCCTAAGATAGATACTTCTATTCTTACTATGAAAGATCCAAAAGAATTTTTAGCAAAAGATAAAAACACAAAACAATATATTGAAGCTACTAACCCAACTAAAATTTTTGGAGAAACTAATTTACAAGATGTGGACTACAAAGCTAAAGAAGCAACTCCAATTGAATATCGATTTGACCCTAAAACTTATAATGCAGTCTACGAACAATCCATTGCAGAATTAAATGATAAAACAAATGTAGATATTCCAAAAATTGCAAAAAAATTTAACTTAACAATGCCAGATATTAATTTAGTAAATAGTTCTTTAGAAGCTGCAGCCGATCCTGATAAACGTTATTGGTATCAACGTTCAGGAAACTATTTAAAAAATTTAGTAACTACGATAGATCCTAATGCAACCGATAAGGACGTAGCAACTTTTATTGATATTGTTTCTGTAACTTCTGGGGGAGTAGCACCGAAACAAAATTTAAAATTAGCACTTGGTGTATACTCTGATTTAAAACAAAACCAACCGTCCATGACAGGATTTAAAACTCAACAAAGTTTAGATAAATATTTATTTAATAAAGACGAAGTTATTAATACACCTAAGTTTGGTAACTTTACTGATACCATGAAATATTTTGCAAAAGTAGGAGAAAGACAACCTAATGTCGTAAATGATTTACAAATGGCTAAGTTGTTTGGTGTAAAACCAGATCAATTAGCATCGAACCCTGAACTCTATAATGCTATGACAGGGATCATGAATAATTTAACAGCAGAAGTAAATAAACAATTACCTAAAGGACAAGAGTTACAACCATTTGAATTACAATCTTTGATGTGGTCTCAAGCTAGAGGAGTAGCATCTAATTACGAACAAGTAGGCCAAGAGTTAATAAAAGAATTATATGATCAAGGCATCAATATTGAAACAGATGTAATGAAACCAGATTTTGCTGAACGCTTACAAAAAACAATTACTCCGTACAAAGAAGCTATGAAAGGTACTATTGAAATTGGATCTTTCTTAACTCCACAAGGTAAAGAAATAGAAAAAATTATTAATCAATTTGGAACGGATCCAAAAGTGATGGAAGGTATAAACAAAGTACACTTATCAGGATTAAATAAATTAATTACTAAACCATCAGTAATTAACCCTGAAACGGGTAAAAAAGTAAAACAACCATCAGTCATAGAAGATATTGTATCCAATGTAATTGGTCAAAAAGCAGAAATATCAAGAATGCAAATTGGTCTAGGTACTTATGAAGGTAAAGCAAATTATAATATCGTTGTTCCTTTAACAGTAAACACGGCTCAGGGACCACGGCCATTGACCGATGAAGAACGATTACAGACTTTAGCTATATTAGGCACAGAATTAAATCAAGCAGCTATGGCAGCATCCAATTTTAGAACTTTAGAAGATCCTAATTTACAAGAGGGTGAACAATTAACAGGTCAAATTTATGCTAAATTTCCTGTAGATCAGTCTAAAATACAACAATTAAACATTGAAACAGGGCTAGATTTTAATGTTAGTTCTGTTCCAGGTGGCTTTATTGGCTCTATTATTTCATTTAAAGGGGAACCTGATAAAGCAAAATTAGATCAAGCATTTGAAAAAGTATTTGGAAAAGATGCTGAAATGAGTTATACTAAATCTGCTTGGAAAAGCGATTATTTAGAATTAAAAGATTATAAAGGACAATACGATGGCGCTAAAAGAAATATCAGCGAAAGAATGGGCAGAGATGGGGCTACCAAGTTCGATCTCAATAATTTCAACAGTTCCACAGAAAAACTTAAAAACATCTCCACAGAAAGAGAAGAAGGATATAAAGAATTCCTCAACTCTCCCTACATCACAAAACTCAGACAAGTAAAATCTAATAATTGATTATAAACACTGGACAAATTCAAATAATTAGGTAAATACACTAGTATGAAGATACTAGATTTGTTTTCTGGAATTGGTGGTTTCTCTTTGGGCATGGAAAGTACAGGCCATTTTGAAACTGTTAAATTTGTAGAAATGGATAAGTATTGCCAAAAAGTTTTACGTAAACATTGGCCTAATGTACCAATTGAGGAGGATATAAAAAATGTCAAAGGAAAAGAATTCGAAGCAGATGTTATTGTGGGAGGCTTCCCGTGCCAGCCAATGTCCGTTGCCGGTAGACAAAAAGGAACCAGTGACAGTCGATATCTCTGGCCAGAAATGTTTAGACTCATTAGGGAAGTCAAACCCGAATTCGTTATTGGGGAGAATGTGCAAGGAATTATTAACATCCAGGACGGCATGGTGCTCCGACAGGTGCAAGATGACTTGGAAAGTGAAGGTTTCGAAGTCCAATGTTTCCTTATTCCAGCTTCAGGCATCGGTGCTTGGCACCAAAGAAACAGAGTTTGGATTGTGGGCCACTCCGAATACAATGGATCACTTGCCACCAAGAAGTCCAGAGGGAACACTGAAACTACAACAGGGACATCGCAAGGGAAGAAAGAAACCATCGAACTTGAGAGAACAAGTGGATCCAGAAACAATGAGAATGTACCCAACACCGAAAGCATCGGGTCAAGAGAATGCGGACACACTGATCAAGAGAAAGGGATGGGTGAAAGCAGCTTCGCACAATCTAACTGCACATGTACAAATGTTCCCAACTCCAACTGTAGGATGTGTGGAGGGAGGAGAGCAATCGGACCGAGTGGAACAAACCAAGTCTGGGGGTTTTATCCTGAGAAAGAAAAACAAACCGAACATGACGTACGGAGCGAAACTATCGGACGCAATGTTGTACCTGGAGAAGAAGAAATTAATCAGCACACCAACGACCAACGACAGCAAGAACCTAACCTTTTGCGAGAGCCAGAAGAACCGATCCTCGATCATCGGAGACATGATGAGGGAGGGAGGAGTGAAAGTTGGTGGACGACTCAATCCAGAATTTGTGGAATTCCTGATGGGATTTCCTATGAACTACACAAAGATCGAGTCAACCGAGTAAAAGCTTTAGGCAATGCAATCGTACCACAGATTGCAAGACAACTTGCTTTGGCAATGTTAGCAGCTAAGGGAAAAATTTGAAAAACTTTCCTATAACAATAGGCAAAACGACTTTGTCTAAAATAAAAATTTGGACTTTCAAAAAATTTGAAAAACTTTCCTATAACAATAGGCAAAACGACTTGTGAAAAACGTGAATTGTGGCAAAAAACAGGTTAAAAAAACCGCTAAAAATAAGGATAATTTAAGCAAGTGGGATCTACTTGGTATTGAGTATGGACTTGCTCCTGACCCACAAAATCCTGAGCAATGTATTTTTAAAAGAATTGACAATTTCAGTGGTTACCCTAAGAAGAAATAGTATTCCTATTTAAAACCTTAATGAAAAGTAGAGGTTACAACTACTTATCAATCATTAATCACTGACCATGAACCGCGAATCAAATTTATAAACTTAAATTTTGATTTATGGCAAAAATGAAATTAACAGAACCTGTTAATTTGCTAGAGCAGTCACTCAAGTCTTTAGCAAATTTAACCAACGATAAACGATTGTATGATCGTTGTAGTGATTTGTTGTTTCAATTATGGAATGGTGAAAAATTTGGTATTAAAAAGGAATTAGATTTTTTAGATCTTGTGGAATTTAATTGGTTGAAACACCGAAAAAGAATTGCACAACAAAAAGGTTTAAAAATAATAAAGTAATATGCCTGTGATTTTTCCCCTTTCGATAATCCATGTATTAAATCATAGGCATAGTACTTATGGACTTCGATGATCTCATTAAAGAAAATGGTTTTGATCCCAATCAAATTAAAAATTTATCAGGAATCGAAAAAATGCAATTCATAGAGTACGTGCTTGATGATTTAGATTACGTGATTAATCATAAATCTCATCCTAAATTAATTAAATATTATAAAAATGTACTCTCAGAACTTATTAAAACTTATGGGCATTAGGTTAGCCACCGAATTTACCAAGGCCAATCATGGTAGAGGTGATGAACGATTATGGAAAGCAGTGGTCGCAACTGCTTTTGAAGATTGTTTAAATTTATCGGGAACCAAAATTGAAAGTTACCGAAAAGAAGATGCACATAAATGGTTTATGTCTAAGTCAGAAGATTTTCATAACGTTTGTTACATGGCATCGTTAGAACCTTTGTTAGTGTATAACCGATATCTTTATTTATTAAAAAATAAAAAAGTAAAATTTACTGAGGTACAAAATTATTGGATCAAGTATCGTAATGCATACAAAGTGTATCGCGAAACACGGCTCAAGGAACAGCGAAAAATTATTCGCAGTCATATCGAAAAGATTAAATGTAAAATTTTAAAATTTAAACCGAAGAAAAAATAGTGAGTATTGAACTATTCAGATTTTAACCTTACAATATTGATACCATCCTTTGTTTGATTGTTATCAACACTTAAAGGGCTAAGATCTACCTTAGCCCTTTTTTCTTTTAAGTATCGAATGAATTGAATTTTAATAATTCCATTAGAACTTAAACAATTAGCAAAAGTTATGGCTTTCAGTCTTTTAATTTCCTCTGAAATACCCTTTTTTTTTGCGATTTGAGACATTAGTGGATAGTAACACCCTCTATTTTTTGGCCTGTAGTTTGCATATATTCTAATGCCATATCTCTTTTAAAATCATCCTCTAAAAATTTTGGAATTCTTATTGCATGATGTAAAGATTTGGCTAATCGAAAACCATTTTTCCAATCAGACCAATTACCATCAGAAGATATTTTTAAGGCATCAGGTGCAAGATGATTTGCAAACACTAACATAGCAACCACATATAAGTCATATGGTTTTTCTGCGGTTTTACAAAAATTAAAATAACCATCTTCATCTTTAACCTGATACTTGTCATCGGTAGGCACATAACGTTCCAATGCAAATGTTTCGTGTGCTAATTTTTTTTTACCATTAAACACGACACAGTGATCATTAATTCTTAAATAATCACAATCTTTTTTATCAGAGGTAAGTATTTTTTTTGCGTCTTTAGATTTTAATAATTTTTTGGAAAAATCTTGGATCTGTTTCCATTCTTCTTTAGTAAGATCCCTAGACTGTCTCCAATAGTGTGTATAACCCATGTTATTTTCCTCCTTGTATGATTGTTAGATTTGATTTTTTACTTTCAAAATATTCGTATTCAGAAAAATCACTAATCAATGTTTTTGCATAATTGTGATCTACTAAATAAGAATTCTCAATTTGCTTAACCTCAGGATCAATTGTTTTTTGAATCCATGAGGATGCAAGACTTGATAATGGTTTCATTTTTATCAAACCATTATCGTCATCACCTCTAATTTGGAAATGATCAATTAACATATTTTCCTCCATACCTTTTGTTGATTTGATGTCTAACATACAGAGCCATATTACCATTAAACATGGTGTAGTCATCTAAATTATTTTGAACTACTAACACTCCATCTGTTTCATTAGTAATAGTAATAAGATCGTTCAGAAAATCTGCTTTAGCTGAATACAACTTATCTTTGATAAGGTATTCCTCACTCTTCGTCATAAGATTTTCAAATTGTTTTCTCATACTATCAGGCATTGCCTTAACAATTGTTTTTGTTTTATCGTCCATTAGTTACCCTCCTTTAGTTCAGTTTTAAAATCTTTAAGTTGTTTAATAGTCATACTATTTAACTTAAATGCTTTTTCTATAAGATAGTGCCAATCCTCTTGATCCCAATCTTTTTCTTTTATGTTTGTAATGTAATCATCACAAATCCAATTAATTAGTTTTTCTTTTTTCATTATGCTCTCCTTTGTTTGTGGTTAGTGCATCACTCTCAACATGAGAGCAATAATTAAAACGATGATGTAAATAACTAATAAAGAAAAATTAAATACCATCGTTCCTCCTAATTAATTTTACCTCGACAGATCCATAAGCATCCTCGTCATCAGGAAAATTAAATATTAATGAGTTATCCCAATCGTTTAATTGATCAAAATGAGAATCCATTTTTACAAAAATTTCTTCGTGATCCTCGTCATACTTTACTCTTTTGATCTTACCTTTTTTGTGAGACACATTAATATCGTCATTTAAGATAGTGTGATAATGATTCAAAAACCTAACCTCATCACCATCTTTAACATTTTTAATGCTTATCACTTTGTTATCATGAACAAATTGATTGCAACATTTAATTGCGGGTAAGTATAAGTCATTAAAAATATCTTTTGGATCTTGTCCATTCGATTTATATTTTTTTTCTGAATTAGCTAAATCTGAAATTGATTTTACTAATTTTTGTAATGAGTAAGTCATTATTGTATCTCCTCCCATTCTAATTGATCTTGAGTTTTTTCTCTTTTTAATATTTGTGACCATACTTTTTGATTAAAATCATCCATCCCATGAAAAGTCATATCTCCATTTTTATAATGGATCGATACGAAATCTAAAGGTCGATCAATCATGACATAATCAACATCTTGGATATTGATATTATTTGTTTTCATTTTTTGCTCCTCTCTTTTTTTGTAAAAACTCTTTTAAAGATAAAACCGAAATAAACTCACGTGCAAATCGATCTCTCCTCCATTGATAATAAGTGGGTAAACTAAAAAAATGATCTCTAGCTTTTTTCTCATCTGTAAAATAACCATAGAATTTTATTTTTTTAATTCTGTTCTTAGGATCCTCAGTCATAAGAGTTTCTCGATATTTCACCACATACTTAGGTGAACGATCAAAAGTCTCATAGTCTTTTAGATCTGTGATTGTTGGCTCGGGTAATTTAGTCATTTTTTTCTCCATCGTTTTAATTGTTTCACTGATTTTTTGTAAACCTCGTTTGGTTTATCAATAGCAAACAAATTAGATAATTCTTGAACTACCTTTGGATCATCTAATTTTTTAAAGTTGATCGCTTTGGTAAAACCAAAAGGATCTTTGATTGTTACTTTCATTATTTACCCTCCTCATTCATTTTAATTCTCTCATCGTAATGTTTCCAATATTCTAAATTGTCTTCCACCTCATCTTCAAAAGTTTTTACTATTTTTAACATGGAATCAAAATCGTTCGTGGTTGCAATCGATTTTTCATACTCACCATGCTCATCAAGTGCCATGATCGAAAATTTATAATTTAAACTTTCAGCTTTCATTTCGTCACTTTCGACATCAATAAAAAAGACTTGGATGTTTTTCTTTTTATTCATGTAAGATGGTGCAAGGTCATTATGATAAGAAGAATTAACAAAACCATTTTCTTCAAGATCTTTAAACGTACAATTTAAATTGTAATTGTCGTAACCATGCCATTTGATTTTATCTGTTTGCATTATTTATCCTCCTATACAATTCTTGTGATCATCATGTTATCGCAATAAAATTTTATTCCGATAAATGATTCATTGGTTAATGATTTACGTAAATATTTTTTAAATGGTAATGGCTCATATTCCATTAAAAAACATTGAAAAATATTTTCTTCTTTATCATCGTACAAATTCGTATCAATGTAATCATTTTTTAATGTACCTTGAGTATGAACTTGAACAATTTCTCCATCGTTCCAACTACATAAATATTTTGGTGTATCGTCTGTAGTTAGTGTTATTGATTGTTTCATATTACTCTCCTTGTTGTTGTTGGTTAAAACCATCTCTAATATCAGGGAAATATCTGCATTCAACGCAATACCAATATCCCATCCTTGCACAATTTGAATCTACATTTTCTTTCCACCATTCTTTTGCAAAGTCAGTGTTTGGTTGAACCAAAACAATCGTTCCACTTGGAACGATATCAAAGTGATCCATGAATAAATTTTCCATTATTTATTTTCCTCCTTTATTTTTGTAACTATAAATTTATTACAAGTTGTGAAAACTTCTTTAGCTTTTTTGATTACCTCTGATTTGTTTTTACCCTCAAAGACATCATCATAATTCACAGCCAAGTAACCATACGTTGGACTAAATTTATAACCTTGCACTTTGTATTTCATTATTTATCCTCCTTTGCTTTTTTGTTTATCAAAACAACATCTATCTCATTGTCTTGTTTATCAAAATAAACTTTAACTTTTTTATTTTGATATTTTTTAAGATCATCCAAAGTTACATAAGACCAATTATTAATATCAGAATTAATGTAGTCTAGATAATTATTAAAAGTTTTTACGTTCATTTGCCCTCCCAATCATAAAATTCAGGAAAATCTTTTTTGAATTTTTCCTGAACTGCTAGTTGAACTTGTTTACTTGGTTTTCTCTCGAACACATTTTCTTCTAAGTCTTTTGCATCAAGATTAGTACCCTCGAAAATTTCTTCGTAAATACCATCATGACCATGAAACGATTCAGAGTGAGCATTAAACTTAGCAAGTTGTTGTTGGATGTAACTCCACGCAATTTGCATATCGTAAGAGTAAAATCTTGCTCACGCGAAAAAATGACCCACTCATCGCCATCCATCGACATCATAAAATAAATTGCCATCATCGTTTTTACCAAAAACAACCCAAGCAACATTTTTTAAATTAGTCTGAGGAAAATTTTCATCGATGTAATCTACTTTGATCACATTGCGATTATTAGGTCTTTGCTCCACTACGATGTTACTCGCTAAGGAATCAATTTTTTGAATTAAAGAAATTAAAATTTTCTCTAATTGTTTTTTTGTTATTTGTGTTTTCATTTTTTATTCTCCTTTCGCAATTATGATTTCACCAATTCCATCACACTCTTCACAGGAATCTTCATTGTTCAAATTTTCTCCTGTGCCATGACAATCTAAACATGGAACTGATAGATACCCAAAAAGATCTTGAGTAATTGTTGTGTCTACGTCTGTATTTGTTTTCATGTTTCTCTCCTTTTTTATTTTTAACATTATGGGATACTCCCACAAACAAATGCTTTTTTAAAGAAAATAATGATGTAAAAAAATAAGTAATTGAAAACTAACAAATTTTTTTTTAAATAAAAAAAACCGATTTTAAGACACGTAGAGCATTGAAGAATTGTTTTTAGGTACTTGGGTATATCCCATGAAATTATTGTAAAAATTAAGGCCAATTTGCCCAGGTTTGATATAAGTTATTGAATTTATTTACTTTTTACGTGGTTGTTTGGCAGCTCAAATGGCTCAAGTAAAATTTAACTCGGATCACGGATCAGGGAACATTTAAATTCCTACTATATAAATTCTACACGAATCAGAGACATGATAAAAAATATTTTTCAAATGGTGTACCTCTGTACCTCTGAGACTATTATTCAATAATACCAATGTAAGTAGATCAATTTTGTAGTGTACCTCTAGTGTACCTCTAGTGTACCTCGTGTACCTCTAAATACATTTTCTTGGTGATCCGATTTTACACTGACTTACATGGTTTTGTAATTTTCTGTATAATCTTATTAGTAGAAATTAATCTTGAGGATGCGATGGGTGCAAAACCAAAACATGAATTAACTATTGATGACTTAACTCCCAAACAAATTTTGTTTGTAGATAAATTGATTGAGGGTTGGGGCAAAAGAAATAAAACTGAAATTGTAAAAGAAGTTTATGGTGAAGAGGGAAAAACCATGACTGATAAATCTGCAAGTGCAATCGGATCAAGATTAACAAATAGAAAAATTTCTCCACACGTTTGTATGTACTTAGATAAACGTAAGGCCGAAGAAACTGCATTGTATGAAAAAGATAAATTGCGAAGATATAAAAGATTAGAGTACTATGCCAACAGTGCGTCAGAAGACAAACAGTGGGCAAGTGCGATTAATGCTGAGTATAGATCAGGACAACTCGCAGGACTTTACGTTGATAAAAAAGAAGTCCGCGTTTCAGGTTTGGAGGGAATGAGTAGAGATGAACTTGAGAAAAAACTTGAGGAACTTTCGAAAAAAATCGATCACGAAAATGCAAAAATCATCGAGATCGATCCAATCGAAGAAAATTAGCGAAGAAGAATTTTGGAAATTGTTAACTAGTGGAAAGATAGGAACAAATGTCGGAACTGTTAAAATTACTACCGAAGAAGATAAAAATTAGTTACGCAGATGTTTCACTCGAAACAGAATCTAATCCAACTTTTTTGGAAGAATGTTATGGTGAATACTCAAGCCAAGAAAATAAAATTACAATTGCAAGTACGATCTCTGATGCAGACATTGCGAACACATTAATTCATGAAATTATTCATGCATGTGTTTGGTATGGAGGACTAAAAGATGATGGAGCAGAACTTGAAGAAGATAAAAAAGAGGAAAGAGTTGTAAATGTAATTTCAAATCAACTCAGTCAAATTTTACGAGACAATCCAAAAATACTGACTGTCATCAAAAAGGGTTTATCAAAGAAATATGTCGGATCAAAAAAGAGAAACGAAACTGTGGCACTCTCTCAAAAAATACTTGAGAAATATACATTTCACAAGAATCGAAAGTAGGACTGTTAATGGCATTCCTGACTTATTTGGTTGTCATGATGGTGTAAGTTTTTGGTTAGAATTAAAATCTGATTACGTCAGTTATCCTAAACTTTCTAAATGGCAGATTGCATGGATCAATGGATATGTTCGACATGGTGGTGTGATGTTGATCTGCAATAATGCCCTCTCGGAGAGCAAGTTGAAACTTTATAGAATTCGCGCCATGGTTGTGGAGCCAAGGGAATTGATCCCTGATGCAACCCACGCGAACCGAGGAGCATGGCACGAGGTCGAGCAATCTATGTTGCAACTGCTCAATGATAATAAAAAAATGATTTCCGATAATTGAACAGTTATCAGTCATGTTCGTGATTCGTTCTTATTTGTTCGTGTGCACTGCACCATGGATCATGTTGCATGTGCGTAGGGGTCCAATAGGAATTACAAAAATGATTTTTGTTAGATTCAACTTACGCGGGAATTTTTAAAATATGGTACCACCGGTCGGGGCTAGGGTGTAAGTTTGATACACGCAGTGATATTGTAAACGATATGGGAAAATTAACACATTTAACTGATGAAGAATTACGTGATCTGGTTTTTAAAAAACAACTAGAGTATGTGAAGTTATGCCAAGATGATTTCTTAATGTTTGTTAAGGAGATGTGGCCAGATTTTATTTATCGTCAGACTGATGATCCTGACAACTATGGTCACCATCAAATTATAGCAAAAGAGTTTACAAAAATAGCTGATAAAAAATTACGAAGGCTCATTGTGAATATGCCTCCTAGGCATACTAAATCTGAATTTGCATCTTATTTGTTTCCTGCATGGATGATAGGCAGGAACCCCAAAATGAAAATAATGCAGGTTTCGCATAACGCAGAACTTGCAAGTAGGTTCGGAAGTAAGGTTCGTAATTTAATGGAAACCTCAGAGTATAAACAAATTTTTGGAGATGTTCGTTTGCGTGAGGACTCCAAAGCAAAGGGACGTTGGGAAACAAATCATGGTGGAGAATATTTTGCAGCTGGTGTTGGAGGTTCCATCACGGGTCGTGGTGCGGATTTATTGATTATTGATGATCCTCACACCGAACAAGATTCCTATTCGGACACCGCAATGGAACGAACGTACGAATGGTATTCTTCAGGTCCACGTCAACGTCTTCAACCAGGAGGAACTATTGTTGTTGTTATGACACGTTGGGCAGAAGATGATTTAACAGGAAGGCTCATCAAGGCTCAAAAAGAACCGAAAGCCGATAAGTGGAAAGTAATAGAATTTCCTGCGATCTTAGAAACAGGTACTCCGGTATGGCCTGAATATTGGAACCTAGAAGAATTAGAAAAAGTCAAAGCTTCTATTTCTCCTCACAATTGGAATGCTCAGTATATGCAGAACCCTGTAGCGGAAGAAGGGGCTATACTAAAACGTGAGTGGTGGAAGATGTGGGAGAAAGATTTTATCCCGCAATTACAACATGTGATTATGAGTATGGATACAGCGTATTCTAAAAAAGAAACAGCCGACTATTCTGCGATTACTGTATGGGGAGTATTTCAACCGCAAGAGGGTTATGAGAATAATTTAATATTACTAGATGCCCAAAAAGGCAGATGGGACTTTCCTGATTTGAAGAATGTAGCATACGACTTATATCGTTATTGGGAGCCTGAAAGTATTATTATTGAAGCTAAGGCCACAGGACAACCACTCATTCAAGAGATGAGAAAAATGGGTATACCGGTGATTGATTATGTTCCAGCTAAGGGACGAGATAAATTTACTAGGGCTAACTCGGTTGCCCCTATTTTTGAAAGTGGAATGGTATGGTATCCAGACGAGCATTGGGCAAAAGAAGTTATCGAAGAATGTGCTGCATTTCCTCATGGTCAGCATGACGACTATGTAGACAGCACCACACAAGCAATGTTAAGATATCGACAAGGTGGTCTGGTATCAACATACCAGGACGAAGAGGAATCGCCACGTATAGAACGGGAATATAGATACTATGCCTAAGACAAAAAAAGATATAGACGCTGAAGTTGAGATAGAATTAAAAAAGGAAACTCCTAACGCATATCCTATTATGAAAGGAGCGAGTCCTATTACTCATTTAAGAAGATTTTTAATGAAGAAAAAATTAGAAAGACAAAATGAACTTTTAAAAGAAATCAACGAGTCTGAAAAGGATAAAGGTATTGGTTTGTATATGGAACCTAAACCTAAAAAAGTTTCTAAAAAACATGGCGGAATGATCAAAGCTAGAGGAAACAAACTAGCAAGATCTAAACCAACTAAAATTTGCTAAGGAGATAACTATGCCAAAAGAAAAATCAATGACTGAACTTTATAGAGAATTAAAAGGTCCATCTGGATATTCAGGAAGTAAAGAAGACTTTCCAAAAGATTTTTTAAGTTTTCCAGAAGAATTTTTCCCATCTGATAAAGAATATAGATCATGGAAAAAATCTGGTGGAATGTATAAAAAACAAAAAGGTGGAATGATCAAAGCCAGAGGAAATAAATTAGCAAGATCTAAACCAACTAAAATCTGTTAAGGAGAAAATTATGGATCCATTATTAAAATTAAAAGAACCTAGATTAAAATTTAAAAAAAGAAAAGATTTAAATAAAAACGAAATTATGGGCATGGGAACCGCATTAGGTTTAACCTCAGGAATGGCAACTTATTCAAAACTAAAAGAAAACGAAAAAGGTTTAGATAAATATTCAAAAGCAAAAATAGAGTCTGCATCAATGAAAAAAGTAATGCCAAAAGAAAAACCAAAAGATTTTTATGAAGGAGAAGGATACAAAGGTTCTCCTGATATGTACCCTGATTATGAGGAGGATAAAAAAGATATGAAAAAAGGAAGTAAGGTTAAACATATGGGTTCTAGGTACGGTGGTTCTATTAAAAAAAAGGGAATCAAAGTAGTTAAGGCTAGCGAAGGAGAAGGTATTAAAAAAGGTGAGGAGCATAGAGCTAAAATTATAGATAAATATAAAACAGCTAAAGGATATATTAAAGGAATTTTAGGAAAATCATCTGAGGAATCTGGATCTGAATTAGATAAACTTAGAAAAAAATTCATACAACATAAAATAGATGATCCAAGATCAGTTATTAGAGAAGCCGAGTTTTTTGCAAGGGAAACTTCCAAACAAAAAAATCCTACTAAAAAAACAAAAGGTGGATATATTTTTTCAAGAAACAATTATAAACGTACCGGCAAACTGTAGGAGTTGCCATGAGTGAAGAAAAGAAAAAATCTAAAATTAAAATAGATCCATATGTGGATGTATCTAGCTACAAACAAACACCTCAAAAAGATGTGAAAGTCGGAGGAACTCAAGGACGTTATGGAGTTCAAGGTGAAGTTGATCTTGGAAAAGGTTTTAAAGTTTCTGGTAGATATGAAAAATCTTTTGACAAAGGTAAAGTGAAATACCCTGGTGGATCAGAAAGTTGGAATGCAAAAATTCCTGATAATTGGAACGTACAAATTGAATACAGTAAAAAGTTTGGAAAAGAAGCTAAACCTGATTTATCTAAAATAATAGACGATAAATCCACTGGAGGGTTAACTAAAAAATTTTCTAAAGGAGATTTTGTAGTTGCTAAAAAAGATAAAAAATACTACAAGGATATCGTATAATGGCTGTAGAAAAAAACGAACCACAAACAGAAGAAATCAAACTAGCGGAAAACCCTGAGATCGCTCCTGAAGAAGTAGTGATCATGGAGGAAGATGCAGAGACCACGGATCAGGGACCAGAAGAAGAATTTAATTTTGCAGAAAATATTGCAGAACGTTTAGACGATAGAGTACTAAAAAGATTAGCATCGGATTTAATTGCGGATGTAGAAAACGATAGAGAAAGCAGAGCAGGTTGGCAGGAAACTATCGACAAAGGTTTAGATTTATTAGGTGTTAAATACAACGTAATGAACCGACCTTTTAAAGGTGCGTCTGGTGTAACTCATCCAATGCTCTCTGAAGCGTGTACCCAGTTTCAGGCTCAAGCCTATAAAGAATTATTACCCCCTGATGGTCCTGTACGAACTCAGATTGTAGGTAACCCTACTCCTGAAAAAGAAGCTCAACAACAACGAGTAAAAGAATACATGAACTATCTTCTAATGGAGAAGATGGAAGAATACACAACCGATGTAGATCAAATGTTATTTTATTTACCTTTAACAGGATCTACGTTTAAAAAAGTATTCTATGATGAATTATTAGAAAGACCCGCATCTTTATTTATACCAGCAAGAGATTTAATTGTACCTTATTATGCGACCGATTTAAAAAGTTGTGAACGAATTACGCAAGTCATGAAAATGAGTGACAATGAAATTCGTAAAAAAATGGAAATCGGCATGTATATGCAAACGGAATTGTTAGATCCGCAACCAGAACAAACGGATACCGAAAAAAGATTAGACGATCTTCAAGGATTAAAACCAAATTACAAAGACTACATGTACAATGTATTAGAAATCCATGTGGATCTAGATATGGAAGAGTACACTTCGGATGTACCTAACAAAGAAAAAAATATTAAAGTTCCTTACATCGTAACTGTGATTGAAAACACAGGACAGCTTTTATCTATTTATAGAAATTTTAGAGCAGATGATCCTAAATATAATCGTATTGAATACTTTGTTCATTATAAATTTTTACCAGGATTAGGATTTTATGGTTTTGGAATGCTCCACATGATTGGTGGATTGTCTCGAACAGCTACTGAAGCGTTAAGACAACTATTGGACGCTGGTACGTTATCCAATTTACCTGCTGGATTTAAGTCTAGAGGGATGCGAGTACGTGATGATGACCAACCTATTCAACCTGGAGAGTTTAGAGATGTCGATGCACCAGGTGGAAACATCAAAGATCAGTTTCAATTACTTCCTTTTAAAGAACCTTCAAGCGTTTTATATTCATTATTAGGTTTTGTAGTCCAAGCAGGACAAAGATTTGCTGCGATTGCAGACTTACAAGTAGGCGATGGCAACCAACAAGCAGCTGTTGGCACTACGATTGCGTTAATGGAACGTGGTTCGCGGGTCATGAGTGCTATTCATAAGCGTTGTTACTATGCAATGAAGCAAGAATTTAAAATTTTAGCAAGAATTTGTTCAGAATTTCTTCCACCAGAGTATCCTTATGATGTTTATGGCGGAGAAAGAACTATTAAAGCACTAGATTTTGATGATCGAGTAGATATTTTGCCAATGGCGGATCCAAATTTGTGGTCAATGGCTCAAAGAGTGACTTTAGCACAGACACAATTGCAAATTGCGCAGTCAAATCCGCAAATGCACAACATTTATGAAGCTTACAGAAGAGTGTATGAGAGTTTAGGAACAAAAAATATTGATTTATTGTTAAAAGCACCAGAAATGCCTGAACCAATGGATCCTGCAAAAGAAAATTCGCTATCTTTACAGATGCAATTGCTTAATGCGTTCCCTGATCAAGATCACGATGCTCATATTCAAGCTCATACGATATTTATGCAGACCAGAATGGTACAAATTAATCCGCAAGTGTATGCATTATTACAATCACACGTTTCAGATCACATAAGTATGAAAGCATCGTTAGAAGTACAAGCTGCAATTCAACAAAATGCAGAATTACAACAAATGGCTCAAGCAGATCCGCAAGCTTTTCAAACTGTATTTAATTCTATGATTGCAAAAAAGACAGTTGAGATTACTGCACAGTTAGCACAGGCCGAAATGCAAGCAGGTCAAGCACAACAAGATCCTTTAGTTCGTTTAAAACAACAGGAAATAGATTTGAGAGCTCTCGATCTACAAAGAAAAACTCAAGAGGCTCAAATGAAGGAAGTAGGTCAATTTAATAGACAAGAAAATGACATTGCTTTCCAAATGGAGCGTTTGCAATCACAAGAAGAAGCTTCGGATAAACGTTTGCAAGTCGCAAAAGAAAAACTTAACATAATGAGGGAAAAAAATGTACAAAAAAGCTAGAGGTAAAGGACTTCAAGATGAGAAAATGAAACCTGGTAAAATCATGAAAGCTACAAAAGGTAAAATGGCAATGCACAAAATGCCAAATGGTAAAATGATGAAAGGTGCAAAGCACAAAGGTAAAAAATAATGGCTCAAGGTTATCATAAAACAAAAAAAGGAACCATGGCTAAAAAAGGTCTTTGGTACAATATTCAACAAAAGAAAAAAAGAATTGCTGCAGGCTCTGGAGAGAAAATGAGAAAACCTGGTACTAAAGGTGCTCCAACCGCTAAAGCGATTAAAAAATCACAAGGGAAAAAATAATGCCACTTACAAAAAAAGGTGCCAAGATAATGAAAGCGATGAAAAAAGAGTACGGTTCAAAAAAAGGTGAAACTGTATTTTATGCATCTAAGAATAAAGGAGTTATCAAAGGTGTTGACAAAAAAATCAAAAAGAAAAAGAAATAATTTACCTGGTAAACGATTTGGTCCTCCTCCTAAACGTGGTCCTAATCCGCAAGGATTAAAAAACAAAAATCTATAAATGTCTTTACCTGAAAAGGAAAAACTTATTTTCTTAGCCGGAGTATTTGAAGGTGAGGGTACTATGGGTTATTGGAAAAATGGCATAACAAAAAATGGAAAAGTAATGAGAAGAATTCAATGTGCTGTTAAGATGACCGATAAAGATATTATAGATCGATTTATGGATTATTTTAATTGTGGAAATGTTTTGCAACTAAAACAAAAAGAAAATCACCATAAAATATGTTGGTCTTGGCGAATAACTGGCTCTAAGGCTTTACAGGTTTTAGAGCAGATGTTACCCTATTTTGGATTAAGGAGATCAAAAAAATATCATGATATGGTTAAATCTTTTAGGGACAGCATTCAAAACGGGAGTCACGTTATACGAGAACAAACAAAAAGAGAAACAAGCAATCTCCCAAGCGAGACTAATGCATGCGGAGAAAATGGCTCGTGGTGAAATTGAATTAAGAAACGAAGTATTTCAAACACAAAAAAACGATTGGAAGGACGAATTTATACTCCTCGTTCTATCAAGTCCTCTGTTTTTATTAGCGTATTCTGTATTTGCAGAAGATGAAAAGATTGGTCAAAAATTAGATCTTTATTTTGAAAAATTACAAAATATGCCTTGGTGGGTGACTGGACTTTGGATTTCAGTCGTGGCTGCTGTGTATGGAATTAAAGCAACGGATATCATTAACACTAAAAAAGGCAAGTAGTATGACTAGTGAATGTGGAAAATGTCATGAAGAATTTGAAGTAAAAGACAACGAGTTTTTTTGCGATAAATGCAAGCCTATTAAAAAAGAAACATTAGAGGACTTAGATTTTAATAGCGATGAATGTTTATCTTGCCAATAAAGTATAAATTTGTTAAGCCATTATTAAATGATGGATATAGATACAGTTAACCGTATTAGAAAAGAAATCTACAAATTAATAGATACCAAAAAAGATCATATCGTGCATGGTGTTGACAGCATAGAGAAGCTACAATACTCTAGAGGTCAACTCAGTTCTTTAGAAGAACTGCTTCAGGTGATTAAATACCTGCTGAAAAACGAGGATATAGAAGATGACTTTGGTAAGACCAGATGGGTCGAAAATTCTGACAACGGTTAAACAACCAAAACCAGAAATACCTACCGACCCCAACTCAATAGATAAAATGTTAGACAAAATTCCAGAACCAACTGGATGGAGAATAGTAGTGCGTCCATACATTCCGCCTGCAAAAACAAAAGGAGGAATTCATATATCAGATGAAGCTCAAGAACGAATTGCACTTGCAACAGTTTGTGCATTAGTTTTAAAAATGGGTCCATTATGCTATGAGGACAAAACTAAATTTCCCACTGGTCCGTGGTGCAAGGAAGGTCAATGGGTAATCTTTGGACGATATGCAGGTTCTAGATTTAAAACAGAACTTGGAGAAGTTCGTATTCTTAATGACGATGAAATTATCGGCACAGTAGAAGACCCTGAACATATAACACACAACTATTAGGAGAAAAAATGGTAGACGAAAATAAAAAGGATATCGAACTAGATACTGATGATGCTCAAGAAACAAATATTGTACTTGAAAATCAATCAGAGAAAGATACGGATCCTTCTCAATTAAAAAAAGAAGACGTTGATTTAGGTTACACTGATCTTGATGTTAGCAAAAAAGAAAAAGCTGAAATTAAAAAAGTAGAAGAACCTCAACCAGACGTTGAAGTAACTACAGAAACTAAAAAAGACGATAAAGAAAATTTATCTAAAGTTTCTGAGAACGCTCAAAAAAGAATTAAAGAGTTAACTTTTAAATACAGAGAAGCTGAGAGAAGAGAACAAGCAGCTCTTGAGTATGCTAAAGGATTGCAGAAAAAATATTCTGACGTTTCTAATAAGTATGAAGAATCAGATACTGAATATTTAAAACAATATGATGCAAGAATAGACGCTGAAAGAGATAAAGTTAAAAGACAACTTAAAGAAGCATTAGATTCTTCCGATACAGATAAAGTTATGGAAGCTAATGATGCTTTAACTAAGTTAGCTGTAGAAAAAGAAAAGGTTAGAATTTCTTTATCTGAAAAAGAAAAAGCAAAAAAAGAAAAAGAAGCTAATCCAGAACCGGTAGAACAAACATCGCAAAATCAAGTCATTCCGCCAAAAATTAGCCCTAAAGCTAGAGATTGGGCATCTAGAAATGAATGGTTTGGAAACGATAAAATCATGACTTCTGCTGTCATGAACATGCATGATGAATTAATAATGCAAGGGTTTGACGCAGAGAGCGATGACTACTATAATGAAATTGATAAACAACTGAGAGATTATTTTCCTCAGAAGTTTAACAATGCCGAAGAAGCAAATATACCTAACAACAAGCCCGTCCAAAATGTTGCAGGTGTTTCTAGAAGGCAAGGAGGACGCAGGACTGTGACTCTCACCAAATCACAGGTAGCAATAGCTAAAAAACTTGGGGTGCCACTAGAGGAATACGCTAAATTCGTGAAGGAGGAAAGAAAATAATGAATAGCACGATAGACAAGTCTTCACGCGAGTCCAATTCTAGAGATAAGACTACTAGAGTTAAAAGTTGGACTTTACCATCCAGTTTGGATGCGCCACTGCCACCGAAAGGTTTTGTTCATAGATGGATCAGAACTGAAGTTGCAGGTTTTGAAGATACAGGAAATGTATCTAAAAAACTTAGAGAAGGATATGAGTTCGTAAGAGCAGATGAATATAAAGATGCGATTAATGAATTTAATTATCCTGTCATTGCAAAAGGTAATTATCAGGGGTGTATTGGGATTGGAGGCCTTGTGTTGGCAAGGATACCAGAAGAGATATTGAAACAACGCAGTGAGTACTTTTCAAGAGTTACTCAAGATCAAATGCACGCTGTTGATAATGATCTCATGAAGGAACAACATCCAGGAATGCCTATCAATATTGATAGACAATCTAGGGTAACCTTTGGTGGTGGACGAAAGAGTTAGTTAACTTTTACTACCATTAAGAAGGCAAATTAAACTTAAAAAATAAATAGGAGAAAAACTATAATGGCAAACGTGTTAGAAAAGTTCGGTCTTAGACCGTACAGAAAACTAGACGGTACACCATTGGTTGGAGCTCAGAACAGATATACAATTGCAAGTAATTATGGAACTGCAATTTATCAAGGTGACTTGGTTATACCTGTTACTGGGGGAAACATCGAAAGACATACAGCTGGAAACAGTACTGCTGTCGTTGGTGTTTTCAACGGAGTTTTTTACACAGATCCTACTACTCAAAAGCCGACTTGGAAAAACTATTATCCTGGTTCAGTTGTTGCGAGCGACATTACAGCGTTCGTAGTAGATGACCCAGATGCAGTTTTTTTAATGGACGCTGATGCGACTTTCGCAAGAGCAGATCTGTTTCAAAACTATTCTGTAACCAATGCTACTGGAAATACAAAAACAGGAATTTCAGAAGTCCAATTGGACGTTTCTGAAAGCGGCACTAATGCATCATTTATTATACAGGCAATTGATATTTCTCAAGACCCTGATAACAGTGATGTTGCATCAGCTAACGCTAATATTCTTGTTAGAATCAACAAACACTTCTACAGAAGTGGAACAGGCATATAATAGGAGAATAAAACATGGCTATATCACGATCACAACTAGTTAAAGAACTAGAGCCAGGTTTGAATGCACTATTCGGCCTGGAGTATTCTCGTTATGAAAACGAGCATACTGAAATCTTTTCTCAAGAGTCTTCGGACAGAGCATTTGAGGAAGAAGTAATGTTATCTGGTTTCGCATCAGCACCCGTTAAACAAGAAGGTGCTGGAGTGGTATTCGATCAGGCGAGCGAAACGTTCACTGCAAGATACACTCACGATACCATCGCATTAGCTTTCTCAATTACTGAAGAAGCTATTGAGGATAACCTGTATGACAGACTTGCTGCGAGATACACAAAAGCTCTTGCAAGATCTATGTCAAACACAAAACAAGTCAAAGCGGCTTCTGTGCTTAACAATGCACAAAAAGCAGCTGGTTTCAATGGCGGAGACGGAGTATCTTTAATTAATGCTTCTCACCCATTAGCAACTGGTGGTACGTTCTCAAACGTATTAGCAACTGCTGCAGACTTAAACGAAACATCACTAGAGCAATCATTGATTGACATCGCTGGTTTTGTTGACGAAAGAGGATTAAAAATAGCTCTTTCTGGCGTTAAAATGATAATTCCAAAAGAATTACAATTTACTGCTGAAAGACTTATGAAAACTCCTTTAAGAGTTGGCACAGCTGATAACGATATCAATGCTATCGCTAATATGGGAATGCTTCCACAAGGATACAGAATTAATCACTTCTTAACAGATACTGATTCTTTCTTTATTTTAACGGATGTTCCTAATGGCTTGAAGCATTTCGTTAGAAGTCCAATTAAAACTGCTATGGAAGGTGACTTCGATACAGGTAACGTGAGATTTAAAGCTAGAGAAAGATACAGCTTCGGTTGGTCTGACCCTAGATGTATTTTTGGTAACGGAAACTTACCTACTAGCTAATAGTTAGTAATACAATCTTTACGGAAAGGGCGGTCTTCACGACCGCCCTTTTTTTATGTATAATGTAAACACCTAGAAAATTAATTTGTTATGTAGACTGGCTAGGCAGACGGTATAGAGACTACATGACTAAGGCTATACACAAAGGAGAATATTATGGCAAATACAACTTTCTCAGGGCCAGTCATATCCAAAAATGGATTTATTGGAACTGGGCCAGGTTCAACAATCGCTCTTACAGCAAATACTTCTTTGACTGTAAATGATCATGCTGGAAGAATCTTGCTTTTACAAGATGCTGACGGTATTTTTACTTTACCTTCAATTATAACTACTGCTGATGCAGCTGTCGCTGGGCCAACTGATATCAATAACAAAAATAATATTGGTGCAACTTTTACTTTTTATGTAGATATAACTGCAACTGATATTCAAATTGTAACTGATGGAACTGACAAATTTACTGGTGTTGCACAAATTGGAGGCAGCGGAACTGCTGTTTCTTGTTTCTTTGCAGCAGCAACAAACGATGTCCTTTCTATGAATGGATCAACAACTGGTGGAATCGTTGGATCTTATGTCCAAGTTACAGCTTTAGAATCTGCTCAATACTTAGTGACAAACTCACTACTTCTTGGTTCAGGAACTTTAGCTACACCATTTAGCGACACGTAAGAAATAAATAAATAGTGGCTCCTTCGGGAGCCACAAACTTAGGAGAATAAAATGGGAATGACAACTGACGTAAAAGCAGTCCAAATAACTGGAACAGGATCTGTTTTTGCTGGAAGAACAAGATTAAGAGGAATCATGATGACTAATGATGGTACATCAGGTACTCAATCTATTACATTACAAGATGGTAATTCAGTAACTCAATGGACTTCTGATTGTCCACAAGGAGATGTATTTGCATTTAATTTACCAATGGATGGTATTTTATTTAAAGATGGAATGACTTGTTCGGCAATTGGTGGTGATATTACTGCAACTGTTTTAATTGATAAATAATGAATAACTATTACGCGGACATTCTTTCTTTTAAAAAAGGAGGTATGCCTCCTCGTAATAAGAAAAATTTCAGATCAACAAAATCAGGTGCTGGCATGACACAAGCTGGTGTCATGGCTTACAGAAGAAAAAACCCTGGAAGTAAATTAAAAACAGCTGTAACAGAAGATAAACCAGGTCCTAAACGTGCAGCGAGAAGAAGATCTTATTGTGCAAGATCAGCAGGACAAATGAAACAATTTCCTAAAGCTGCTAAAGATCCAAATTCAAGATTAAGACAAGCGAGAAGAAGATGGAAATGTTAAATGGCTACTTATCTCAACGCAAATACACCGACAATTTATTGTCAAATAAGAAAGGAATATCTTTATGATTTTAAAAAACATGATGGAGAAAGCGAAGACGCAGTTATCTTTGGTCTTGCATCGATACCAGGACGTGCAGTCTTATTTCACGCGATGCTCCCGAACGGTGCGGTCTACTATCGCCTGCCTATCTCAGCTTTTTTCCAAAAACATTTACAAAGAGCCGAAGTGCCCGATATGTCGCTTGACTCCTTGGAACTGTGGGATTGCTTTAGTTATTATCCTAGTGTCCATCAGTTTGATTTTTTAAACGGAATCAAAGGTAAGTATCTTGGAAAAGATAAAAAATTTTATCATGGATCGTATTTATTTACGATTGATTGGGCGCATCCAGATAATAATATTCTTAATACAGAACATAGTGAAATCCCTCAAGAACATAAGTGCGGCCATGTTATCCAACTTGATAACGGTAATTTTGCTATTCAGCCTAATAATCGCATTCTTTGGCATGCTTCTAATTATACTGTTAAAAACAATTGGCCTGACTATCATGTCCAAACTACAGAGTGGTCGGTAGAAGATTCAAACTTCCAAGTAGAAGACACGGATAATATGTTTTATAATGTGGAAGAAATAAAAAAGGAGGATGTATGATAAATAGATTTACTCATTTATTTAAAAACAGAAATAAAGAACAATCATTACTTTCTAAAGCTAAAGCATTATTTAGTGCGAGACAGGAAGTAGATATCAATGCAAATGGTACTTCGGGATATGTTGTTAAACATGGTTCTAACAAAGGAAAAGTATTAGCGCACAAGTAGTTAAATCCACTAGTAATTGGTAAACGATGAAGATTAGTGATTCAACATCTGTGGCACTGCCACTACGTAATCTTATTGCCATTATTGCAGCCGTAGGTGCTGGAGTATGGTTTGCGTTTGGTGTTATTGAAAGACTTAATCAACTAGAGACTAAAAATAAATTATTTGAAAATGATTTACTGGAGGCTTCTGTTCAAAAACCTATTGATCAAGAGCAATTTATGCTCATTGAATATCTAACAAAACAATTAGAAAAACATGCAAAAATGTTAGAGGACAATGTTCATACTGGTGTGATGTTAAAACAATATGATAAAGAAATTGATAAATTAAAAAAAGATGTTGAGAGATTAAAGGATGCAACACGTGATATTAAATTTGCAAATGGAAATGGTAAACACTGATGATAGA
>LSRR01000112.1_pt1 | contig 51055 bp, 60 predicted proteins | sample 1162981 | NCBI WGS metagenome assembly LSRR01 (sample SAMN03256433, study PRJNA305521) | marine metagenome | biome: Estuarine; feature: Estuary; material: Brackish water; isolation source: iron chloride precipitation of viral particles from surface water samples | place: USA: Chesapeake Bay ... | reverse complement strand
CCGTACTTTTGATACTCCAGACCGAACAGTGCGTTCAGGCCGGGGAGCAGCTCTTTAAGTAGTTGACTGCGTGAAATAGCCATTTTTATTTACTCCTTACAGACCAACGTTATTCAAATATGAATGAGCGCTGGGGTTGAACTTAACCAACACGTCTGTGTAAGAGTCGCCGGGGGTAGAGGCGAAACCGACAATACGGAAGGCAGCGGCAGCAGCCTGAACAGTCGCATCCAAAGCTGAAGTTGAGTTACCAGTCTGGGTTGAACCAGTTGAGGTGCTCTGAACAGCAGCGAAGAATGTGTTGGTGCCCAAAACTGTTTGAGCGCCAGAACCATCCAATTGAGCTTGGAACGTGACGTTAGGGTCAGTCACCACATAAGCACGAACGTCGCCGGTCGTGCCAGATGGGTAGTACTGAGACCAGATGCGTTGACCTTGAGCGTTTGTGTACTCGCAGCCGACAAACACACCAATAGCGCCGACGCCAGAGCCGCCGAGGTTGTTAGTGGTAATGTCTGCACCAGTAGCGGTAGAAATAGCCAAATAGCCATCTGAACCGATAATCACGACTTGACCATTGAAAATGTTGGTGGCTTCACCAGCGGGGTCGATCAGAAATTGCTCTGTCGCACCAGCGTAAGGCATGCCATCAACGCGCTTGACGGGTTTTAGACCGTAGGGAGAAGCGGTAGTTGCCATTTAAGGACTCCTAAATCAGTTACCTTTTCCGAAAGTTACCTTGGTACGGCGCTCATTAAACACCGGCATCCGAGGATCGCTCTCGCGCATGAAGTTGTTGTCTACGGATTGCATCTGAGCATTTGCCTGTGTGTGGTAATACTCGTCACGCTGCTCCATAAACTCCTGCGGGATTTTGCAAAGCATCAAGCCACCGACCTGAATTGAATCAGGGAACCGTGTGTCTGGAGAACTCGAGACAAACGCTTCAGGGTGATCTGAGGCCTTAACAGGCTCCCAACCTTCGCGGAGTTTTGCGGAAATGTTAATGGGGTCGTCTACGTTTAGAGTGGACAAACGGATCCACCGCAGCGCATAGCCGTCTTCGGGGTTGACATCCGGTAACAACTGCGACGGGGCCCAACGGTTTGGTCGTTTTGCTGTTGCACGGGTCTCTGTATTGCGCGAAGCACGATTGTTTGACTGGTCCATAATTTATTTCCTCATTTCTTCCGCAACCGCACGGGCGTACTGCTCATTCGTCAGTCCTAACCGCTTGGCGATAGCCACTTGTGATTTTGTAAGTACGATTTTCTTAAGTGCTGTACTACGAGTCGCAGGGGCAACAACATTGGATTTGGTACGCTGAGATTTAGGGGCTTCAGCGGGCTCCACGGCTCCAAATTGCGCCGGGAACGTTTTTTGCAGATCGGCGTCGATACGTTTGTAGTATTCTCTGCTTCCTGCGGAAATCCCATCAGATGTAATCTCCTCATGCAACCCCAACGCGTATGCTGTCATCTTCCGATCTTTCCCGAACCAAGGATTGCGCTCTTGCCAATCGAGTAAGTCTGGATCTGTGACAGCTTGCGGCGCGGGAGCCGGACTCGGTCGCTCCATCTGCTGTGGTTGTATTTGTACCTCTTTTTCTGGGGTTTGTAAAGGGTTAGCTTTAAATCTCTTCAAACGCTCCATCTTGGTAGAGATTTCGTTGAGTTTTGTCTGCGCCTCGAGGAGCGCATCCGAGTCACCCGAGTCATACGCCGCCTTGTAAGCAGCGCGTGCTTTTTCGTTCTCGATCTCAACTACTTTCCGTGCCTGCGCTAACAGAGCGGTCTGGCTTTGCGTCACGGTACCCTTGAGCTTATTATTCTCTTCAATAAGCTGCTGAGCGTACGCCACGGCTGCCTCACGCTCGCGCAGCGCCTCTTCTTTAGCGCGTCGCTCGTCGTGATAGCCCTTGGTGAAGCGCTTAATCCGCTTTTGTACACTTTCGTCGTACTTGGCTAGCTCTTCGTCCGTCACCTCATCCGGCGGCTCACGCATGGGCTCACGCCCCCGGTCCTCCTCTGGAGTGTCGTCAACAACCTCAATCTCCGGTTCGTCAGACACACTTTCTTCAGGCTGCGCCTGTGCGGAGGTGGTTTCTTTCTCCTCGATCTCGTCGGGGAACTCAAACTCAACCTGTTCAATATTTGCCATGATTTACTCCTTACATCCGAGTGATGCCACGTGGGTCTTCCACAACAGCCTCAACTGAGTCGTCATGGATGAGTCGGAACTCACGCCCGTGAATCTTGATGCGTGTGCCCGTATTGGGGCGCACCAGAATAAAGTCACCAACCTTGCAGCTAGGACCGTTGGGAAAGCGTTTTTCATCCTTGTAGGCATCTGGCCCCATCTTGACGACAAACAGTACGGGAGAGAGCAGTTCTTCAAACTGCATAGTCTGACCAGCTTTGATCAGGCCACTTTCGTACTCGTTGTCAACCTCTGGGAGTGCGCACAAGAGATAAAACGTTACGGGGTCTGGAACCTGTTTGGCCTTTTTCTCGTCAGTGTCGGGTAACACTGATACTGGGCCGCTAGGTTCTAGGGTTTGCCCTATCAGGATTTCATTCATCATCTTCCTTTAGTCTTTGCAACAGGTTGTTAATTTCTAACTGTGCGAGTAACAACCCGCGAGAAACCCCGCACAGTTCTTTATAGGCGGCGTAGTCTTTAGCTGCGCCATCCCCCAAGTTTTCGATAAGCTCTTTACGGCTCTCTTCAAGTTTTTTGAGGAGTAGCTCAAGTACCTGCGTCTCCATCACTGACCTCCAGACTGTTTAGCTGCCATCTGCTGTTGTGCCGCCATCTGCTGCTGGGCCATCTGTTGCTGAGCCTTAGCCTGCTCGATTTGCTGCTTCAACATCTCATGCTGCATAGCCATACCGTGGGCTTCTTGCGACTGCATCAGCTCCTGCTGCATGCGGGCCTGTGCCATCTCCGGATCAGCGCCTTCTTTGAGCGCGCCCTCACGGGCCTTGAGCGCCAGCTCTTCCGCCTTGAGCGCCAGATCTGCCTCAACCTTCATGGCTTTAATATCAGCCTCACGCTCTTTAATCTTGAGCTCTTGCTGCTGCATCTGGATAAGCGGATCCTGCGCCATCTGCTGAGCTTGTTGCTGCTGAGCCTGACCTTTGCTCTGAGCCAAGACCTGCTGCGCCGCCTGTGCAACCAGACGAGACAACTGCAACTCGACCTCTTCAGGCAGGTTCTCGTTAGGCTTAGGCATTGGCACGCCCAACTGCATCTCGATCTTGCGGCGGTACGCAAACGCCAAGTGCTCTGCGATGTGGGCCTGAATCTCGGCCATCATCTTCTGAGCCTGTGGGTTCTGACCGATCTGCGCCATGAGCAGCGGGTCCTGCATCATGCTGGTGTGGACAGCAATGTGCGCGTCATGATCTTGATAGATAAACGCTTTAGTCGGCTCGCCATTCAGGAACGCCATGTTCTCACTGACAGGATCGCGCGGGTTCATATCGTCCTCTACAGGCACTAACTTATCAGCGTTCTTGACACCCAAAACCTCAATCATTTGACGGTGCAACTGAGGCAAGTCGTAGATCTGAGGAGCGCTCTGGGACAACTGGATGATCGCCTGATACTGCATGATGCGCTGGGCCATCGTGGAGCTATTGGGGTCAGACACGGGGATGACGTCCACCATGTCGTAGTCCTCCATCCGCGCCATGCGGTCGCCGCTGGCCGGATCAAACGCGTACTCGCTAGGGGCGTGGTCACGAATGATCTTCTTGAGCAGCTTGAATTCCTGCTTCATGGAGAAGTGGACTCGCGCCTGCACCGCACTCATGGTCTTTAACTGACGCTCAAGAATCGCCAGTGTCGTACCGACTGGCGAGTTAGCGGACATGTCGCTGATCTTCATATCGGCAATAGAGCCGAGACGGCGTCCCTCTTCCGTGATCCGATCTAACAGCGCAGCCAGCACTTGGCTAGGTTCTTTATACGGCAGCGCCATGATGTTGTCGCGAACCGTCCCGCTAGAAATATCAACGTCACGGAACTCACCCGGAGCGATCGGGGTGTCGTCGCCCTTGATTCGCAAGCCACGGCTCTTGAGTCCACCGGGTAAGTTTGATAAAGTGCCAGCATCAACTAGCTGTCGGATGAGGGAGGTGCCTGCCCGCGCATAACCGCCGATCAGGTGAATAAAGCCCAGACCGTACGCGCCAAACCCGGGAACGTAGTTGTACTGGACCAAATGATCGCGCTTGGTCTGCTGCGTATCGTCCTCGTCCCAGTTACGGTAGATCGCCAACACTGTCTGCGTCGCGCGGTCAATAGTCACAACATACGGAAGTGCCAAGCCGTGCTCGTCCTCAAACCCGGGCAAGTCTAGCTCAACCTGAACCTCTAGCAACTGATACCGGTCGTCATCACTCAGTGAGTAGCCCTGATCTTCAGCCTTCTTCTGCTCGATATCGCTGTGCATCGAGGTCGGCTCACCCAAGTCAGCCTCACGGTAGAACCCCGCTACCTGTAGGCGACGGACCTCATTCTTAGTCTTACGCATGGTATGCGTTGCACGCTCGGAGTCCCGAACGCTAGCCGCGCCATAAGGAATAATGATATCTTCCGCCGGGACAAAGATAGAGACCTGACGCCCTTTTTGTGGGTCAAAGTACACCTTCTTAAACGCACAGCCCGCCAAACCGAGGTTGTACAGCATGCGCTCGTGCTCCGGGCGATACTCCGTCATCACCTCTGTAAGCTGGTAGTTCATGTCTTCGCGCACACGCTCCGCAGCTTGCTCTTTCATCTTGTCGATGGCGCCGACAATCTCAGTCTTAACAGGCCCTGCGGCGGGGAATGTCTCGATAATCGTCTCGCTTTGGAACCGCACCGCTGCCTCAGTCAGCAGTGTAGAGTACACGCCGCATGCGCCCTCCCACGGCTCAGAGCGTTCTTCGTACTTCATGCCAAGCACGTCAAGGCCCTTGACATACATCTCAACCCATTCACGGCGGCTGTGAATATCAGAGTCAACCTGCTCGCACAGCTCAGAGCCTAGCGTTGCCAGCTCGTTCTCGTCCATGTACTCAGCTAGGTTAGCATCAAACGGTACGTCCCCCATCTCGCCATCCGGCATCAGATCAATGACCATGCCGTCAACGCCGATCTCAACGTCGTCTGGGTTCTCGATCATGATCTCGATATCGGGCGACTCGCCCTCCATCATCTCGTCTTCGTCCTCAAGAGCGTCAATGCCGAGTGGGGCCTGCGTCAGGCTTGGGGTCATGTTTATAGCCATATCAAATCCTTAATAAAACGCGGCCCGACGGGGGCGGCTGAAGATGTCATTATCCTCGTGGTCAGTACTTAGACGCAACAGGCCCCCTTTGCGTATACGCATCAGGGCCAAAGTCATGGCGTCCACCTCGTCATCATTCTCGCCAGCAGGGAAAGCTAGTATCTCTTCCACAGTCCGTGCCGCCCACCCAGTCTCCGGAAACCAGACATGACCGGAGCTAAACATGTCAGAAACTGCGTTAATGCGTGCAATCTTATCTTGGCCTTTACCCGGACTGAAGTCCTGCACAAATATACCGCTACGGCGCATCTCGTCAATAAGCGGCTGGCCGCTCGCCTTGGCTTCAACCACAACACTGTCTGGCTCCCATTCTTTGTATTGCTCGTGTGCCATGACCTTCAGCTCTGGAAACTCGTACTTGCCTTTGATGCTGTTCAGCAAAATCACGTTCGTCGAGTTGTCGTCCTCGTTCTGCCACACTCCCCACGTATGACAAACCGAAAAGTCCGAGCGCTGCTTAGTCGTAAGCGCCGTATCGTATGCCTGCACGATAAAGTCGCACGTAGGCGGCTCCTCTTTTGCCCAGTATCGAATCCAATCGCGTTTTATGATCGCAGCTTCCGCAGCCGTGGGGTTCTGCTGGTACTGCGCATACCACTGCCACATGATGTGGTGCATCGACGCCCGGGTTTGCTGAAGACTCTCTAGCGACCACTGCTCCGGCCAGACAGATTTCTCGTGATCTGTGTGCTCGTTCAGGATTGCAGGGAATTCAAACGCTTCGTACTGGTCGCCGTCCGCATTCATCGCGGAATCTTTCAGCAGTCGCCCGATTAGGTCTCGCTGGTGCCATCTGGTGTGTAGAACGCAGATCTTTCCCCCGGGCATGAGTCGTGTACGCAGACCGGCACTGAACCATTCGTACGTCGAGTCCAGTGAATTGGTGTTTCCGGTCTTGATATCCTGCTCAGACAGGGGGTCGTCGGCAATAATCAGGTGCGCACCGCGTCCAGCAAGGGCACCGCCCACACCAATTGCAAAATATTCGCCACCTTCAGTCGTATTCCACTGCGCAGCCGCCTTCGCGTCACTTGCAATCTTAGTATTAGGGAAAATACGCTGATATTCTGGCGTTGCCAGCAGGTTTCGCACCTTACGGGCCATCACAACAGCCAAATCTGCCGTGTGCGAGGCCACAATTACCTTGTGATCCGGGTGTCTGCCGAGGTACCACGCCGGAAAATAGACCGAAATCATCTGAGACTTGCCCATACGGGGTGCCATAGACACCGCAATTCGGTCTTTTATGTCAGATTCGACGTCCATCAGCAGGTTACCGAGCCTCTTTAGGTGGGTTCCAAACTTATAACTGCGGTCGACGGCGGCAATAAACGCTAAAAAATCGTCCTGAGCCTGAGAAACGCGCTTTCGTTCATCTAGCTCATCAAACATAGCAATGAGCTCAGCCGCTTCCGCAGGGGGAAGCACCTTAATGATCCGGTTAATGTCAGCTTTGCTCAGGTCCATCGACAGGGTTTACGTCTTCAATGGTGGTAGGGATCTCTTTCACTGTGGGTTTGACCAGATGGTCTCCCTCAATAACCTTGGTCAGGCGCTCTCGCAGGAGCTGCTCTAACTCTTCAGTCGGTCGGTGGCGCATTGTGATCTCAGTTTTATCAGTAAACAGCCCGACGTCTGAGATTTTGCCCAGTAACTCTAATGAACGCATGCGAATGCGGGGGTCTGCATTGTCGGTTTCAGCCAGCAGGCGGTTCGTCACGTAGGTCCGCAACTGTGCGGCGCTCTTCACAATGGTTTTGTCGTACTCTGATAAGAGCGACTGTAGATAGACCACGACCCCGGGGGACGACAGGTTCTCATCCGTGGCAACATCGCGCCCCGTGAAAATCGCACGGGCGGCATCTTTATCTGCTTCGCTCACTTCGTCTGGTGGCGGCAGAGAGTCCGAATCGAACAGCGCGTTGACCGCGCACGCAACTCGTTCCTCCAGATCTTGGAACGTGGGCGAGAACTCCGCAGGGGGAATATCTAGATCAATTTTTGGTGTGTACATGGCGAGGGTTGCAGCCAATGGTTTGTTTGGCGCAATTATATAGTATTTTTATTCCGGGGTGTCAATAGGGTACCTTGACGGGGGGTGTTTCCTGTAGAAGGGGGGTGGGGTCTAGCTGGGCGTATTTTTATTATATGAAGTTGGTGACGAGGTCTTTGCGGATTTTGCACTCAGCGTAAAGGGACGCGAGGAGTCCCAAAGCCTCCAAGGGAGGGGCGGGGTACGGTGGGGTCGCGGGTCTGGCGAATAGTTTAATCTACTAGTAGAACTAACGGAAAACTTGACAATATAATAAAAATATGGTGTAATACATTCACTGGTTCACGAGGTGTGAATCAGAGTTTGTAACTTTAGAGGAAACTACCATGTCAGTTCTTACCAAGACAATCATTTCATCAATCTTCAAATCATTCAAGGCCGAACAGGCAAAACTGGATGAGATCCGATCCGCCCAAGATCGCGAGATCCAAAAAGCCGTAGACGCCATGACGTTAGCGTGCAACATGGACAAGGCGCTGTTCTTAAAGGGTAACGCGAAAACTAATGCAAACCGCGCTGAAGTCAAGGCGCTGTTCACGGGACTAGTTGAGGCGGGTTATCTCAGTAAGGCGACTGGCACGAACTATCAGACGTCATTCTGGATCGCGTTTGAGCAAAACGTACCATTTCAGCGAGATCTGTTCAAAACAGATAACGGAAAGAAAACAGAATCAGCCGATAAATCAGTAACCAAAGCTGGCGCTGTAAAATCTACTACCCGCGAATCACTCGATCAGTCCATCAATAAGGTGATCGAACAGGCGAGACTATTAGGGCTGACAGGATTTGCGTTAGATCTAATCGATCTCGCAACCGAACAGTTAGACGGGTTCAAAGCCGACAGCGAATAAACCCAAGGGGCGAAAGCCCCTCACCACTCACCCCGCTTAGGCGGGGTTTTTTATTGCCCAAAATTTTTTGGGTCATAGTAGTAGGACGGTGCGCGAGGGTGAGCGGGAGTGCGCGAGGGTGCGTGAGCGAGCAGTGTGCAACCCGACGGCGCTGGGGCTGGCGAAACTTCTACTGGTAGAACTTTACAGCGGGGCTGGCACTACTATGACCGAAACGGAGCGGGAGGGCGAATGACTACGAAAGTATGCAAACGGCAGTTTGAGGCGCCGAAAACTTCTAACAGTAGAAGTTTCAGAAAAATTCTTATGGAGATTTATTTGTAACGCTTGTAACGCAAATTTTCGATTTGTAACGTACTACATGTTACAAAGTAGTACTTATACTACAAATAGGTTTTAGCAGAGGAAAAGCAAGCAAAATCAAGCAGTTACGTGTTTAATAAATTAAAAAAAAAAAAAAAAAATAATAAATAAGAGGCTTGTAACGCTGTAACGCTGTTTTTGGGTAATCGCTGGCAAAAAAATTAAAAACGGTCGGAGCGTCGACCTTCTCGCAAGTGTTTGCATATTTCCCGTTTATCCCCAAAACCCCCGTTACAGCGTTACACGTGATAATAGTCCCATATACTACGTACCCCCAACCCGCGCTGTTGAGCCATTCCCCCTTCGTAACCTAAACGCCCCCCGTGTAACGCGCCAGCGTTACAGCGTTACAAACTTTCCCCCAAAAAACTTCTACCAGTAGAATTTTGACATCATTCTATTATTTATGGTATTATGTCCGCCTTATCAACCACTCACTCCCCAACTACTATGACCCAAGACCTCCACACCGTCGAATTAGAACTTCCCACTGACTTTGCCAATCGCCTGCGAGAGCTAGACGACAACGGTATTGATGGTGCAATCGCTGCTGGACTCAAGCTCTACGTTGCACTCGGAAAGGACTATCAAGAAAAGCTCGCGCGTATCCGCTCCGCTGAGGGACTCTCCACCAGTGCCGCCACCAAGCGAGCTTTAGACTTCTATATAGAGAACGCGCACATGCACTCACCCGAGGACATCCGCACCCGCTTGCGTCGCACTGGCAACAAAGAAGAGCGCATCACGCGAGACGCTCGGATAGTAGAGCTAGCGGACAAGGGTTTGACTCGTGCAGGCATTGCAGTCGAGGTGGGGCTATCCGCCATCCGCGTGAGCCAAATATTGGCGTACGAACGAGCCAAGCGCGCTACGCCAAGCGATACCGAAAACACTTGACAAAATACTATTATTAGTATATAATAGATACATCGAGTGGGAATTCGCTCACTCGGTATCTTAACCACAGTAAACTTCTACCAGTAGAACTAATGGAGATTATTATGAACTTGTACCAGATCCTTTCACTACGTCATAGCCGAGACGTTTACAAGCGGGGACGCTTTAAGGGCGACGCACCCGCAGACCGTGACCGTCGGGCAAAGACCCACTTCCGTATCGTCAAGCACGACGAGTTTATGGGGGTTATCTTTCACCGCACGCAGATCATCACTGCCTACCCTGACGGACGCGTCAGACTTCGCGCTAACGGGTATCAGAATAGTCCCACGACACGCGATGCGTTTTCGCACATGGGGTTTGTGTTTCAGTCGAAGTACAACAACGGCTACAAGAACACGCTGGTGCGCGGCTACCTGTCGGGGTGCGGCGTCAACGATTGGCACGTGTTCTACGACGACATGATGTTAGACAGCCTCGGGCATCTCATCGGTGAGGCTAAACCGCAGTACAAATACGTAGCCGACCGCGCCGCGCGTAAGGAGTTTGACGCCGATGCCGCAGAGTTTCGCAGCCTTATCCCGCTGTTACTGGCAACGAGTCATAGCCGTGTGAGCGCCGCCCGTGACCGACTGGGTTCGTTTATAGCACGTACCGAGGCGTCTTACTGTCGCAGTCGCACCCGCGCGATACTGGAGCTTGGCAACGCAGAGCAGTACGCCGACTTGGTGGACGCGTGGAGTCGCTACGCCTACGACGAGGGCAATAACGCTCTGTGCCATAAGCGCTTGTGGTCAGCCCTGCGGGCGAGCTGTGTACGTGATATGCGTAACATCGTCGAGGTTTAACTACATACTTCTACCAGTAGAACTTTTGGAGATTTAAATGACACACTATCACCAACTCATCTGCACCGAGTGCTACGCCGAGCGCGTCCCACCTAACCGAGCCCGTCTTGGCTACAAGACCTGCATGAGCTGTGGCGAGTCGATCGCCCGCCAGAAGAAACACACGGTCGCACCCATGAACAAGTCTAACTATATGTTGTTCACCGACCCGACCATGCTCAAGCAGCTCAACCCTAAACGTACAACGTAAGGAGAACCGACATGAAAACAGAATTGACGATAGATGAACTGGGCGAACTGTATGACTTGGCGGACACTTACGCCGATCGATTCGACGAAGACCCTGATGACTGCGAACTGTTTGAGGGGTTGCGTGACAAGTTGGGGCAAATGATTAAAGAACTGAGAGGAGAAAGCAAATGATAACGGTTTATTTTGAGGCTAATGCGGGCGCACACATAGTGGCGCAGTTCGACAGCGAAGAGACGTATATGGCTTGCCTCCCTGCATTGGAGAAGCTAGCCGCGCTTAAAGGCTACATCGTCACCGAAAGTGTTAATGAAGAAGGAGAAAGCAAATGAAAACAAGTGAATTGACAGGAGCCGCGCTCGACTGGGCGGTGGCTAAGTGTGAGCCCGATGACACGGTACGCATTTACTTTGACGAGGACACGGGTGAGAAGTTGTGTCACGACGATTGGGATGTACCCGAGTTCAGCCCATCAACCGACTGGTCACAAGGCGGTCCGATTATTGAGCGGGAGTGTATCGATCTGCAATATCAAGGCGGCGAAACCGATGTCTGGGCGGCAGATATGTTCAATGCGGACAGTATGGTGTACGGCGATACCCCGCTAATTGCCGCAATGCGGTGCTACGTTGCGTCCAAGTTGGGCGTTGAGATTGAACTACCAGAGGAGAAAGCAAATGACTGAAGAACAAGCCGCCTTTGTTAAGGCATACCGAGACTGCATGGGCTACGCACCCGAGGCGTACGTAAAAGAGTTTGTGCAACGTCCCGCGGACAAAGACATAGAGAATACGCTTTACTACACCAACGTCATGGACGCGCTGTGTTTGTGGGACAGAGCAAAGACTTATTTCAAAGGGGAGAACAAGTAATGGAAACACGTGCAGTTATATGCGTAGAACGCATGGTAAACGGTAAGGTCGAGTGGCTACCGCTTGCCGATCAGTGGGCATACCGTCAATGGGTCGGGTGCTTTTCTTTGTTACGTTAAGGAGAACGTCATGCCAATGAAACTATACGAAGTGGAGCTCAAGCGCACGTCATACACAACGTATGTGGTGCAGGCTATGGATGAGGACGAAGCCGAAGAAGAGGCGTGGAAGTTGTTAGTTCGTGGTAGCGGGGACAACGGCGACGCCGACTGGGAAGTCTCGTCTGTCTCTAACTACGAGCCATAAACCTTGACAAAGTAGTAGTATTATAGTATAATAGATACATCGAGTGGGAGATCGCCCAGTCGATACGTAAACTTCTAACAGTAGAACTTTTGGAGAAATCACATGAACACGTTATCAATCAACATCAATGAAGCAGTTACAGCCGTTAAGACGATCGGTGTTACCAACACCATCTTACTGCGAGGGCAGCCGGGCATAGGCAAGTCATCCATTCTCAAGATGCTTGCGCGGGAGATGCCGGACTATCACGCAGTGTATGTAGACGTGGCGACTCTCGATATTGGCGACCTCGGTATGCCTATCATCGACCACGAGAACCGAGTTACACATTTCGCACCGAGCTCCCGCTTCGGTATCCGCACCGACCTACTGAAGGGCAATCGACCGCTGATCGTGATGCTCGACGAGCTTGGCAAGGCAAGCAGTAAGGCGGTGCTCAACTCTCTGTTGCCCTTGGTGCTTGAGAAACGGCTCGTGACTGAGTACCTACCCGCAGGCAGTATAGTGATAGCGACCACTAACCTAGATACCGATGGGGTGGGCGACATTATCCCGCCTCATGCGTATGACCGCATGACCGTGTGTGTTATGCGTAATCCTACGGCAGACGAGTGGTTGGTATGGGCGGGCAATAACGACATAGCGCCCGAGGTGCAGGCATTTGCCAAGCAGTACCCGAGCGTCTTCCAGTGCTATACCGAGCTAGCGGAGAAGCAGAAGAACCCCCACATCTATAACCCGTTGACAGGGAACACTCAAGAGTACTGCACCCCACGTGGGCTAGCCAAGGCTAGCAATATCGTCAAGGCTCGAGCGGTGTTGGGTAGTGCGTACCTGCCGTTGTTGGCAGGGACTATCGGAGCGCCTGCGGCACGTGACCTAGATGCGATCGTCTCTATGGCAGACGACATCCCGCTGTTTGATCGCATGGTGTCCGAGCCTGACAAGTGTCCGATCCCCAAGAGCGCGGGTGCGCTGTTTGTTATGGCGTTCATGCTAGTGGGACGCGTCAGTGCAGAGACGATGGACGCAGTGATGACATACGCTAACCGCATCAAGGATGTGTCATTCGAGGCGCACTCGCTGTTTGTTATGACTCTGGCTACCAACGAGAGCAAGGTTGGCATGGCCTGTCGCAACCGTGAGTTCACCAAGGCATGCGCCGAGTTGGGCAAATACTTCTAACAGTAGAACTTTTGGAGATCATCATGCTAATCATTGAATACGGATCTAACGGACGCAACATCGTCAAGCTCCGCAAGGACTGGACACCCGCACGACTCAGTCGCGCATACATCCCACCACGTAAGACGTATCAGTTTGACAAAGACGAGCGTCGCGTACAAACCGCCCTCATCGGCAAAGGAGTTAAGTAATGTCATACATAGATCAACATGCCCGCAGCATACTGAAGCTCGCCCCGTTTATCCAAGACGTGTCAGTGTCTATCGATATGTCCCGCGTCACGCCACGTGTTCGCACACTAGCCAAGAGGATCGTAGCGTCGAGACGGTTCTATTCGTGCTTGGTAGCGAAGTCACACATACTGGCGCTTGCTGTGTTTCGGGCGATTGCCCCGAGCGGTACGCCGTACATGACTAACGACGCGACGCTCCGCAACGTGACCCCGAGCGACGAGCAGGTTGCGCGGTACAGAGACCTTATCCGTACCCACATCGCCATGAGCCGGATGCACAACACGTTCGCGTACACGTACCCCGGCTCAGTCGAGGATATAGCAGAGCGTGCAGTGTATGAGTTTACGCAGTCAGGGTACGTTCGCTGGGTGTGCGAGCCCTTGGGGCATCAGCGCGACGAGTTTATCGACGAGCTACTCGCGCCCGACCCAGAGGTGACACGCTGTTTAGTTGAGCATCTCACTAACGACAAGAAGAGTTTTGTAGCATATACGATGGAGAGAACATGATGGACACACTAGATAGAATCCGCAAGGCGCACATCGCCTTAATGAATCACAGCAAAGAGTTCTGCCGTTTCGGTGGCATCCTGTCCTGCGGTAAGGTGAAGGTCAGTGACGAGGTACCCACTGCGGCGACCAACGGTTGGGACGTTATCTATAACCCTGACTTCGTGGCTAAGCACGCCAAGACCGACCCCGAGTTACGGTTCCTCATCATGCACGAGGCTATGCACAAGGCGTATCAACACCTGCACGTATGGCGTCAACTGCACGACGAGAACCAGAGGCTAGCTAACGTCGCCGCTGACCACTTCGTTAACCTGACGCTCGTGGACGCTGACGACGGTGAGGGGTTTATCAAGATGCTCGACGTGGGTATCCAACCTGACGAGCAGTACCGTGGTTGGTCAGTCAAGCAGATCTTCCAACATCTTAAAGACAACCCGCCCGAGGGTGACGGCGAAGGGTCAGAGGGTGAAGGTGGCGATGGCATCGACTCGCACGACTGGGACAACGCGCAGGCAGGCGACCCAGCCCAAGATCAGGAACGTGCTAATGAGATCGAACGCGCCCTGCGTCAAGGCGACTCGTTGCAGAAGAAGTTAAGCAAAGAAGGTCGCGGCGGTAGAAGTAAGCTGCTCGGTGATCTGTTAGAGCCCAAGGTCGACTGGCGTAAAGTCTTGCGCGAGTTCGTGACTGTGGCATGCGCAGGTCGTGACGAGCATACGTGGCGCCGCCCTAACAAGCGCTTCCTCGCTCACGGGTTACTGATGCCGTCTATGCACGGCACTACTATGAACGAGTTAGTTGTCGGTATCGATACGTCGGGCTCGGTGTTTTGCGGCGATGAGATCAACGTATTCGTCGCGGAGCTTGGTCGCATCATCACTGACGTTGCGCCTAGTAAAGTGCACGTCGTGTATTGGGATACCGCAGTGGTTGGGCATCAGGTGTTTGAGGACGGGCAGTTCGCTCTCCAGAAGCTCAACGTGACTGGCGGCGGTGGCACGGACGGCTCGGTGTTGTTTGACTACATCCGTGAGAAGCAACTAAGCCCCGAGGCGATCATTAACTTTACTGACGGCTACGTTGGGAGTTGGGGCACGTCAGATATACCCACCCTGTGGGCTGTAACTTCTGAACTTAGAAGTCCTTGGGGTACAACTATTCAAGTGGAGGTGTGACATGAAAATCATTGCACGTGTATTAGACGAGAACTTGATTCTCAGTCCGGAAGACTTCGAGATACTCGCCGCGATCGTTCGACGGAGCGAGCGCATGGATGAGGAGCACGTTGGTAAAGGCAAAGGTATGAAGGGGTACGACAACGCGTACATCCCCAAAGTGTCTGACCCGAAGACCGGCGAGTTGCGCGCAGATATTCTCGACGACGCGACGTACGACGCCTATAAAGCGTTGACCAAAATGCGTGAAACCGTTGAACAGTAATTTAAAAACTTCTACCAGTAGAACTTTTGGAGATCATCATGACTACATCTAATCAAACCGTAGCGGGCGTCGCCCGTGCCGCTGTCCTCGTTGAGCTGAACGTGTCTCTGTACTCAGGGCGCAAGCAGGACAAGCAGACACAAGCAACCGTGATTGCCAACAACTCAGCCAACTCAAAGAAGGCGGCGTCTGTTTACAAGAACCTCTTTGCCGAGTGTAAGGAGCTGGACGACATCACCAAGTTCCGAGCCCGTGCGAGCGCTACGCACTACCGTTGGACAATGCCGTGGAGCGACCACGGACCGCGTCTCTTACCTACTGCGTCACTGATGGCGTACAAGGCAGACATGAACCGCTTGCAGGCAGAGTTCGATGCGCTAGTCAATACGTTTCTTGACAAGTACGACACACTTGTAGCGTCAGCAGCATTTCAGTTAGGTACGTTGTTCGACCGCTCTGAGTACCCTGAGCGCGAGATCGTTGCGCGGCGCTTCCGCATGGAGACATCGGTGACGCCACTGCCCGTAGCTGGTGACTTCCGCTTGGACGTGGAGTCTGAGGTTCAGCAAGAACTAATCAACCAGTACGAGGCAAAGCTCAATGCTCGGTTGGCGCAGGCTAACAAAGATCTATGGGACAGGTTGTACGCATCGCTGTCGCGCCTGAGCGATCGACTGACGATTGATCACGACGATGTTGATGGCGCCAAGCCCCGCACGTTTCACACGACAACCGTTACCAGCGCGTTGGAGCTGTGCGATATGTTGAAGTCTCTCAACGTGTCAGGTGACGCTGACCTCGAGTCAGCTAGACGTAAGCTAGAGGGCGTACTGTCTGGGGTATCCGCTGATGACTTACGTAAGCACGACGCTCACCGCTTAGATGTGAAACGCCAAGTCGATCAGATCATCAACGCTTTTGATTGGAACATTGAGTGAGCTCTGCAAAACATCAAGCTGACGAGATCATGGTGCGTTATGAGCGCACCGCAGATCGCTATGCAGTTCGAGTGTGGGGGCACACGTCCGCCAACTTACTTGCATCAACCACGGGGGATGCTGGGCACGAGCCACCATGGCTAGCCGACATACTCGCAGTGGCTAAAGTTTCTAGGCGGTTGCACCGTGTGAAGACGTCCCCGCCTGATGAGCTTGTATGGTTCACGATCGATGCCGATAAAAAGCTAATCAACTTTGACGAGGATTTTAATGACGACCTATGACCATCTGACCGATGACGAGTTGATACGCGAAGCGCAGGGGGCTGAAGGGCTTCTTGCCGCTTTGCGGGAGCGTCTCGAAATACGAATAGACACCTCTGTGTTTCGCGACATAGAGGCAACCGCCCGATTCACACCGGTGACCGAGGAGACCGCGCAGGCCTTGCTCACCCTGTTCTTACAGAAAGGCCCCAATGCGCTTGACTACTTTTTCGACTTGCTCGAAGTTACTACTATGACCGCCCTCTTGCTTGGCGAAGACCTCGACCGAGCGTGGGAAGACCGTATGCACCGTAGAGTTGTGCACCATGCACAGCAAGAATTGTTTTAACTCAGGAGATCATCATGAAAGATATTCAACGCAAAGAACTGGCACGTGTCCTTAAATTTATTGAGGCGCTCGGCTGTACGTACAAAGTCATTACAGAGGATGGGCAGGAGTTCGGCACTCTAACCGTTGCGACACCTAAGTCAAAAACTCGCCGCCCGTCGAAGTTTGCTTATGGTGAAGTGGCGGCATGGTATAAGCAGCATATCAACCTGTCCGCCCCAACAGGGGTAGTCCAAGAGGTGCCGTTTGGTAAGTTCGGACCGGAAGATATTCGAGGCGGAATGTGCGCATGGCTCACTACTCAGTGGGGTAAAGGTACGTACGTCACGGCTGTAACTAAAACTCACGTAGAAGTAATGCGGACGGTAAGACCGTAGTAAAAATGAAAGCCCCAGTTAAATACGCACCGCAGTTTGTACTGTTTGCGAAAATCTGGAAGTTGTTTGAGTCTGGTCGTGCATTGAGCGCCCACGACATCGCCGATTCGCTTGAAGTTACGAAGCGCACGGCATGGCATTGGATGGCGGCACTGCACGACCAACGGCTTATACACATCGTAGATTGGCGCAAAGACACTATCGGGCGCGATCAAACGCCTGTGTATGTGGTAGGCGATGGGTTTGACAGACCTAAATCAAAGCGCACACCACAAGACCGCAAGCGCAAGTGGTTGGAGAAGAAAGAACGTATGGCAAGGGGGAAGAACGCATGAAGCTGGAAGACTACGGATATTGCAGTAAGACAGGCAAGTGCATCAACCCGTTCGGTATCAAACCTGAGTGGGTACAGAAGCAAGCCGCGAAGATACGACAACAACTTTTGATTAACGAAACAGAAGAGGCACCGTTTTGAAAACGTACACCATTACACTCAGCGAGTGGGAAGCCCAATACATTGGCGACCTGATCGAAGACAATTTGGATGAGCTTGAGCACGTCATCGACCCCGCTTTGGCAGACGTGCGGCGCCACTTGGCGGTAACAAATTCGTTCTGGCAGGACATGTTAGAGAAGAAAGAAGAGTCGAAATGAAAACCATTCTTAAGCCAAAGACCGAGTGGGGTAGCTGGAAGCAAGAAGCTGAAGTCGCGCAGAAACGCACTACTGTAAAGATGACTGGAGCCTATGACCCAAGTAAAGACATGCTGGCACCGGCTGTTCGTATCGGAGCGGAGGATCACATGCAGCATCCCAGTCTGAGGGGCAACACTCTGTACTATCGCGACGGGAGAACTGAGAAGGTGGCGCGGTGAGGTGTCCGGTCTGTCAGACGTGGACGCTGGTAAAAGAGACGAGAACGCGAGCCGATGGCTCAAAACGTCGGACCTATGAGTGTGCGAACGAGCACAAGTTTAGAACAGCCGAAGTAGTCGAAGCAGTCAAGACCGAGAAGCGGTACGCTAAGTTCATAAGGATAACTCACCGTGCGGAAAAGAAGTAAGTACAGACCAAAACCGATACGCACCGATCCGATCGGCTATGTGATCGAGAGCATGACACCTGTCAATCAGCACAACTCGTTCGCGGTCGATCTACGGCTGACGAATCACTTAGCGATGGCAATGCTCACGCAGGGTAAAGCGACGAAAAAAGATCTTGATGTGCTCATCAGTGCGCTCAACGTTACTGAGTCGTTGTACCGCCTTGGGTTCGGGCGTGAGTATAAAGATGTGGTCAACGCTGGCTTGCGGGCGTTGCGTTCTGTTGGTGGGCGCGGCTTAAAGAACGAGAAGTTCATCTTGAGAGCAGACGAGATGGCGGCGCTTAACGAAGCCATGGAGTTACACGACGCGCAACTGGATGTGATAACGGTTAAAGACATGGAGCGGGCGCTTCATATAGTGCATGAGGAGATGCGTAACAAGCGGGCAACGCCCATAAAGGAGATGACATGATGACAATTAAACAAGAGATGCAGCTCACTGATAAGTTAGTCGCACAGCGGTGCACGCGAGTCGTACACCGAGATACTCCGCCGAAAAAAGACCCTATCGACTGGCGTGAAGAGTTCAAAGACGAGTGGGACTATTACGGTATCGTTTACACAATCGGCAGTACGTTGGCGTGGGTGCTGGTTCTGTCGATGATGTTCGGCGTCATCTACGGGATGCTTATAACGGAGCAGATATGACAAACGAAGAAGCAATCGAACTTGATCTGCACTTAGCAGAAGCACTCGCCGAGAACCGTATGTTGCGAAGGCAACGTGATGCTGCGATGGAAGAAGCTCTGCGCTTGCGTCATACGCTCGAACACATCTACGCGAAAGCGGTTCTAGCGATTCAAACCACAGAACCAATTGAACATGGAGACAAAGATGCTTACTGACACCTTATACCGTGGCGCTAACGGTACGAGTGCTGATGACATACAACATGGCGGCACGCACTACAAAGACATGGCAATTCAGCCGTGGGCTGTGATGGAAGCGGTGCTGACACACGAAGAGTTTGTCGGGTTCCTGAAAGGGAACATCATCAAATACAGTTTGCGCCAAGGCAAAAAAGACAGCCCTGACGCAGACAAAGCGCTGCACTACATGCAGAAATTAAAAGAAGTTAAAGGAGAATGGATATGAGACTGGACACAGAGCAGGTCGCGAAAGGTTTGTTTGATGAGATTGTTACCGTACTTACTAAGTACAATGGCTCTCTTCTGACCCCCACGGTGCTTGGAGTTATAGAGATGGTTAAGTCCGATCTTCTGTACCAAACAGCATTTGATCCAAACCATCCCGCCAATCACGACGAGGATGAGGACGATGACGCCTGAAGCTAAGGTCAAGGCCAAGATCCACAAAGCGCTTAAAGCTGCGGGGGCGTATGCCGTTAACTATATCGGGGGGCAGTTCGCAAACAACGGAACCCCAGATATACTCGCATGCCTTGAGGGGCGGTTCATTGGCATAGAAGCTAAGGCAGGCCGGGGCAAGCCCACTGCTTTGCAACTATCTAACCTACGAAAAATTCACGAAGCAGGTGGGGTGGCGCTCGTTATCAATGAGACAAACCTTAACCTCCTGACCACACTACCACACACGCCCTCTAACTACACAGACTGGGAAGCAGATGCCTTTAGTGACCTTTGACGCGGAGACGTACTACGACCGTGAATACAGCTTAACCAAACTAACTACGGAAGAGTACGTACGTGACCCGCGCTTTGAACTGATCGGGTTCTCTATCAAGGTAGACGACGCGCCAACCGTTTGGGTACCGCAAGAACAGGCGGAGACTTTCATCCGTGAGTTTGACTGGTCAAACGCCATCGTACTGGCTCAGAACACGGCGTTTGATGGCGCCATTCTTAGCTGGCGATATGGTGTGAACCCCAAGGGTTGGGCAGACACACTGGGTATGTCTCGCGCGTTGTTCCCTCATGCACGTGGGCACAGCCTCAAAGTACAGGCCGAGCGCATGGGCGTTGGCATCAAGGGTACAGAAGTGGAGAACGCTCTTGGTAAACACTACGCAGACTTCACCGCAGAAGAGCTCGCGAGGTACGCACAGTACTGTGTCAACGACGTGGACTTGACCTATTCGTTGTTCGCGCAGTATGTCGGCATGGGATTCCCGAAGCAGGAGCTAAAGCTCATCGACCTGACGCTGCGTATGTTTATTCAGCCGACACTGGTGCTTGACAAGCCACACTTGCAAGATCACTTAGAGACGGTACAAGCACAGAAGTTCATTCTACTCATGGCGGTGAAGAGCCAGCTCGATTTGCCGGACGTCACGAGTATCAAGAAAGCCCTGATGTCTGGTCAGAAGTTCGCGGACCTACTTCGAGCCTACGGTGTGGAGCCGCCAATGAAGGTAAGCCTTACCACGGGCAAACCGACCTACGCCTTTGCGAAATCAGACGTGGCGTTTCAAGCATTGGAAGAGCACCCCGACGCACGTGTGCAGTCGCTGGTAGCGGCACGGTTGGGTAACAAGTCAACCATCGAGGAGACCCGCACGCAACGCTTTATCGAGATGGCAGATCGAGGGGCGTTCCCTGTCCCACTGCGGTACTACGGTGCGCACTCAGGTCGGTGGTCGGGGCAGGACAAGGTCAACCTACAGAACCTACCAAGCCGTGGGCCTAACGCTAAACAGATCAAGCGGGCAATCCGTGCCCCCGAGGGGTTTGTGTTGGTGGACTGCGACTCCGCTCAGATTGAAGCGCGGGTGTTGGCGTGGTTGGCAGGGCAGACCGAACTGGTGGAAGCGTTTGAGAATAAAGAAGACGTGTACAAGATCATGGCAGAGGCGATCTACGCCATTCCACGTGACCAGATTACCAAGCAGCAACGGCAAGTTGGCAAGACCGTTATCCTCGGTGCAGGATATGGCGTCGGGCACATGAAGTTACAGTTATTCTTAAAGACACAGGCGGGCGTGGATGTATCCGAGCACGAGGCGAAACGCATTATCGACACGTACCGAAGCCGTAACAACCGTATCCAAGCACTGTGGAGTAGCGCAGAAGAGGCGCTTGACTCTTTGACTCTCGGTCAGACGATGACGGTGGATGCGCAGGGACTCATCAAAGCGGTTCCGGGGTCAGGGTTAACCCTACCTAGCGGTTTGTATTTACAGTACCCCGGGCTCCGTAAGATGTACGTAGCAGATCGTAAACGCGATCAGTGGGTGTACACGTCAAGGGGTGTGCCGACCTATATCTACGGGGGGAAGATCGTGGAGAACTTTACACAAGCCGTGGCACGGTGTGCGGTGGCGGAGCAGATGCTACGTATCTCTAAGCGGTACCGCGTAGTGCTAACTGTCCACGACTCGGTTGTCGCGCTGATACCCAAAGACGAAGCACAGGAGGGGCAGGCGTTCGTCGAGCAGTGCATGTCATGGCGCCCCAAGTGGGCGCAGACGTTACCATTAGCATGTGAATCTGCAATGGGGGATAACTATGGCGACTGCTAAGGAACTCAGCGACACCGCCCGTATACGGGCGATGAGTGCGTACAGAGACTGGTTGGAAGGCGGTATGAGCCCCGCGGAACTGCGCGCTAAATACAGCGTCGGGCGGGAGCGCATGCGGCAACTGATTCAAAAAGGAAGGCGGCTCTCTACCCCTACACGGCATTGGTCGTATGGGACTTTGACCAGCACGGAGTTGCGGGGCCTTGCCCCTCTTAAAGATTGGCTTCAAGAACTTTCTGAGGGCTGGTAAACTAGTGGTTGGCAAATCAACTCACGGTTAAATCTATGGCACTAGCGCACTCCTATTCATCAATTAAAGACTTCGAGGGCTGTCCCCGTAGGTATCACGAAGTACGTATTCTTAAGAACTTTAAGTCGAAAGACACCGACGCCACGCTATATGGTACGGCAGTACACAAAGCGTTTGAAGAGTACGTTCGGGACGGGGCAGAGCTGCCACCTCAGTACTCGCAGTTTAAGCGGTTCGTTGAGCCGCTGGCAAAGCTGAAGGGCACCGTTCTGTGTGAGGAGAAGATGGCGATCAAGGCGGACTTTACGCCTTGCGGATTCTTCGATAAAGATGTATGGTTTAGGGGTATCCCAGACTATTTACATATAAATTCTGCCGGTACTGTAGCGCGGGTAGCCGACTACAAGACGGGCAAATCGAGTCGGTACGCTGACCCCGGACAGCTTGAGCTTCTGTCGGCGATGATTATGTCGTACTACCCCAAGGTCCAAGTGGTCAAGGGCGTGCTACTCTTCGTCGTAGTAGGAGATATTGTCAAGGCGGAGTTTCGACGAGAGCAGTTCCCCGAGATCATGTCCAAGTGGGCGGGGCGAGCCAACGACATCGAGGCCGCCGTTGATCATGGGGTTTGGAACCCACGCAGTTCGGCGCTGTGCCGTTTCTGCCCTGTCCATTCATGCGAGTACAACAATGCCTAGCAGCCCAAACTACAAGCGTAACTATAAAGAAGAGTACGAGCGGTACCAAGGTACGCCCAAGCAGTTAAAAGCACAAGCAGAGCGCCACAAAGCGCGACGCGAGTACGAGAAAAAGAACGGCGACCTACCTGACAGCGTAGACGTAGATCATAAGAAGCCGCGATCCAAAGGCGGCAAGTCGAAACTGTCCAACCTGCAGGCTGTACCCAAAGGGGAGAACCGCAGCTTCGCTCGTACAAAAGATGGAAAATTAAAGTCGCAAACCTCTAGACGGGAACGCGCAAAGTAAGGTAATATTTCTCTGACAATTCGCGTTGTCAGTGATTCTCCTGAGAAGTTTTTAGCTAGGTAGCACCCCTACCTAGCTATTTTTCGTCCACTTAAGTTTTTTCTATGCAAATAATTGACAACCGCGCGTTGATGTTCAACACGCGTAAAGGCGCTCAGATCACTGCGCTGATACCAAAGAGTAAAGTGATCGACAGTAAAGACGGCGTCGACCGAATCGTAGTTAACTGGGACTACGACGAGGCACGTCTGCTCCGTAACCTTGGGGTGCGGAACGTACCAAGTCCGATCATCGGTAGGTACGAATGGCCCGGCATGTACACGCCGTTTGAGCATCAACGAGATACTGCGGCGTTCTTAGCAACGCACCCCCGATGTTTTGTGTTTAACGAAGCGGGTACTGGCAAGACTGCCGCCGCCGCGTGGGCCGCTGATTACCTCATGAATAAAGGCCAAGTCCGCAAGGTGCTGATTGTGTGCCCTGTGTCTATCATGGACACCGCATGGCGGGCGGATCTCTTTCGCACGTTGATGCACCGTAAAGTAGCCATCGCGCAAGGCAGTCGCACACAACGTACCAAAGTACTGCAAGGCGACTACGAGTTTGTCATCATTAACTTCGACGGCGTTAAGGTTGTACGAGACGAGCTGCAAGCCTACGGGTTTGATCTAATTATTGTGGACGAAGCCAACGCAGTGAAGAGCGTCAGTACAGATCGGTGGAAAGCGCTCGCCAGTTTAGTTACCCCTACTGCACGGCTGTGGCTGATGACGGGTACTCCTGCATCTCAGTCGCCGCTTGACGCCTACGGTCTAGCCAAGCTCGTGAACCCAGACGCAGTGCCGCGCTTTTTCGGCAGGTTCCGAGACTCTGTCATGATTAAGATTAACCAGTACAAGTGGGTGCCACGACAGGATGCGCAAGAAGTCGTGCACAAAGTCCTGCAACCCGCTATCCGGTACTCTAAGGAAGAGTGCCTTGACCTACCTGACCTGCTGTACTCCACGCGTGAAGTCCCGCTAACGGCTCAACAGTCTAAGTATTACGAAACGATTAAGAAGCAGATGGTGGCGATGGCGGCAGGAGAAGAGATAACCGCAGTGAACGCGGCGTCGATGCTCAACAAGCTCTTGCAGATATCTCAAGGCGCGGTGTACACGGATGATAGGTCTGTGGTGGAGTTCGACATCTCTAACCGTTTGCGTGAGTTGATGGATGTGATCGACCAAACAGAACAAAAAGTTCTAGTCTTTGTGCCGTACCGTCACACCCTTGAGATACTGACCGACCGCGTCGCCGCCGCAGGGCATACAGCGCGGGTCATCCACGGCGGTGTCAGTGCTAATCAACGCTCGGAAATTATCAAACAATTCCAGAACGAGGATGACGTTCGCATCCTACTCATGGTGCCTCAAGCAACCGCACACGGGATTACCCTAACTCGTGCAAATCAGGTCGTATGGTGGGGCCCAGTTAGCTCAACAGAGATATACTTACAGGCCAATGCCCGAGCGCACCGCGCGGGACAGAAGCACAACGTCACCGTGACACACCTACAAGGCAGTCCGGTCGAGCGGCGCATGTACACCATGCTGCAGAACAAAATCGACCTCCACAACGAGTTGGTTTATTTATATCGCCAAGAGCTTGACAATGAAATTTGACAGTGTATAATCCACAGCTCTAGTTCATTTCTATTCACTTCAGGAGTTCACATGTCGGAAATACGAAACGCCGATACGCTTGTGAAAACGTACATCAAGATACGTGACGCAAAGCAGGCAAAAGAGCGAGCGCTTAAAGAGGAGATCAACGCATTAGATGCACAGCTCTCCATCATTGAGCAGGAGCTTTTGGAGATATGCAAAGATACCGGCCAAGACGGCGGTAAAACTACAAGTGGAACGTTCAGCCGTTCCGTCAAGCGTAGGTACTGGACCAATGATTGGGACAGTATGTACAAGTTCATCAACGAGCACGGGATGCCCGAGTTGTTAGAGAAGCGATTGCACCAACAAAACTTTGTGCAGTTCATCACTGAGAACCCAGACCTCATGCCCGAGGGTGTAAATGTCGAGTCTAAGTACTCAGTCACGGTCTATCGACCACGTTAACGTAAATGAAGGAAATCATCATGAGTAACATTTCATTGTTTAAGTCCGGTTCTGTAATCCCCGACTACCTCCGCGAGGGCTCCGACGAAACTACCAAGGCTATTGCCGGTAGCTCCGGCGGTAAGACCATCTCAATCAAGGGCGGCGTATGGCGCATGATTGTAGGCGGCGAAGAGGTCGCCAAGAACGAAGACCGGGCCATGAACTTTGTGGTTATTGCTTCTGGCAAGGGAGTTACCCGCACGTTCTACGCTGAGCAGTATCAGGAAGGCAAAGACATCAAGCCCTCTTGCTGGTCGGCTGAAGGTCTGGTACCCAATGAAGAAGTGCCAAACCCTCAAGCAAAGCGCTGTGACCAGTGCCCACAAAACGTCGAGGGTTCCGGTGATGGTAAGTCACGTGCATGCCGTTATAGCAAGCGCTTGGCAGTCACGCTGGAGAACGACATCAGTGGTAACGTGTACCGTTTGTCTGTCCCCGCTAAGTCTTACTTTGGTCGCGCTGATGGTGAGAAGATGCCACTGCAAGCCTACGGTAAATTCTTGGCAGGGCACGGTATTCCAATTACCGGTGTCGTGACTGAGGCTCGTTTCGATACTGGTGAGGCTGTGCCCGTCATGAAGTTCCGCGCTGTTCGCCCGCTGTCACAAACAGAATGGGAAACTGCCAAGGCGCAGAGCGAAACCGACGACGCACGTCAAGCCGTAGATTTTAAAATGGTGATCAAAGACAACTCACCCGCCGCACTGCCACACGCTTTTAAAGAAGCTGCGCCCGCTGCCAAAAGCAGCGTCGAGGTAGAGGTGGAAGAGGTGGAGGCTCCCGTAAAGCGCTCGAAGCCAAAAGCTACCGTGGAAACTCCTAAAGCTGTTGATTCTATTTTAGACGAGTGGGCTACAGACGATGAGTAAGCAGGGACGAGGGCACTCTACCCTGTTCATTAACAGGGTCCGCTCCGCAGATCTAAGCAAGCCAGTAGCACGTCTGGCACGGGCATGTATCAAGCATAACGTTCCGGTGGTGTATATTGCCGACGATCTTGGTGTGACCCGAGCAACCGTGTACAACTGGTTTGCTGGCACCTCGGAGCCTCGTCCTCAGTTCCTGCCTCGCATCGAGATACTTACAGCGCGTTTAGTCGAGCGTAAGTGATTGACCGTATGGCGGCGACTAACTCTCGCCGCCATTTTTGCCTCTGTAGTTTTCCCATGTGAGGTTCTGTGACTGACTTCCTTAACTCTGTTCTCCCTGCGCAAGGCGTTTACTGCGCCGTCGGGATTCGGGCAGGTATCATCAAGCCGTCGTTTGTAAATACGATTGCCGATGTCGAGGCGGTTGGCGACGGGTTCGATAACAACGGGGTTGATGCGTACTTTGCATTAGCGTCTTTTGTAGAGCCCGGTAGCCGCACCGTTGCCAACGCCGCGTTTCTTCGCGCTTTCTTCCTTGATATTGATTGCGGGGCGGATAAACCGTATGCGGACCAGCCTGCCGCCGCTCAAGCCTTATCTATATTTCTATCTACAACAAATTTACCGACGCCCACAATTGTTAACTCGGGCGGCGGTCTGCACGTATACTGGCCTCTGACTGAAGACGTACCCGTAGATACGTGGGTCATTCACGCTCGTAGCTTGAAGCGCTTGTGTGCGGCGCACGGCTTGATGGCTGATCCCGCTATCACGTCAGATGCCGCTCGTATTCTTCGGATCCCCGGCACGCACAACTATAAGAATGCTGTGGGTCGCGAAGTACAGATCATGACGTCTGGTGTGCCCACGTCGCTTGATGACTTTATCGAGTTACTACCGGCACCGCCTGTAGACTTGTCGGCTGCTCGCAGTTTTGGCATGGACGCCGAGACCCGTGATCTGGCAGGAGACTACCCCGCGTGTTCGTTTGCCCGCATCGCTCAGAAAAGTTTAAAGGGCAGCGGCTGTGCGCAAATGAACCGCGCGATACGTGAATCCGCTACGTTGGAGGAGCCGCTGTGGCGCGGCGTGCTGTCGATTGCCAAGCGTTGCATTGACGGTGAGACGGCGATTCATAAAGTCTCTAAGGGCCATCCAGATTACACCCCAGACGCCACGATTGCGAAGGCGGCTGAAACCAAGGGCCCGTATACCTGTCAGTGGTACAAAGACAATTACGGTGCGGGGTGCGAAGGTTGCACGCAACGGGTATCAACCCCTATCCTGATCGGGCGGATTGTTGAGGCTGCTAAGCCTACAGAAAACGATACCTATATTGTTGAAGCTCCGGCGAGTGATACGCACCCTGCGATGGAGATTGCAGTACCGGCATTTCCGTTCCCGTACTTTCGGGGTGCGCAAGGCGGCGTGTTCCGCAAAGAGACTGACGGGGATGGCAACGTGTCAGAGGTTGAAATCTATCGCGATGACCTCTACATTACTGAACGGTTTTTTGACTCCGATGACTTTGGCAACGGAGACGGCGAGATGGTAGGTATCAACCTGCACATGCGCCAAGACGGGGTGCGGCGCTTCTACACCCCGGTTACAACGATTTTTGCAAAGGATAAACTGCGCGACGTCTTAGTACGAAACGGCGTTGTCGCTTATGGTAAAAAACTGGACGAACTTATGAGTTACTTCGCGTCATCCATTCGTAAACTACAGACTCAGTACGCGGCAAACAAAACCCGCAATCAGATGGGATGGACTCCCGACATGCTGGGCTTTGTAGTTGGGGAGTTAGAGTACACGCCCAACGGTACGAAATTGGCACCCCCAGCCAGTGGGACTCGGGAACTGGCGGCAGCGTTTAAGCCTACTGGTACGCTCGAGGAGTGGAAGAGCGTTGTAAACTTTTACGGTCGCCCGGGACTGGAGCCGCACGCGTTTGCGTTGTTTATGGGTTTCGGTTCCCCATTGCTTAAGCTCGTGGGAGGGAACGCTGTTAAGGGGGCTTGGGTGCATCTGAAAAGCAACGGGTCCGGCTCAGGTAAATCTACGGCGCAGATGGTAGCCAACTCTATCTTCGGGCAACCAGACGATCTGCTGATGAAGAAAGACGACACGTACAACTCCAAGATGCACATGCTGGGCATGATCAATAGCATGCTGTACACAGTCGACGAAATTACCAACGAAACCCCAGAGAACATCTCTAACATGGCGTACGGATTTACGTCAGGTCGAGGCAAGCACCGTATGGACGGGCAATCAAACAAGCTACGGATTAACAATACAACGTGGTGTAACTTTACGCTGACGTCAGCTAACTCTTCAGTGGTAGATATTTTGCAGCAGCTTAAGAGTACCGCAGACGGGGAACTTCGCCGTGTGCTGGAGCTATACGTGCCAACTTACACCGGCGCTACTAAGCTGGAGATTGACGCCCTGTTCTCAAAGCTCGATGACAACTACGGGCTAGCTGGGCCTATCTTCATGGAGTACGTGCTGACGCACCGAGACCAAGTGGTCAAAATGCTGGCTGACATGCAGGCAAAGGTCGACCGCGAGTTTGACCTGAACCAGACCGACCGTTTCTACTCGTACCTCATGACCTGTGCGTTTACGGGTGCGCTTATTGCCCAGCGGCTAGACTTGCATGAGATTAACATAGCGCCTGTCTATCAGTATCTCATCAAAGAAGTGGCATTGAGTCGGGCAGTCACTAAACTGGCAGTAGGTGACCCACTGGCTGTGGCACAGGAAGCTCTTGGCGCTTTCATTAACGAAAACGTAAACAACGCCTTGGTAGCCCCATATACTCCGGCGGGGGGAATCCCCACACGTCCCGCGATGATGCCCAAGGGTCACCTTAAAATGCGGTACGACCCCGACAATCGAGAGCTTGCTATCCCGTCTACGGAGCTACGCAACTACCTGACGGCGCGACAGATCGACGTCAAGGACGCGCTGCATCACTTAACGCAACAGGGCTACGTGAAATACGACGGTAAGGCTCGGCCTACCCGACTTGGCGCTGGGGCCATTGGAGGCCTGTCCGGGGTTCCTGTTAGGTGCTTTATCTTTGATGGAGACGCGCTTGGCATCGACCGAGATAACTTCGCCGCAGATACCGACTGAGGATATTCACGTCGTAGTCCTGCATAACACCGCGTTTTACATTCGGTGGGAGGCCCTTGGCTACGGGGCCTCTTTTTTCTTGCCTACTACTATGACGTTTAAGCAAGTCTTAACGGAATTGCGCCCCTACGCCCGCGCACTGAAGTTCAAGCTAGTCGCTTATCAACGATGCGAATACGGGCGTTACGGAGTCAGGGTCTGGCGGCTGCGTTAGCTTTACGAACTCGAGCCATCTCAATTCGAGCTGCGCGTACCCAGCCAACCAGTTCTACCTCGTAGCGTCGTATTTCTTCCAGAGCAGCTTTGCGCTCCTCCTGCGTCATTTCTGCCGCCGCTGCACTACTGTTTAGGTAGTTCCGGTATGCACGAGTGTCCTGCAACTGTTTGAGCGTAGAGTTAACTGTAGACTCCATCATCAACTCATCTTCGTGCTCAAGTGCGTACTTCTCCGCCGCTGCAATGTCTGTCTTAGCCAGCATACGCAGGGTATTCCCTGCCGACTGTGCCTGCTCGCGCAGGTCGTAGAACTCTGACAGGGCCCGAGTACCAACGGGATCGTACAAGTAGTTACTTAGAAGCGCAACCTTATGAAGGGGGCGGTCGACGCGGTCAGGGTTTATAAGCGCATCCGTCGTCATGCTAACTATAGAGGCCATAGAACCGAAGTAACCGCGTATAGCGTTGTCAATCAGGATCGGGGACACTTCTACTCCAACCATATCACGGCTAAAGTCCGCAATTGCAATTGCCAGCTCAGACGTATTGGACGCGCGTTGCTTGCTTGGATCAATATTCTGCTGATAGGTACCGATCAACTGACGTCCTGTCAGGAACGAGTAATTGGTCCATGCCTCAAGCAGAGGTTTTACCGCCTGCGGAATAGGCACGGCGCGGCCAAGATACTGTTCACCGATATAGGCCAATGCAGTTCGGACGGCTTCAAATGCGTCTTGTTCTTCTGGGGTACCCTGACGACGCATGTACTCAACCACACGCTCAGGAATCACCTTGAAAATAGCGCCCAATTCTGTCGGGACTGGCAGCTTATAGCCGCCCGGAAGAATCCAGTTGCTGTCCCGAATTCGCAGGTCCATGCTTTTATAGTCTTCGTCCTCATCGTCCTTACCCATCGCGTAGAGCGTTGAGAGGGTAGTCGCGATCATGGCACGAGACATAAACATCTTCATTGCCTGCTTACGGTTAACCGAAGCGCTAGCGTTTTTACCAGTAGCCGCGCGGTACAGCACGTCCATACCTTGCACGTATGCGTTGAAGAACGGAATGGTGGCTGTGGCTACTCCAATAAAGTCCGACGCCCCACGGCGGCGGAAGTTAATAAACTCACGCGCACGTGTCTGCGCCAGCAACTGATCCCCGGTCTCTCGCATCGTGTTATCGAAAATAGCTTTACGTACCGCCAAGTCGGAGGCTCGTGTGATGCCCTCAAGCCGGTGCATCAGGTTCTTAAACACACCGCGTGGCTTATACCCAAGGTCCGCCATGATTGACTCAGAGGGGCGTCCGTTAGAGAAATCATACTCACCTGTCAGCCCCAGTGCGCCCATCAAGTCTATATCTGGGTGCTGTAATGTCGGCCTGACAATGCCAGCAATTTCGTACGCGCTGTACTTAGCAAAGTTAATAATTGAACTGCGGGCCAGTGCAATAGGGTCGCTCACGCCCGATGTCATCCACGCACGTTGAATGTCGTCTGTAACCTGCTTCAAAGCAAATGGAGGCAGGGAGGTAACCGTGGTGCGTAATAAGTTGGCGAACTGCGCCATGTACCGAATGAATGTCGGCAGGCGCGGATTCAAGTCTTTGAACGCCATTACGTCGTACTTACTGGGCAAGTCCCAATACAACATTTCGCCTTTAACGTAAGCGCCGACGGGGTTCTTCATGCCGTAAGTCACGCGCTTAGGATTCGCCGCAACGCCAGCGTCTTCGAGCGCCCGCAGAGTCGTAACGTTCGCGTCGTTCCGTACAACCTGACCGACCATCCAACCAAGTGTGTTGATGTAATTCTCAAACACATCCCCCACAGGACGCTCAATTGAGCCTTTTAGCTCTGGGAGCTTGCCGAGCTGAGCAAGGCCTTTTGCGGTGGTTTTCTTGACCTTTGTAAATCTGTCGCTCAAATCTTCAATCCGGTCGAACGGCACGTAGCCAACCACGGCTTTCCATTCATTACCCATTTCGGCAGTGATACGCCCGACGTCTACCATGCTATCAACTAGCGCGACACGCGCTTCATCCATGGCTTTGTTCATCTCGGCATACGCCGGATTGGAGTTGTACTCTTTCACCAGCGCGTCAATCTGAGCGTCGTTCAGGTGCAGTGCAAAATCGGTACCTTGCGTCGCGTTGGCTCTACGCATTTCGTCAAGGCGTTTTCCTTCTAACACGCGACTGGCGCGCTTGGTTGCCTCGGCTCGGGTGAGATTATTCTTCTCGGCAAACGCGTCAATTAGTTCAAATACAGCTACGGGAGCACGAACACCTTTTTTGGTCTGCACTTGCCATTGGCCCGTTTGTTTATCTTTAACGAGCGAGCCTTGCTTGAAGAACGACAACAGCAGCTTGGTGTAATCTTGGGCTTGCCGGAACAGCCCCATGGGGTTGAGGTTACCTAAAGCGTCACGCACTGCCCCATCAAACTGCTTAGATAGACGCTCCTCCACGGTCGCAGCCGTGTCTGCCGCCAGCGTGCGGAACTTAGTTGTCCGGCTTGGGTCTAGCGCTTTAGCGGATTGAGACGCGCCCGTAAACAGCCCAAACAGCCCTTTCTTTGTGACAGGGTTGAGCGGCCCCATAGACTCAATAACGTCATCCGCTGTGTAGTTCTGCTGGAAGTTCTGCGTAATTTCCGTACGACCCATTGCCTGCGGCGTGGTCTGAGTAGCACTAGGTGGCGCTCCAAAGGTCGCGGCTCGGGCCGCCTCGACTTCTTCAGGGGTAACGTCGAACAGAACATCGGAAACGCGTAGCAGCTCGGACAAAGCCGTATTTGCATTGGCGGGGATGCCAAGCAAGTCGCGGATCTTTGTAACAAATTGATTCCACAACGTTGTCTGCTTGTAGGGAATGGACTCCAGCATATCCTGCATGTCTTTGTTAGACAGCCCCCACGCCAACAACTCGTCGGTATTAGCCAACATGTTGCCGTTCCGGTCGACGATTTTCTGCTCAAACTCTGTTAGCGGTTCACCTCTGCTGATTTTTGCATTTAGATGGTCGACAACCCCATCAAATAGCGCTCGCAGTTCCGTTACTTTTTTGTGTAGGTCGGTCCCTCGGGCTCCTCGCCTACTACCAAACGAGACCGCACCCGCAAGAGCCGCGTGAATCAGCTCATGCAAAATAGTTTCGGTAAACTCTATCTTTGAGCTCGTACTTAGCGGAATGTTGTCCGGGTGCCGCAGTTCGACTGCTACCGTCTCAATCCCCTTTGCGGAATTGGATTGCGTGGTGGTTAGCCCAAGAGTACCGCTCGGCTGATTTGCGAGAGAAGTCACCGCCAGCGGCTGAAAGTCAACTCCGGCCTTGCTCAAGCGCTGCATCAGGACCAAGACGCGCCGTGCAATAACGCGCTGATACCCCATCGGTAGCTCTTGAACCATCAGCTTGGCTACGTCTATCAACGGCATACCATTGATTCGGTTAGCTAGCTCCGCAAAAACGGGGGCGTCCCTGTCTTCACCAGTGTCGACTTCTGCTTCGGCTTTAGCTCTCTCAGCTTCTGCTTCGGCTTTAGCTCTCTCAGCTTCTGCTTCGGCTTCTGCTTTAGCTCTCTCAGCTTCTGCTTCGGCTTCTGCCTTGGCCTTCTCAGCTTCTGCCTTGGCCTTCTCAGCTTCTGCTTTGGCCTTCTCAGCTTCTGCTTTGGCTTTTGCTACTGCCGCTGCGTCTATAGCTTTGGCGCGTTCGTCCGCGCGTTTCTCGGTTTCTGCATCTTCGAGCGCCTGTCTCTCCGCCTCGCGTTTGCGCTGAGTATCCTCTAACTCTGCAATGGCGGCTTTGTCTTTGGCGCGGCGACGCAGCTCAGCTTGACGTAGTGCTACCTCAAAGTTGGGGATGTTTCGCAGCCCCCACTCAATGAAGTCCATGATCTGTTCACGATCAGGGTTGGCTAGATCTCGCTGGATGTCCACAACCTCGTCCAGCGCGGCCTCAAGCTGAGGCTTAGACTCGGCAACACGAATACGCCGAATAGCGCGTGGTTCTGGGGCACGGTCGCGAGTAGTCTCGTCACCGCGAAGTTTCTTCTTGCCTTTTGGTGCTTCGCGCTGCTCATACGCCAACGGGAGCTGGAACGACGGCATCTTGGCTTTGATAGCCTCACGCAACGTAAAGTCAGCGGGAGTCTCTGGGGTAGCGGCGACAGGTTCACCCTGTACCGGACCGGCTGGCGCTGGGGGAATACCCGGTAGCTCAAGCTGGCCTAGTGGAGTCGGCTCTCGTCCCGTGTCTCCATCTCCAGTTCGAGCTCCTGTGCCAGTATCGCCGCGAGTATCTCCCAATCCTGTTTGGTCAGTTCCTTCAACCCCGGCGGTAGGGGCTCTTCCTTCGGCTCCCACAGCCGGTCCCACACCAGACTGATCTGGTCTAGCGTCAGAAACGCGATTCGCTGTAGGGCTGGGTCTAGCGCCACGTCCCGCTGTTGTGTCGGCTTGGGTAGCACGGCCTTCTCCTTCAAATGCTGCGGGTTCAGGTGCAAGAAGCTCACGTAAGATCTGCGCACGTGCGCTTTTACCTTTAGCGAGCGTAGGATCCGCATCAACCAACTGCTGAATACCAGCACGGGTTTTCCCTACTACGTTGGTCTCGAACCATTTCTTGCTGGTGCCAAGCGGGATGCCTACTTCGCCAAGAGCTTCCATGGTCATGGTGGGGTCTGCACGACCTCCACGCAATCCAAGCGCATACTGCCATCCGGGCCAGCCAGCACGAACGCCTTGATTAACTGGGGCCGGTGCGGGCTCTTGAGCGGGCTCAGCTTCTGCAGTGGCTTCTGGTTCAGGGCGGACTTCCCCAAACAAATCGGGCTGTGCCTCCGCAATAGCAGGAAATTTACGCCGTGTAGCACGGTCTTCACGTTCAGCTTCACGTTTTTGGCGAATGTCGCGCAATAGAACTTGTGAGGCGGAGTCGTCAAGTTCCTTTATACGAGCTTGGATCTCCGGGGTTTTCTCTTCGTCGGGCAGGGCTTTTAGCCGCTCACTTGCCAACACCAGCGTCTCATACGACCGTGTATCTTCCAGACCAAGCGGTTGCTGGACTTGAGTTGACTTGACAGGACGTTCAGCCTTAGTCTGTTTGGGTACTTTGGTGGGCTCTGTCTTGAACCCCGTCATCTCTTCCTCAGAGAACAAAGCACCTTGAAGGGGGGCCTCGGGTGAGGTTGGCCCCGCAGGGACTTGTGGAGGTGCGGTAGGGGCTTCGGGCGGCGCAGCAGGGGGCTTGGGCGCCTCGGCTGGGGGAGGCCCTTTAATTAGGCTTACGGTGCCAGCACCTAAACCACCCGTCAAGCCTTCTTGAATACCCTGACCCGCGACACCCTGAAGGGTTGGTACGTCCTTGCCTTCTTTCTGCAGCGCAATGTTAGCAGCCAAACGTTCTTGACCGCCTTGCGCACCCTCGGTAGCTATTTCTTTTCCAATCTCTTTACCCGTCTTGACCGCCGCGCTCTTACCGGGGGCCAGCAGTTTTTCTGCACCGCCTCTACCTGCAACAAAGCCAAGGCCTGCCCCCGCAACAATAGAGCCGAGGTTTTTACCCATGGACTGTAAGTCGTCGCCTAAGTAGCTCTGAGCACTATCGGCTTTTTTTCTGGCAGCAGCGTCATCAAGCCCATCAGCTTTAGCCGCTTCGTATACGGCATCGTAAATCGACCCTTTTACCGCACCGGCGCCTTGAGCGGTGCTCATAGCAGCCATAATGCGGGGGGCAAACGATGTAAGCACGGCGACGCCTTTGGCACCTAACCCTAGCAGGGCGGCAACTTTACCGCCTAATATCGCCGGTATATACGGGACAAACGAGCCCAACGCTTGTGCAGCAGTCAGAGCAGGCGCCTCTGCGACGTTCATCGCCCCGGCTTTTAGCTCTTCCAACATACTGCCGGACTCTTCCGCAGCTTTCATGCGTTCAGCTTGCCGCTGCAGCTCGCGCTGTCGGGCAGGGCTTAGCTCTTTTTGCGCCTCGGCTGACGCTTCACTTAGGTATTCAGACGCTACGTTACCTGCCCCGACAACATCGGTAAGCGCTTTGGTTGAATCCAGTGCGCTTCGTTTAAACGACGTCCACAAGTCGGCAAGGCCGCCTTGGTTTTGGTCCACAGGGGGCGTTTCTTGCAGGGGGGCACTGGTAAGCTGAGACTGGACCGCCTGCCATACCTGAGCGTCCGTTAGCGCGGAAGGGGAGTCAACAGTAAACGTCCCCTGTCCGGGTACACTGATCTCATACTGAGGCATAACGGGGCCTTAAACTTAGGGTTTTGTTTGCTTCACTGTAACTCCGGGGGGCAATGTGGACTCGCCCTTAACGGGTGCAGGTATCTTAACACCGCCCGCTTCCTGTAGGGCGCGACTCAAACCATCAATTTTTGCCTGCAACTCGGCACGACGGGCTTTAGCTGTGGGGTCTCCAAACGGCGGTAACGCTTTTAGTTCAGTAGTCGCGGCTTGTAGATCAGCCTTGATTGCGTCGATCGTAGCCCTTACCTCAGCGGTGTCTGCACGACGCTCAGCAGCGTTAAGCTGCATCATCGCCGCTTCGTAGCTTCTATCAGCCCCATACATCTGCACGCGGGCGCTAAGCTCAGCACGGGCTTGCTCAACTTCTTGACCACGAGCCGACGTAAGGTTTGTGAGACGGTTCTGTTGTTCATCTGAGAAGCGTTTCTGAGTGTCGCTAAACCCAGTACGAAGACCGGTTTCGCGAGTGGCGGCCTCGGTGCGCTCGTCCTTCTCTAAGCCTGCGCGAGCATCAAGCATTTGTTTAGCCATCGCCAAATCAGCGGCACGGCGCTCGTCAATCCCCTGCAGATACGCTGGGGCGATTCCGGTTCCACCTTTGTACTGCGCCGCACGGCTTAGCATACGAATATTGTCTTGCATTTCGCTAGGCTTGGTACTCTCGTATTGGGCTTGCAAAGCCTCAAGACCTTTACGGGTTTCTTGTCCGTAAGGTTTATCAGTACCCGCAGCGGCTTGAATCTGCTTTTGCTGCGTAAGAAAATCCGCCATGGACATCGCTGTAGGCTTATTCCGTAACGCCTCCATCATCAGTTTCTGCGCCTCGGACTCAGGTGCTTTTGGCATGTTGAGCTCGGGCAGGCCCTTTGGGGGCGCCACTACAGGAGCAGGAGCAGGGGTCTTCTGGCCGACTACAGGAGGAGCGGGAGGCTTTTGGCCGACTATGGGCGTTTTGGCTACATCCGCAGTGGTCCCCTTGAGGTCTGGATACGTCTCTGACACTTGCGCGCCTTTGATCAGCGCTTTAATTGCAGGGTCGATAGACTCAATGGGGATCTCAGAAGAGCGCGGAGGCAATCCGTCGTCAGTGCGAGCGGCTTCGTTTCGGCGGTATTCTTCGTCACTCTCAGGCGTTCCAAGCTGCTGCGCGATAACTTGCGCAATCCGATCCTCCGGCACACCCGCTTTACGTAACCGTTCTAGTAGCTGGCGAATTTTGGGGTCCGATAAGCGTTCCGCCATTGTAGGGCCACCCTTCTGAAACGCCACGATACCACCACCGGCGAGCTTCAGGTTAGACGGAAGCCCCACTATGCCACCACGTCGCATGGCGGTAGGCTCTGGTTGACCCTCGGCAGGACGGATATTACCGGGCACAGGCCCGGGAGCGCGTGCGGACGCACTGGCTTGTTGTTGAGCCGCTTGCTGCTGCTTGCCCTGCATCAGGCCCATGAGCCCTGCGGACTGCTCAACTTTTTCCTTGACCGTAGGCATTTCCCCCTGCGCGGCACCTTGCTGCATACCCGTACGCTGCTGCATGGCCTGCTTTTCTTGGAGTACTCCCAACGCAATATAGGGGGGCACTTCGGGGTTTGACCCGTTGGCATACTGTTGCAACACCTGCATAGGCATTGCACGTAGTTTATCTTGGACTTCAATCAGGTTCATGGTAGATCCTATGGAACTTGCGGTTCTGATGCCGGGGGAGTCGCTGCAGGCGTCGTAGCTTCAGGCGTCTTACTAGCATCCAGCAAAACACCGAGTTGCGCCAGTAGCGTGTTAAGTTGCGACGACCAGTCTTGCACTTGCCCTGTAGTCTCTGTGCCGATGGGTAAGTTAGCGCCCAGCAAGTCTTTGAGATACTGTGGCATTTGGTATTGCCAGCCGCGCTCTTCCTCAAACTGCGCTTTATCTGCCTCAATTCCTTCAGACTCAATTTTGCGCTGAGTCTCGCCAAGGTTTGCCAAATCAAGTAAAGACTGTCGCCCAAAGTCAGCGCTCTTCTGCCGTGATTCTTCGGTGGCTTTCTGAGCCTCTAGACCTCGTCCCTGCTCGGCGTTGAACTGAGCCATTGCCTTGTCGTACGCAGACGAATAGCCCTCCGCCAGTGCCTGCTGCTGTTTATCTAATAGATTGCGACTGCCTTCGGAGGCCATGATAGCTTGACGACCCCCACCAAAGGCACCGGCGCGCGTAAGCGCGGTGTTATCTGCCAAACGCTGGATTCCAGCCTGACGAGAAAGCTCTTTCAGTTGGGGGTCTAGCGACGCTTGCAGGAACGGATTCATGTAGCGCTGTGCAGCCGTAGAGTCAAACGTCCCTGTCGTGAAGCTGGTAGGACTGTATCCGGCACCAGCCATGTTACTTGCACCCGCAAACGCTTGTTGCTGCAAGTCAGAAGCGCCAGCCGTTAAGGGCCCGGTGTATGCTTGATAAGGCTGTTCTGCCGCAGCGGAGGCCTTCCCTAAGAAATCAGTAACGTATTCTCCCACCCAAGGCGAAAGCGACGACGATACGGAGACATCATTCGGGATACCGCCATTATTCGGGGTACCGCCGTTATTAAACCGTTTAATCTGGCCGCCGTATGCTGCACGTAGCTCTTGCGGGTTATCAGGGTTAATTTGTTTAGTAGAGCCAGTGCGTTGCTGCCGCAGGCTATCCATAATTTCGTAGAGCCTATTTGATCCTTGATCCACGTCACCACCTCCTGCACGGGCCACATTTTCAGGCCGTACGTATGCTTCGCCATTAGCAACTCGAGCGGGCTCGTTACCGTCGATTGTTGCCGGAATAGAGTCACTCATCGCGTCCCCGGGGCCGCGAATCGCCTCAACGCCAATTGTCTGGTGCAACGCACGCAGGCCGCGATCTTTGTTGGCTTGACCAGTTGGATCTGCATGGCGCACTACATCGCCGGGAATAACAAAGCCTTTGTTGTGTAAAGTACCTTTAAACTCCGGCACCTGACCGCCCATAGCCATAGCCAATCCGCCAGTGCTGGGGTCAATACGACCCATCTTCAGGGCCGCAGATGGCTCAGTCGCAGCGGGCGTAGTTGGGGCTTGTCGCATCTCCGCTTGGGCTCGCTCCCATGGTGCAACATACGGCTGCGTACTAGCAGCGGGGGCTGGAGTGTATTTTGGCGCGGCTTGAGTAATACCGGCTGCTTGTGATTGTGCGGCTGCCCGTGCAGCAGCAATGTCGCCCTCTTCGGGGACATAAGTAACATCAGAGAAATAGCGGCGTCCGCCTTCGCCCGGGCGACGATTAGTGTCGTCATACTGCACAGCTTCCCGCACGGAGGTCATTTTTGGCACAGGCTTGTTGTACCCGCCTCCTGAGCCGCCCGGCATATCAATACCAAACAGTTCAGCGACCCCGCCGCCAAGACTGATCAAAGAAGAGATACCCGCCATGTTTAGACCCTTATTGGGGTCTCCACCTTTAAAGATCGCGCTTAAGGCAGCATCGCCAAGTTTAGAGACGACGTTCGGGATTGCAGTCGACCAGTCAATATTTAAACTGTCGAGCCAACTCGTATCATCATCAAAAATAGGATCAGTAAGCTGGTCGTAATAGTTGACTTCATCCCCATACTCGTCCGCTACGTAGTAGCTGTCTGTTGCCGGGTCGTAGACCACTGAACTCATATTAGTACTCCTTAGCTTTGCAACATACGCAGTAGGCTTTCAAACTCATCATCTGTAGCGCCAACGTAGCCGCCTTGTGCCATTTTATTCTGATTCTTCGTGTCCTGTCCACGTAAGAAACTACGAAACGCCAAAGGATCAAACTTTTGCCCCGGGACAAAGCCCATACTCTGACCGCCATAGATTGGCGAGTATTTAGGGGCTTCCGCAGCCATCTGCCTGCCCACGCCCTGTAGCTGGCTAATTAGGTTCTGCCCCTGAGTAACCCGAGCTTGCTGGGCTGCCCGTTGAGCATCGGCCTGTCGGGCGGCTTCCATTGCGGCAATCTGCGCGTCAAAGTCAGTCTGCATGGTCGACAGTTCACCATACAGCCCTGTTGGGGCCCAGATAGAACCTTCGGGCGGAGCCCAGTCTACGTTTGTACCTGCCAGAATCTGATTTAGGGTATCAATATCCTGCTGGTCTATTACACCGTCGTTGTTTGTATCATACGCACGCTGGTCCGCTGTTAGCTCGACGTTGGGGTCGGCTTCAACACCCGCAAGGATGTCGGTAATAGCGTCTATGTCGGCTTGAGTTACGTCTCTAGTAGGCTTACCCAGAATCTGCGCGGTGTTCTCCAGCTCGGTCATGACCTCGGTTCTAGCGGTCTCGATTGCTGTATTGAGGTCTACACCTTGCTTAGTTAGCTGGTCAGCTAACTCCTTCTGCTTGTCTGTCAGGGCGTCGTACTGAGTCTGTACGTCAGTTGACAGGTCGGCAATATCTGTAGCCACACCTGCGATTTCTGAATAAAGCCCAGTTGCGGGAATGACTTCCCCGTTTTCATCAACAGAAGCTGGGGTCCCAAGCTGCGTACGAATCGCGTCCGTGGTCGTGCCAAGCTCAGTCGCAACGTCATCGATAGCTGTCTGCAACGCCTCATCTCGAGACAGGCCAGCCGCTTCGTACTCGGCAACTCGCTCAAGAATGTTAGTCTCTACATCGGTGATGGTATCGGTGAGTGTCTCCGTACTTGTATCAATCCGGGCTCCAAGATCAGTAAGCTGTTCCGTCAAGTCAGCCTTGACGAGCGCAATTGCATCAAGGGTCTCTTGATTGGCGCCGACGGCTAGGTCGTCGAGTTGCGCAATAATTGAGTTGTAACGAGCGTTGTCTAGATTTTCTGTAGCTCTGCCAGTTAGATCGGTTTCCGCGTACTGGCCGATGAGCGCCTCAATATCCGCATCGGTGGGTTTCTTTATGCCAAGCTCAGCGTACGCAGCGCGAACTTCGTCGGCAGTAACGGCACCTAGATCAGCCTCACGTTGGATATCAGCCAGAATGCGATCCTGCTCCACAGTGGAACCTGCTTGGATAAGCGCATTAACTTGCTCATCAGTCGGGGTATAACCTTCAGCCTCAAACGCGGATCTAATCTCCTCCATGGTAACGGTATGCTGGTCTACATACGTTGCCGTGTTGGCCTTTGCGGTGGTCTCGTCGATTTGCCCAATAAACTGCGCAATCTCTTCTGGGGTCGGGTCGTACCCAGCATCGCGTAAAAACTGCTCGGCTTCTTGCGTATCAGTTACGCGAGGGTCTACCCACTTTGTAATCTGATCAGCGGCAGTTATCTCAGACCGACCGTCAAAGTCAACCTCATTTATAAACGCGCTGAGGTTGTCAGGTCCAAGATCAAGGAACCCGGCGTCGGTAAAATATTGCCTAATCTCATCAGCGTCAACAGATGCACCATCCACAGCCGCTTCATAAAACGCGGGAGGAAGATTTTCCCATACACCCATCATGTCCGGGTCAGAAGCGAGCATAGCGCCGCTGAGGGACTGAAGCGTTATTGGGCTACCGTCTGGCGCATTGATTGCAGCGTTAAAATTAACATCGTCCAGACTGCTGACAGTCTGCTTGCCGGACAAAAACCCATCAAGGGTCAAGGCATTCCCACTGGCATCAACACCAATGACCGAATCAACGCTGATTGCGCTGGCGCCACTGATATATCCCGCAGAAACAATCGCTCCGATAGTCCCCTCAATGGCTGCCGCAGTCTTGACTTGATCGAAGTTAACTTTATCGACGTCGTAGCCGTTAAGCGCGAGCTGCTGCAACAGGTTCTCGGAGCCGCCTTCTGTAGACTCAGTGATGTATTGCTTAAGCGTTTCTTTACTAAGCCCCTTAAGGGTCAGCTTGGATAAGTCACCCGCTAAGGCCTTGACAAGCCCAGTATCACCCACGGACGATACCGCCGCAGTAGCGAGCGCAGAGTAGAGACTTGCCTCATACGCAGCAGTCCGCGCGTCATCTAAACTCATGCCTTTGGCTAACGCTAGGTCGTACGTGTCTCCCCACTGGTTACCATACGTCTCCGTCGCATTCATGACGGCGTTTGCACCTAAGCCCGCAAAGGCACCTGCAAGCCGCACAACCCCTCCAACCAAAACCGTCGGGACGGCTTCATCAAAGGCTTCGGTTCCAGCAATGCTTAAAAAGCCAACAGGGTTACGGATGGCGGAATCAATTGCAGCCCATGACTTAGCCATATAGCCGTCCGCAGCAGCCACGTCCGCAAGCCAAGCGGCCTTCTCAAGACGAGCAAGAGAAGACATCTCTGACTCGCCTTCGGCTTCAAGCGCTGCTCCAGCTTTTACAAGGGCGTTATCTTTTGACAGGCCAAGATAGAGCCCTGTACTCTCTCTACCTTCGGCTGAATCAAACGCAAATGCTGCCGTGCCGAGCCACTGCATAAACTGCCCAGTGCCTTGCTTTGCGGCAGCGGACAAGTTGTCATACGCTGGCTTAACCGCTGGATCAAGCAGGCCCGCGTACTCACCGGCGGGGCCGAACGTCCCATCGTCTTTAATGAGTATCCCAGCGGTGCCGCCATCTGGAGCGTACCGCGTCTGGACGAAGTCTTTCTTTGCTTGGTAAGCGTTTTGCGCCTCTACAAGTTTATCAAGATACAGCTTGGTGGCAGCTTTATCGCCAGACTTTGCGGCGGCGTCGTATAGTTTTACTGCGGTCTCAACGCCTTCTTTTAGCGCGCCGAGTTCCGTTGCATCTTTTGTATCTACGATAGGGGGTGAAACAGCGTCCCCCGCTTCGGCCATGAAGTCGTCGCGGGCTTTAATGTATTCCGCCTCGCTAACCGCAGCTTGGATCAGCAGGCTACCCATGTCAGCGGGGACGTTGTAGGTCTGACCATTAAACGTAAAGGTAGAAGAACCCTGCGCGTAAGCATTTCTGGCCGCAGTAAACTGGTCTTTATCTTTGGATCCGTCGTATGGCTTAGGACGCGTAGCGGCTCTAAACGCCGCATCGCTTGCCGCTGGGGATAGTAGCTGCTGCCGAGGGGTCTGAGGCACCCCAAACACCAACGTCTTACCGTCGTACTCAACAGCGTTAAACCCATCCAATCTTGCTGCAGTTACGGCACTCTCCAGCGAGTCATACTGACTGCCGTCAAAAGTCGTCGCCTCAATATCGCCCAGCCTAATTAGGGCGGGCTCAACAGCCGGTTGGGGTTTACCCTGATACTCAGCAAGTTCAGCAACGGTGGGGTCACGCCCAACAAACTCGTTAAAGTACGCGATAACCTCATCACCGGTGGTTACACGGCTGTCTAAGCTACGCAGAAGGTCCTCCGCAGGCATGTTGCCTAGAACCTCAGACACGCGCTCTTGCGGCAATTTATACTGGTCTAGTAGAGCCAGCAAATCTTGGTCGTCCTGCGATGGGTCCGCCAGAAGTAGGTCAACAGCCTCGATCGCGCGTTGATACTCAGTATTGTTGGTAAGCTCGCCCTTGAACTGGCCGTCATCGAGGAAACGCTCAAGTGCCTCCGTATCGTCCGTCAGACCGTAGATTTTTTTGTATACGTCTAAATCAAACGTGGGGAACCCGGCAAGAACCATCGCACGCAGATCGGCGTTGTATTGATCGATGATGTCTTGCTTGCCGCTCAGCGGCGTAACTGGGGGCTGAGAAATTGGGGCTGCCCGCAAGTCATTGTAAAGATTAGACCAATATTGATCGGACGTAGAGGGCCGCGTAGCTTCCCGCTGCGCGGCGACAATCTGCTCAGCCCGTGTTCGCAAGTCAGTGCTTGTTACTTTACCGTCGTTATCGTAGTCGTACTTGCTATCGTAAGGGGACGTGCCGTTAACAATAGCGGCAATAGCCTGCAGTTCTTCCTGCTGGTTATCTACCGCAGTGCGAGTCTCGGAAGTAAGTGTATCGCCTTGACCGCCGTAAGAGACGTCCGGAGTCTCGCTACCTGTAGTAGCACCGGGAGCACTACCGTCCACGGGCACCGCAGCGGGGCCACCCTTTGCAGCGACTTCATTCGCAACGCCTGTCAGACCGTTGGGGACGCCGATTGATGATATTTCGTTGTTTAACCCAGCTATGGCGTTGTTCAGCGGGGCTGTAATACTGTTAATAGTGTCGGCAATTTTCCCCGCCGCTGCCCCCGTGGTCCCAGTTATTCCGGCTATTGTCCCAACGATCGCGGGGCTTGTACCCATATTACTAGCGGTTGCGCTAATAATCTCACCGACAATTGTTTGCGCTGCAGCCGCGCCTAAGTTACCCCGCGCAATAGCGGTAACAGTTGAAACCGGCAGGCCAGAAGATTTTGCAACAGCATTGATACCGAGACTTAGCGCCGATTTACCAAGTTTCCCTTGCGCAAGATCCGTAATCGTCTGCCCACTGACGGGCAAGCCCGTTGCGTTTGAGATTGATGTTCCGACCAGCGAGGCAGCAATATACCCCAACACATCGGTAAGAGAATACCCACGGGCAACCGCTTGAGCAGCGGAGACGAGGGCACCCGCAGCCGGGCCTGCCATCATGTTAACCAGTGACGCAATATTGTTGTTTAAGTAAGAGTGAACGGTCTGCGCCGCCATCGCCTGAGCAACGGTCTGCGTGGGGGATACATCAACGTCACCTAGACCTAGTGCTTTTGCGACGGCGATATCCGCATAGCTAATCCCGGGACTGTGCATGCCGAGGCTATCGCCAATGGTTGAGTCAGTTCCGTATGCCCCAGTCACAGCCATGGCAAGGTCTAGCGAATCGTTAGTAAACCCCATACTCCGCATGGCGGCAACGGCCTCGTTTACCTGCTCGGTAGACATCGTTGGTCCGCGGCTGCCGGACAGACCCGTTGTTTCAGACGAAAACCCAACTTCAGGGCCGGTTTCTACGGTAACGTCGCCACTGGTGTCGGTGTCTGTGTCATAGCCACTGGTCGGGTCATAGTCACCAGAACCACCAAACGCATCTAGGCCCGGATCATCGTCGCCACTGGTGTCGGTGTCTGTGTCATAGCCACTGGTCGGGTCATAGCCACTGGTCGGGTCATAGCCACCAGAATCACCGCCATAAAAATCGCCACCGTAATCGCTGCCCGAATCGCCGCCTAGTTCGCCACCACTACTGTCTACTCCGGGGTCCGCAGTATCAGCCCCACTACTGCCGCCAGAATCGCCGCCACCGCCACCATCACCGCCACTATCGTACAAAGCCATGCGCCCCGCACGGGGAGAGAACGCGCGTATATCCAACTCTGGTACGCCCAGCACCAACAATGCAGCGGTAGTTTTTTTCATAACGGCGTCCCAAACACGGTATATTTTTTCTCAAACCCAAGGCCGCTATACAGACGACAAATCGAATCGCGCCCGGCCCCTTCCAAGTACGTCGCCCCCCGCGATACACAGAGTTTCTTTAGCTCGTCTAAGGCCTCAGCGCTAACGATAAAACGGCCCCCAATAAATGTTACAAGCGCAACGCGATGTAGCGGGCGGTTCTGAAAACTAATCGTAGCCGCTCCGAGGTAACTCTCACCATCCATTGCCACAACTAACAACTGGCGATTCTGAAATACATCCTGTTTTAGCTGATCTAACGTGTAATCCCTCGAGAAAGACCCAGCGTCTTTTAGCCAATGCTCCACTTTCGGCCATGTTTGATGCACAAAGTTAGAGGCGACAGGGTGCAAAGTCATATCAGTATTCTACTGCTGAACCTGTTCCACTACCAAGTTAGCTGCGGGAGAACCCGGTGCAAAGGCTGTTGCAGGGGCAGCTTTCACAGTCACGGCGGTATCAGTCGCGGCAAACATGATCTCGATGTAGTCGCTCGCGGCAAGCGAGACCGCCTCTGAGATTAAAACAGTCCGGTATCCACCATTCAAACTTAAAGTTGTTATACGAGCGGACAGGGGGATGTCAGTCCCGTTTTTCCGGATCCAAGCATAGGCGTCTTTCTGCGAGGCATTGCTACTAGAGTACTGCAAAGTGCAGGAAATGTCGTAATACCCCGAATTTGCAAACACAATCCGAGAAGTAGGCGTACCACGAGACACACCGTTACTGACTGCGGTTGTATTAAACTCAATCGCGTATGCAGTGTTAGCAAGCGCAGGCACATAATCAGTAGTCCGATTAAATGTCCCGTAGTTTTTCTGCTGCTCAATAGTGGGGCGAACAAATATGATGCCGTCGGTAGTGCCAACTTTAACCACCGCAGCGATTGGAATAACGTTATTGGGTGCCGTCGGCTTTACATTGGTCAGTGCCCCCGCCGTACTGGGAGACGCATACAAAATGTCCCCTTGACTAAAGCCGCTTGTGTTCACATCACGCACAAAACCCCAAACCGTGCAGTAGCCCTTTTCGCCCGTGTCTGGCAGGGCATGGGTCATCACACCAAGAATGTACAGTGATGGCTGCGAGCCGTCAGCAAGATAAGGCGCTACCCTCAAAGAACCATCCGTAGCCCCAGCAAATCCGACAACCGTGCCGTTTGGTATGGTAGACCCTGTGTTGTTACTTACACGGGCATAGGTCTCTTGTCCTATTTGTTGTACAACTCCGTACTCCATGTCGAGTTCAAGAGTCGCATCGGAGGCGTCCCAGTTTAAACGTCCTGTTTGGTGGGCGTGGGGGGTAGCAGGTGCTGTTGTATTAAAGTCGAGGTAATCAATGGATTTACCCCACTCCAGTTGCTGCTGAAACGCATTGATACGGTTGAAGTACAGGCGCAGAACGTTGTTTAGCTGGTCCTGATACCGACGGTCGTACGCCTCGGTGGCCTGTGGTAGGGCGGGAGGGGCGGCGTTGTTTAGCTCGCTCTGAGACGAGATGATAAGACTCATTAGCGTCTCCCGTCAGGACGCATATCAAGGCGCGGTGCGCCAAGCTGCCAAGTCACTCCAAGCCCATCACTCTCAATCTTCATAGCCATCTGACGCCCACGCACGCGTGTGTAAACCTGCCCAGTAAACTCTTCGATCGGCAGGGTGGCGGTACGGGTAATCCCTGCGCTATTGCTGCCCCCAACGGAAGCTGGGTTGTTGTAGCCTGAGCCAGAGTTTCTAAGCGGGAGCAGCGTCATAGTAGCTGACGGATTATTTGCGGTAGACCCCCGGAACGTCATATCAGGCAGCACGCGCCAGACAAACACAAACTGATGCCCGTCATCCAAGTCAAACTCAGAAGACGTGATATACGCAGCAATCGGGGTGGGTGTTGCAGTGATTGCGTCATCTACACCCGATTCGTGGTTAACGAGGTTATTGGCGTACGTCGCAGCCAGCGGGAAGTTCCGCAGACCAGAATCTAGCCATGCGGTGCGACCCATGTTACCGAAGTACCAAACATTTTCACGATAGTTATAGATGACGTAGCGGTCGTTTTCAGACGAGTTTGCGGAGCAGTAGAACCACCAGATCTCGTTAAACCCTTCATTAGTTCCGGCGACAACTTGTTCGTACTGGGCGGTATTTAGATCGCCAAAAACATATTGGCGTAAATCACAGAGAAGCGCCTGCGTACGACCGTCGTACATATAGAACTTATCTTTACCCATCCAATACGACACACCGTTTGCGTAAGCAACCGCATTTTGCCCAGCGATAGAGATGTTCTCCCCAACAAGCTGAGCGCCCCAAACGATCGGTGCGCCTTGATACTGTAGTGAATACAACGCCGAGTTAGTCCATACCAAAACTTCTTGACGAGACTGCACGGCGGCAATAATCTCGGATCCATTGGACAACCGCAAAAACCCCGCTTGATTAGTAGCGGCGGGTGTCCAATTTACGGCGTCTTCTTGGTCGGACCAACGAATCAGCATCGGATCTACCGTAGCAGAGCCATATTCATTAGCGCCAAATGCAAATACAAACCGGCTTATATCAGACACTAAAATCAGGTTCTGATGAGTAGGTACATCAGACGCCCCAGCCAAAGACGATAATAAAACCCCCCGTGAGGCTACACCGGCTGTTGCATCCCAATAATAGATGGGGCCACCGCGCGGGCCGTAAATCAAGTCTTCACCGAAGTTAGCTTGGCTCCAGATACGGATAGAGTCTTCTGTCGCTTGCCCAATACCCCACGTCCCACCTGACCAAGGGCCAGCGCCCCAGCCTACCAGCGGTACAACCGCTGCGGGGCCCACGTTAATTTGATACGCTGCGGTGACCGTGCCGCCACCGGTAGCCGTGCTAGACGCAGGGGACCCTGCGTCAATTGTATAAGTTGTGGCCCCAGTAGACGTTAGCTGGTACTCGCCGTTTAGGTCAAGGCCGCCGACAGTTGTAGCACCACTAAATGTCACAAAAGCGCCGTCTGCGTAACCGCCGTTGACGTCTTCTACCTCGACGATAGGCGAACCACTATCGGTTGTAAACGGGTCAGTTAACGTCTCTGTTGCCCGTAGAGGTGTGATGTCGTTATAGCCGCCACCCACTTCTAGGTAGAACTTCAGGTTTGTGCCAAGGCTTACGATGTTAACGCCGCCAAGTGTTACCCAGTTGCTAAGAGAGCGGCAAACACCCAAAAACGTGTTACTGGATATGCGTTGCCAGCCGCCAATTTTCTCAGGCGTGCCTTGTCGAAATCGAATTTTGTCGCAGTCATACCAGCCACCTTCGGTTGTGTAGCGGGTATTTTCCCGGTTAACACCGGCCTTTAGGACAATTTTCTTTAACGGCATAGTGGGCTCTTATGCAACAAGTCCGGGTAAGTATACGGTTTTGCCGTCTTTTTTGGTAGCAGTTAAGACTTGCTTTTTGTTGTCGCCGGGGTTGTAGCTGACGTGCACCCAGCCTGAATCGGGGACGCCGGGCGTGTAGAACTCAAGAATTACTTGTCGAAACTCCATGTGGTCTACGATCCACTTAGCTAAGTCTGCATTGGCGATACCGGGAATCTCAATGTCCGCAGCCATGCCCTTGCAGTGGTCAGAAGTCTTAGAGCCGCCAACTTTGGCGTTGACATCAGGGTGACGGAAGCCGGAGTTAACTTTGACCCCCATGCCGTAGTAGTCACGCACGGGCTGTAGCACACACTCACACAGGGCTGTTAGGTTCGCAATCTCGTCCTCACCGGGAGTATTGTCCATATCGAGGCGTAAGGCTGTATCGCTCTTGACCATCTCCGCTAGGCTGAAGTTCTTCGTTAGTTGCATTTCCGGTTTCCTTTAGTAACACCTGAATACAGGTCACGTCGTAGGCTCTTACATCAGGGTCGACTTGCATTTTAGCCACCGCCTTGCGGTTGACTGCTTCACATTCATGTAAGTACCGCTCGACGTAAGAATAGTGAAAAGCGCACTCACCGCTCACCAAACAAACGAAAGCGGTGGGTATCCATAGCACTTACTTTTTACCCTTCATGTCGATAATCTTCTCTAACGTACGACCGCCAAAGTAGAACGACATGATTAGCATGCCCCATTGCCCAAGCAGCTCGACATAGGCAGGATTCGCATCCTTACCGAAAGCTGACATGAAAGCAAAGGTGAAGTACCCCAACAGGATAGCGCACAGGGTCATGGGCCGGATGTTCTTAGACAGCCAGCTATCGCTTGCCATATCCGCCTTCAGGCGGTCTGTCAGGTTATTCTGCTCGGTCTCGTAGAGCTTGGTGTCGTTAGCCATCTTAGCCAGCTCACCTTCGTTCTGCATCTTGAGCAGCTCGGCTTGCGCTTTAGCTTTGGCTTCGGGGTCTGGGATGAGCTTATCAATCAGCTTGCCGCCGATGTCGAGTAGTCCTGCGATTGGTAGCATATCAGTCCTCGTTAATCTGGATTTTTGTTGCTTTTAGTGCCGACCATGATGCCCGACAACGCGCCAACAATAAACGTAGCGATTGGGTTAACCAGTTTGAAAAATTCCGCATCATTTGGGGCCTGTCCTACCATAGGCTGGGTTACAAACACCAGCGAATACAACACAACGCCGACGATACCGACAAGCGTTAAAGCCATCGTAACACCGACAACAAATCGTAACCACTCATCAAGACTTGGTTTCATTTATGTATCTCCACAAGATAGTCTGTGCAAGTGCCGTCTGCTTCACAGGCAGGGGGTTTACACTCTTTTGAGTTTTGATTCGCGGGGTCTTGACAAGGATACCGGTACTGGTCTGAACAGCCAGCGATTGCAAAGACTGCACTTGCGACCACTAGTCCCACCCCAATAACCAGCAGTCTAACCATTACAACCCTCCGCTTGTTTTCCACTCAATTGCCGTAGCAATCATGCCCCACATAGCCCAAACGCACAGTCCAATAATGATCGCTGCGCCAGCATACATCACAACGTCTTTGCGGCGCTGGGCTTGGAAGATGATTTCGCGCTCACGCTTCAACTTAATCTGACGCTGCATTTGCAGCAGCTCTTCAAAGGCTTGTGGACCATAGGCAAGCTTCACCATAGACATGAGTTCAAGGTGTTGCTTACGCACGGCCTCACGACGCTGGAGTTGCTCCATCGCCTCTTGCTCAACAGACTTACCGCTGCCGATGCGTTTAAAAATGCTGGGTTTTTTGTTGTCTAGCGCGTTGAGTTCGCTGACTTTACCCATCCACGAGCCGATTTGCCCGAGGACATCTTCGACTTCGCGACCAGCCTCAACAAGTTTTTTAACGGTGTTAAAGGCAGCGGTTGCTGCCATGAAGAGGCTGATCGGATCCATTTACAGTGCGCTTCCAAAGATGGGTGGCAAGGTTGTGACTTCAATAGCCACGCTTTGCTTCAAATTCAAAGGCGCACCGCAGTCGGAACAAGTGTCCGCAGCTAGCTCGGCTTCATCCAAGTCATAGCCGCAGGCCACACAAACCTGCTCAATGGTGTGTGCAGGTTCGATAGTTCCATCAGGCAGGGTTTTCGGCGGGCTCTGTAGCTTCACTTTCGGCTTCTTTCAATGATTCCTGCAACCGACTGATGAAGGCTTGTTTGCCCACCATCAATTGATCAAGGTTAAATTGGCTTGATGCGATTTTGCGGTCGAGGTCTACGCAGTGGTTGAATAAAGCCTGTTGTTCCTGAGTCAGGTCTTCAAACTGGTATTCAACGCCGTCGATCGTCACTGGGGTCTTTTCATTTTTTCCCATGATGATTTTCCTTTAGTGTGCCACCATCATCGGCTGGTGGCGTTGCCGTTTAAGCTGCTGCTGCTTGCAACGGGGTCAGGTCTTCCGTTGTCCAGAAGTCCTTGGCAAGCATGATGTTAGATGCTCTTTGTTGCGTTTTACCGTATCAGCCCAGTCTTCGTCAGTCATGCCTTCAGGCTGACCAGCGTTGATGAGGGTTACTGAGTCCATTGCTGCGCTGTAGTGGCGAGCGATTTCTTCTGCGGTTGGGGTTTCAATAATATCAGTCATGGTTTAGTTTCCTTCCAATGCACTTACTCGTGCGGTTAATGATTCAATGATTGCTTGTTGTTCTTGGATGGCTTTAATAAGCACAGGTATTAATTCGGTATAACGAACTGACATATAGTCGGTTTCATCACCAGTCTTTTTTGTGATGCTAATAACTTCATCAACAACGCCTACCAAGTCTTGAGCAATAACACCTAGTTTCTTTTGCGAATCTTCTT
>LSRR01000053.1_pt1 | contig 53223 bp, 35 predicted proteins | sample 1162981 | NCBI WGS metagenome assembly LSRR01 (sample SAMN03256433, study PRJNA305521) | marine metagenome | biome: Estuarine; feature: Estuary; material: Brackish water; isolation source: iron chloride precipitation of viral particles from surface water samples | place: USA: Chesapeake Bay ... | reverse complement strand
AAAAGCCGTACATGCCTAGCGATGGTAATCACCTATCTGCCATAAAAGATGCAGGTATGAGAGTAGTCAACGACTGGATTCGTGATTTCAACCTATTCTGCTCTGACCCAGCAGTACCTTTTGACACAAGTGGTATGATTCGTATACCTAATTCTTACAATTCAAAGCGTGGCCTCTGGTCAATACCGCTAAGCACGAATGATATGGAGAAAGGTATCGATTATATCATGGAAAAGGCTCTTGATGCTCAATTTGGTATGATTCCTTACGGTAACAACGGGTTGCCGCTTGAAGTGAAGAAGAATTATGGGAAAGCCAGCATCTTTAGTACGTCATCAGCCCCAATTGACCTTCCTACTGTGTCAATGGACGGCGTAACCATCCTTCCGTGCCTAAATTCAGCAGCATGTCGACAGGGAAGTAACCCTAGTCATGATGCAAGAGTACAGTTAGTCAAATATTTATCAAAACGCTTGAGAAACTTCATCCCTGTAGAAAGAGTGAAGCAACAGAAGTTAGAGGAGGACACAGAAACCATCGTCAGTTATATCAAAAGCCTAGACTGGGCTGATTTTGACGAGAGAACGACACGTTACCAAGTTAGCACGATTGTCGGGACTGAATATCCTCAGACTTGTGCTATGTTATTCAAGAAGGGTATGTGTCTGGGCAAGTGTAAATACTGGGACAAGACTGGAGCAATAATAGAAGAGGTGAAAGAATGAAGAGTTTCATAAAAATAAATGGAAAAAGAAGCCTTATGATTGCTAACGTAATCGGTTTGTTCAACGGAAATAGTCACTTGACTACAGACGAAATAAAGAGTAAATTACTCTCTAAAAAAATTAAGTTATCAATTAATCACAATAGCATCTCTTCTGTACTATCGATGTATCCCTTTTTCAAAAATAGCGGTATGGTCAAGAAAGCAAACTATCAAGATGCAGGTGGTTACGAAATAAATACTTGGTCACTTGACTTAGATTTACTGGTCAAGAGATATGAGACCGAGCCAAAGTCAGGTCAAAGGTGGATGTTCTTCGTTGACAAGTCAAGCCAGAAAATAACGCCTGTTTCAAAGTCAAATTACAATTCGTTTTTACTGGAGGTAAATGATGGAAAAAAAGAAGAGTGAATTTTGGAGAGTAGTGATAGCGATTGTCTTGATTGCTGTACTCATTCCGCTCATCCCATTCGCTTGGCTTTATGATAAAATAAGGGGGAACTTATGATGGCAAAGAAACCACCACTTATCATCGACTCTAATGAAAGAGGTCCACTCATGAACGCTGTCGTCAGGGCAGCAGAACGTGAAGGCTTTGACATCAAAAGAGAGCATCTACAAGGTATGGGCGACTACAAAGTAAGCCATGCTAATATTGAATGCAAGAGCCTTTCTGACTTATTCCAATCAAGTCACAGTGGCCATCTCATGCGACAGATAGAGAACCTCGATGCGAATTGCGAAAGAGTGTTTCTTGTTGTGCACGGTGATATCGCTAAGTACGTTTCAATCGCTAAGAAACAAGGCAGGAACGTCACATACTCCAAAGTCATGAATGAATTACTTGGTACGTTTGCAAGGATTACAGCAGACTTTGATTGTCATATTTACAGAGCCAAAGACTACAGCGAAGCGGCAATGTTCATCGCCAAACTACACAGTAAGATGAACAAGCCTGCCAGTAGACATGGTGCAAGAGCCGTCACCAGAGTAAGTACAAATGATGTACGTGCTGACATGTTGATAACAATACCCGGATTTGGACCGGAACTGGTCGATAAGTTGTTAGAAAGGTGCGGCTCGATTGAAGAAATGCTCTTCCCCGAATCACTTAAACAGGTAAAGGGAATGGGCACCACTCTGCGTCAAAGACTGATTGATGTATTGACATCAGAGGAACCAGTGAAAGTCCAAAAGACATACAATAAGAGAGGGAAAGGAAATGATGGACCACAGAGCAGATAAGTATGAATGCGTACAGAAGTATCCTATTTTAAAGGGTTATCTTGAGCACTTCAATCAGGTGAGTAAGAACAACGAGATACCCGGACTCATCTCATTCTTTTTCATTCTAGGTCAGGCTGCTGTACCCTTTGTCAGAGTACCTGTAGGTGGTAGCAATCTTGACCCAAGAGTAAGTATATTCTGGATTCAAGACACAAGGACTGGTAAATCAGCAGCGTATCAAATCATACAGAAAGTGCTTGAAGCAGCGGGTATGGAAAGTAATGATTACAACTCAGGTAACGACGCTGCTTTGGTAGGTACACTGGTGCCAGACCCTGACTCAGAAGACAAGAAAAATCCTGACATGATTGTAAGAGAAGGTATACTCGCAGGTCGAAAGGGTTTGAACTTTGATGAGGGGAGCGTGATACTCAAGACAGGTCAGCACAACGAGAACACAACACTGTTTTTGCAGTCCGCTTTGAACTCAGCAGGTACTGGGCGTAACATACTCACCAAGCACATGGCTAGAGATACTTTTTCTGTCAAGTCAGAAGTGTCTCTGTGGATTACAACTTATCCACCCAAAGGTATCAAAGAGCACGTTCTTGACAAGGGTATCTTTCAACGTGTACTGACTTACTGGAGGAACTGGACTCTTGAGATGAAGAGAGAAATCAATCACATGCTGGCTGAGTCAGTTTACCATCAAGCGAACTTGGAGATGTCCTTTGAAGAGGTTGTTGAATTCTTTACGAATATACAAAGAGCGTTAAAAAGAAGGGTGCTTGAATTGGCTGACATACCGCCCATGGAATGGGACGAGATGCACAGTGATGACCAAGAGAAAGAGGTCATGGGACTCATGCATAGGATGTTCACACCAGACGAGGCTTACGTGCCCGCTCTGATTGCTGCCATCGATGAATACTACAACGTCGTTGAAGTTATGAGCCCTGACAAGCAAGGTATCTGTGCCTCGTTTATTATGGGTCTTCAGAACTACACTAACGTCATCGCTCATCACATGGCCATGATAGAAGGTACTTGGGTCGTAAGAGGCGACCACGTCGACATGGCTAAGGAGATACTACTAGACTTGTATGACAATCTCATTCAATGGCTTGAATCTGAGGTCAACATCGGAGCAGGTGCTAGTGAAAAGAAGAAGATGGAGAAGATGTGGGTCGATGCATTCAAACAATGTGAACTGTTTGATTTCGATGACCATCGTGCACAAGGATGGGCTAAGAAGAAAGAAGTCATGGAAGTGTTTGGGAAGTTAGCCAACTTCAACAGTTATGCCAGCGTGAACAACAAATTCAATATGTACGCTGGTGAAATATTCAAAGACACAAGAGAGGGGGTCAGAATATACATCAAGATAAGAGATGACTATGTGATTCCCAAGGGGGTCAAGAAGTGAGTGCCGAATGTGTGATATGTAGTTCGGTGATAGGAGACAACATAGGAGGCTTTTATGTTGGCCAGCATCATAAGAATGCAGTTTATATCTGTGAATGGTGTAAAATGTGCATGGAGGACATACTATGAATAAGATGCTCGCCTTAGACATCGAGACATCTAACTTCTCTCATGAGATAGGAGGATGGGGTCAAACGCACTTGTTTGAGCCAACTGTCGTTGCTACATGGGATGGAGAAACAGGTACAATTTACTCTAACGAATCAGTATCTAAATACTTACCAGAAGGGACGATTGTGAAAAAGATGCATCCTAAAATTCTAGGCGATGACCTTGCAAAGCATGTTTCAAATGGCGGGCTAGTGCTCGGTCATAATCTGAAGAAGTTTGACTTACCAATCTTGCGTGATTCACTTGATTGCTGGACAGCAGGTGATATCATGGCGAAGTCGGAAGAGCAAGTATTCGACACCTCGGTTCTTCTAAAATCTATTACGGGTCATGCAGTGCCTCTATCAGATGCTTGTTATCATACGTTAGGAAAGGGTAAACTTATGAACAGTCACGATGCCCCAGTGGAGTGGAGGAAAGGCAACTACGACAAGGTTGCTGAATACTGCCTAAAAGATGCCGAATTAGTTTACGAACTTTGGAAGCATGGACTGGAAGAGGGAATTGTGAAAGCACGATGCAGAAGTACGGGCGAAGTAAAGGAGTATGAGGTGGACTGGTGATTTGCGAAATCTGTAACACTTCTTCTCCAGAAGGCATGAGATGTGCCAAGTACACAACTTGCTTCAAATGCATAGACAATTTAATTGATACTTATTTTTACGAAAGAGTTGGTAAGAGAGGGATAAAAAATGAACGAAAACGAAAGTAATACGAGTGCAGTAGTGCACAACATTAGAGCAGCCAAAAGAGCAGTAACGACCGTAAAGACCACACTTGGTCCGATGGGTATGGATAAAATGATGGTAGATGCCGGAGGCAACGTCATCGTCACAAACGACGGTGCAACTATCCTCCAAGAACTAGACATCACGCATCCTGCCGCTAAGATGGTCGTTGAAGCAGCGAACACCCAAGAAAACATCTGCTACGACGGTACGACCAGTACAGTTGTACTTGCAGGTGAGTTACTTGGTAACAGTGAACTCTTGTTTAACAAGGGTCTTCATGCCAACATTATCTGTCGAGGTTACAGAAAGGCATCGAAGTGGGCAACTGAGCACATCAATACGTTGACAACCCCAGCCAAGAAACATCTTGCAAATGTTGCCAAGACATCAATCACTGGTAAAGCCTTAGAATCAAGCATGGAACATGTCAGTGGTCTTTGTGTAGAGGCTGTTGAAAAATCAGGCGGCGAGTTTGAAAGAATCCGTGTACTGTGTCAGCCCGGTGGTAGTCTGGATGATTCTTCATGTTTCTCCGGTGTAGTATTGCACAAGGAGTTCATGCTTCCTGCCATGCCTCTCCAACCTACAGGTAAGGCTATCTTACTTAACACAGGTCTTGGAGATACCAAAAGTGAAGACAACGTGCAATTGTCTTTGTCATCAGCCACTGAATATCAACAGTACAAGAAACAAAGCGGTCGTGAGCAATGGATAGAAAAGGCACAATCAATCATAAGCATGCTACCTGACGGCGGTGTAGTATTTGTTAGAGACAGCGTCAACGAAGTCGTTGCAGCAACTCTGGCTCGTGAAGAAATCTCACTCGTACATAGACTTCCTGAAAGTGACATGACAGCATTGGCTAAACTACTGAACACCTCTGTATGTCACAGCACAGATGATTTAGTAGAAGCCGTCGATTGTGATGTCGAATGCAAGCAAATTGGTGACATGAAGTACGTCGTTGTCAAAGGTGACGGAGAAGTAACTACACTTATTCTACGAGGTGCTACTAAGCAAACCCTCGATGAGACTGAGCGTGGATTTGAAGATGCACTCGGCGTAGTGTGTCTTGCTTACAGTAGTGGTGAAGTTGTAGCAGGTGGAGGCTCTGCCTATCTCAACGCAGCCCTCTATCTTCGCTCAAGAGCAGCAGAGGCTGGCGGCAGAGAGCAAATGGCCATTGATGCCTTTGCTGACGCACTAGAATCAATCCCAGCCACTATCGCTGAGAATGCTGGTCATGACCCACTTGATACTATACTGACACTCAGGAATGAGCACAAGGCTGGTAATACAGACAGTGGGCCTGACATTGAGAATGGCGGTGCTCATTCAATGAAAGCCGAAAACGTATACGAGCCTCTGGAACTTGTTCGACAAGCGATTATATCTGCGAGTGAAGTAACCATCAGTATTCTTCGTATCGATGACATCATCGGCAAGAAAAGCGATTAGTCACTTAGCCTTCTTTAGAAGATAACGTGAGAAGCGACCACCTGACCTTTTTGACAAAGGCTCTCTTCTTCGCTTACGCTCTCCCTTGAATCCAAGTTGTCCATGAAAGCGTACATAATCGCAGTAAGAGCACTGATGTAAAACAGCAGGCTCACCGCTAACATAACGACCAGATATCGACAGCGGTAGAGAAATGCGGTTACAGTTTTCACATCTCTGTTTGAGTGTGTCGATAAGTTTACCCATCAACTCACCGTATGTAAGTCTACTTTGTGCCAATCGGCACCATCGTAAATGAACTTACCATATTCGTTGATAGCAACATCTACGTTGATTTTTGTACCTGTACTATGGCCACCTGATGTCGAATCAAAGTGAAGAGTGTGACTTCCTGCTTTATGGTAAATCTCAACGATATGACCTGCTGGGAAAGCACCTGTTGGATTTATTGTCCTAGCCGCATCAGTGGTCACTATCCAAACATTACCTTCATCGAAAGTAAACGTAACATTAGCACTTGTCGTAATAACTTCTAATCTGTTAGGCCCTAATACGTGGGTATTGGTTACAGGTGTAGTGTTGAGGTCTCTTGGTAAAGCAGCGTAAATCAGAGCATGCTTGTTACCACTCACGTCTTCCATGTGACTTTGCCACAACGCACCGAATACACTTCCTGCCAAGTCTCCGTTTTCTGGAGAGGCGAAGAAAGCATCGAGGTCAGCAGCAGAATCAATTGAGTTAGCAGCATCTACGTTGTTGATACCACCCTTGGTCATAGGGGTTAGATACATAGGGGTGTTACGGATGTATGTCCTTCTGTCATGAATAGTAGGTGTGCTGTTAAGAGAAGTAGTGACACTACCTGCTCCACCAGTCATGGTGTATCTTACCACGGCTAATACGGTGGTTTGGTGATTCAAGTCTGTATTTGTACCGATACTTGGTGAGGAAAGAAATCGGTTAGGGATGAGAGGTGTACCGCTTGTCGGTGCAACTGGTGTTCCCATTTCGTAAACCAAATGGGCTTCTGGTGTGCCTCTTCCAGCGATAAATACAGTAACGAATACATCGCTGTTTGAAGCAGGTACACTTGGCAAGTCGCCACTATGACTCGCACCGCCGCCTGTTGTTCCTACGATGAAAGTCTCACTTGAACCGGGGCCGTTAGCAAACTTGTAGAGCACACCATCGAGTACACAATATCCGCCGTATACTTTCAGTTCACCTTGCGAAGAGCCTACTTCAATAAAGCCGGGAGTAGCAGCGATAATACTGTTGCGGAGGCTGTCACCTTTGGCTCCGTCTCCTAGTCTTAGTATACCGTTACCGTGCAATCCTTCATACAAATTAGTAAGGCTCGGTGAAGTTAGACTATCGCCGTCTCTCAGTCCTAATGAGTTAGTACCCATGGCCGTTGCGCTCGTGTGTCCTGCTTTTGGATTGGTCATATTGTCACCTCAATAAGTGCGGAGAACAGTATCTCGTTGTTGGTCGTCTTAGTGATAGCATTGTAAGTGTATCGCATAAAATCAGTAGTATCGGTAGAGTCTGACGGGTTCTTGTATCTTACTACAACTTCTCTCAACGGCTTGTTAAACGTAGTATCTAGTGCTAATTTCGCTTCAACAAACAGCGAATTATCATCTACAACCCTCACCGAGGGCGTAACAACTATAGCCGGATTCCCAATACCGCCGTCCTGTTGCGTAGCAATCGTGCCGTCAAATCCGAATACGACTTCGTTTATTCTGTCTTTCAAGGTGTTTATCAAAAATCTAGTTCCTTCATCTAATATTGGCATCTAACCCCTCCTACTTCTCAAGTAAGAACTTTGACCAGTACCGATTGTCAAGTAGTTGTTATTTGTTTCTGGCACCGTTGCAGTTGAGAGTATGAACAATTCATCGTCATCACTGACAGGGTGTACACTGGCTGTCTTGATAACTACGGTAGTGGCACCGATTGATGCAGCATGGATATGACCTAACTTGTTACCGTTCTCAGTATATACTGCTTGGTTATCAGTTGTGAATATAGTCGTGGCATCTACACCATCGACAGTGAAAGAAGTAGTGCCGATTGCGTATCCACTACCATTGTTGATTAACACGCCAGTATTTTGCAGTAGTAATCTGCCATTAATAGCACTTCTTCTTGGTATCCCTAGAGTATGACCTTTACCTTTGTTGATGTCTACTCTTTCAGCGATTTCCCAAGATACTTTCATTTTGAATCCAAAGGCGGTGCTGAACTCTTCAACCTTGAACTGTCTGTTTCTGTCAAGGTTTGCTTCAAGGCTACCACTGATATCCACTTCTTGGAAACGCTGTAACACGTCTTCAAGGGTGACATCAACCGAGTTGACGTGTAAATCACTTGTCCTCTCTACTAGATTATGCTTTGCACCGAGCACGACATACCTTTCGTTCTCAACTCTTGAACGGTAAGATACCATGTCGCCCGGATGCATTTGTGTACTCATGACCACATCTCTCATTTTACGAGAGCCAGTTGCGTTCTTGGCCATTTTGAGCATGCGTCTACCTATCAATCTAGCACTTGCTTTTGTCACGGCTGTAGGTGCGAAGATACCGCCCGGTACTTCATTGACGCTGTCTGCTTGTGAACCAAAGTCGTCAACCTGTACAGCGTTGTCATCGTTGTTGGCTCTTGCTTGTCCTCTCACGATAACACGGTTAGGAACAGACTCATTGGAGTCGGTATCTATACCGCCTGTTATTTTGTTCTCTGTGAGGAGATATTCACGCTCGATTTGATTCTGAGGGAAGTAACAGATGTTACCGTATCTGTCATTTCTAGGCCCGTAACCATCATGCTTTGCCAAGAACCTTAGTGCACTCGATGCCTCTACTCCAAGGAAGTCTTGGGCTACAAAGGTGCCACTAGGTGATTTAGCCTTGACACCACTCAATGAGTTCTGAGTTCCTTTTGATACCTTGATAGCAAGGTCACTTGTTCTCAGCCCGACGCCTAGTTTCTGTGCAAACCTCACCGTCTTATCTGTAAATCCTATCTCAGGCAAAGATTTACCTTTCATGTTTTCAAGCCCATATCTTGTACCTTTATTCGCTGTTTTGATTTCTGATACAATCAATGACTGATTTCTGTCGTCAGAAGCAACGATTAGTGGAGGAAGAGTGCTGGAAGTTGTAACCTTATCAGTGTCATAAAACAGTGCACCTTCGTAGGTCATACTGTCTGTAGGATTGTGCATGAGTTTGATGGTGTCGTTCTCTTCGATGAGTTTGTAACGCTTCTCGGTAGTCGGTACGAAGTCTGTATTGGTAGGTTTATTGACAGCGAAGCCGCCTGATACTTTGGTGTACTCACCGTGTCGAACAGCGTTATCTACGAAGCGTGGCTTACGCACGACCTTCATAACAGAATCTTGGTCAGCGTCAAAGCGACCAGTTGCGAGATTCTTACCTAGTGCCATTAGAATCTCTCCTTATCTGTTTTAGACCAACCGTAGTTACCTTCTACATCTTTTGGCAATTCAAGTAAACCTGCTTGTTTATTCTTAAGCCTCTCTAAAGCCCCTTGAATGTGCTTTTCTCGCATTTGGGGTGGATAGTATTGCCCCGATGTAAAACCTGCATGACCCGCTCCGCCCCATTCATCTAAGTATTCTTGAATAAGTTTCTCTACATCATCATCTGAAAGTGTTTCGTAAGGTATAGTATTGCTCATATAATTTCTATACCAATCGTTTGCTTCGGGGTCTAAATGGATAAATTCATCATTTACTGGAGGATTTGCTCGGAATATAGTCGGTACAGTTTCTCTCAATGGTGGGGGCGTGAATGTATTCATGTCTTGTTCTTCGGGAAAACGGTTTCTATCATATCCGTGTATGTTACCCGGCTCAGTATCATTTAATACAGCAGAGCCATATAACGCATACATTAGTGCTTCTTGTGGGCTTTTAGACCAATAAAGAGGTGTATCGGAAGCATCACCTCCCGAATACAAAGGTTGGTCGATTACCTCATCAAGGTCACTCATTGTTCTTCCCGAAACAAAAGGCATTTTCAAAACCGCCCAAGCCTTCTCCATCGGTGTCATGTTCACTCCCCACTATGGTCTCCAGTATTATAAGATGCATCCTCTTTGCTACCCTTTGGGTGCAGCGTCTGGCTGAATCTCGGCTGTACTTCGTAATCACCTTCTTCGTCGTCTACTGAGCGGCGACTCGCATCGGCTCGGAAGTGCTCAAGTGTGTTTTCACTCATGACCATCCTAGCGACAGGAGAACGAATGTCAGTCTTATCATAACCTGTCACATCAACTCCGGGTATGTTCGGCCCTTGGCTATCAGCGACCGTCGGTGACGAAGGGTCAACTGTATAGACTGGTGCATAAGGCGGACTACTTGGAGTACCTGTTCTTGCACTCGGAGCATCACTTGTAAACATACCATACTTACCGCCAGAAGTGGCTCTGTAAAAGTTTGAATCTTCTTGAGGGCTGCTACCTTTCAAAGCAACATAAGGTCTAAACATTTGACTATGCTTGTAATCTAGTCCATAAACAGGTCTATACAAGAACTGTATATTACTATCTGCATAGTTGATGTTTTCAAGCATCGGGTCATGATTAGCATCTTGATATGGGTTAGAAGAAGAAGAAACACTAGCCTTGCCCCAACCTTCAACATCGAGATTACCAGCGTGCTTACTCCAATCTATAACGTATGTACCTCCAAGTGGCCACATGGCATGAGCATTAGAGTGCTTGACAACACCAGTTACAGGTTGTGCACTCCAATCTAGTGCAGTCATATCCAAATCTTTGAGAGTTCTGCTACCAACATTGTAAGCACCTCTGACATTTGTCCTTTGACCTACCTCTCTGTCAGTGTGTAAACTGGCTGCTTCGGTAGACATGACAACGTACTCTCGGCTCACACCATCGTTCAATTCAGCAATAGTGTCTACGTCAAGGCCAAGTCTGACATCATCTCTTGATACAGGTTCGGCACCTCTTGTATCAGCATTCACTGTCTCCAGACCTTCGCCAACATGGGCACTCGGTTTGAGTAATCCATCTTCGCTGTTGAGGTCAACTCTGTCACTGATACCTCTTTCGATTTCGCCTGCTTGTAGCACTTCGTTACTTGGTCGAACTAACCCTTGCCCAAACACAGGCTCTGCTGTGCTGTGAGACAATACTAATCCAGTAGCGTCGTGGTTTTCACTGACATCCATAAGTAGACTTTCGTTGAAAACTGTAGGCCATCTACAGCCTCTACCATCTCCTCGGTCACCGACTCTCAGCATACTTGCTGGGTTGAACCAGTCTGCGGTGCCCATGTTTGTCTCACCGTTGTTAGTAGTGTTAGTAACTCCACTATGTCTGTCTGTGCCGTCACCACCGAACAAGTCATTAGCGGCTGGTCGATGAGTGATGTTTGTGTCAGCGTAGGCATCTTCTGGGTCCCAAGAAGGTCTGAGGCCAAAACCACGAACAGGGAAACGCCTGACATCTTCGCCACGAGTATTACCCCACCAGTCAACCATGTAGTATCGTTGAGCCTGTGCTAAATCTTCGACTGCTCTTCCAGTATTGTCGTTGGGGAACAAACGTGTTACTGTAGAAGCATTTCTCAGAGTGCGAACAGCGCACCCGTAAGTTCCAGTCATTCTCCTACCGTCACTGTATCTTACTTGACGACCAAGTTGGTCTTGTCCTAGTAGGCTTGAAACTTGTGTGATTCTTTCCAATATACCAACGTACATGGCATCGAAGTCTTGGTCTGACTGAGAGCCAGTGTCAGTACCGACATAGTCCCAACCGTTTGTTTTGGAATCGTGCTGGATGAGAGGACCATGGTAATATCCGAGTAACGCATTACTGTTGGCTACTTCTAACCAGCCTCTGACATAAGGTGACCATCTTGGACGATTGTAAACTTGCCTTACGCTCATTCGATAGCCAAAGCATCTGTTTCTATCATTAGGCAAAGACAACGTAGCGATACCTGTTGAATCCTGATAAGTCTCACAATCCATTCCAAATGTATCACTACCCCATCCTATGAGTGCGTGTCCATAAGTTTCTAATCGACTAATAGCCCCTCCTCCATGACTGCCTCCCGGCCATAGGCCAGCAAAGTTGTATTTGTTGGAGCCAACTGTACCACCCTGATGTGAAAGGTTAGCATCTGTATCTATTGTTGCAGCAGAATGGGTAGTCCCGTCTGCTACATTAACTGGGCTCGCAGCCCCTCCGGGAGGAGCAATCCATTTCATAGCCAATCCAAACGGACCTTTACTGGCTACATAATTGAAATCTTGGTAGTGAATAGTTTCAAAGTGTTCAGGTATGTGATTGTACGGCTTTTTATCTTGAGGAGTATCTGCTGCTCCGTTGGCTGTATAGAAGTTCCTTGTCCCGCCATCAGCGGTATCACTGTACCAAGTGAATGGTCTTCCTAAGTTAGGATGCCACATGCAGAGGAAAGCGTCAGGTACGTGCAATGAATTGGTGTCACGAGTGCCGTTAGCAAACTGAGGTAGATTTCTTGTCATTATACTTGTCTCTGAATTATTAAAGACAGCGTCGGAACTTTCATTGTCATAAGGTCGAGTTAGTTTGAGTATTGTTGTACCATTAGCCAAGTTAGACCAAAAGTCTGCATCAGCAGATACACCTGAGAATTTCGTACTCTCTCCCAAAGTAGCATGAGCAAGCGTTCCTGTACGATTGGTATAGGTAGCAGTGTATCTTACACCGTGCTTTGTGTACTCCAGATTTTCTCCATAGTAAGGTTTGACAGGGAACAAGTCTGCGTTATCCACAGTTATCTCGTTACTGCCATTGTTAGCGAGAACAACGCAATTCGGATTCAGGCTTCTAATTCTTTTGTGAGGCTCGTATATGTCAAGGAACGTCGTCGGGTAGCCCGCTAGAGTCAATTGAGCACCTATGCATCCGTATGACACTCTACAGAACTCGTAGTAGTTGTCAGGCTTGTGCCACTCCAGATGTCTGAACTTCTGAGCAGCACTGGCATCAGCACCGTCTTTATGCAGTATGCCCCACCAAGGTACTGTAAGTGTACGTCCGGGCGTAGCACTTTGGAACATGCCGGGTCGGTAAGGTAGGCTTCTTCTTGTAAACGATGGACTTGAACTCTCCTGTACACCAAGAGGATTGTATAATGCAAGCGGAGGCAAGTTCGTGAATTGGCTGTTAGCGTCAGGGTCTATGTCAAGTATAACTTCGTTAAGTATGATTTCACAGCCCCTCACGTCTGCCATCATAGCCTCTGCCAAGATAAGTGCGTAAGCACCTCTTGTACCAATATCTTTCTCTATGGCAATAACAGTGTTGATTTGCTGCCCAGTCAACTCTGTAACCTTAGTACCTGCTTCGCTGGGTGCCTTGTTTGCAGTTGCGTGGTTTTGATGGAAACCTTGTAATTGTTGCTTAAACACGTTAGGCTGAATGATAATCTGATATGCACCTACTTCTAGTGGGTCAGGGAAGTGATGACTTAGTGTGTAAGTATTGGCTGCCTCTAATACAAGTGTATGACCGCCTGCTGCGTTGATATCACCTGCTTGTGCTCCTACACTTGCAGCGATACCATATCCTTCGTACTTAATTTTAGTTTCAGTCATTAGCGTGAATGCTCCACCATGTATGTCGCTTGGTCCGTAAGTGCTGGTTGGTGTCGAGAACCAAACAAGTGGGTCTTTACCAAAGCCAGTTGTTGTCACTGTTTCAGTTGAAGATGTCCTTACAGCCTCAAGGTTACCTACTAGACTGTCATTGAGTGGGGCAGAAGTAGAACTGACACAAGCATGATGTAAATCGTAAAGCCTCTGATAAGCAGGATGAGCATAATGACCGGGGAGCAAAGCCATAGTCGGAGTGACGTAATGATGACCCATTCTTGGAATCGGCATCGGTGTCATCTTTGGCTTGGTTATTCTTGAATAAGGTGCAGATGGCTCTGCAACGGCTCCGGCATCAGCAGGTAAGTTACTGTAAACGTCATACCAATCGATGCTCTTCATGTCTGGACTTGCGCCACTGTATTCACTGTGGTCACGTAAGCGACGTGCTGCAAACATACGAGTGCTACCAGCAGGCATGTAGTAACTTGGTACAACTTTCAAGCCAGTTTTACCACTGATAAATGACTTGAAATCAGGAGATACAACGACACCAGTAAACTTGTTTGTACCTGTGTTGGTATATGATGCAATTACACCTTTGTCAGTTGTTGGGTCATACACTCTCAAGAAATATCTACCGCCACTTAATTCATTAGTATCTAACCAAACACTTGCACTTGGATTAGTAGTAACGTCGATTTCATTATTGGCTTCGTCGTATGCACTAAAAGATAACTCGTCAGTATCATACCGATGCGTCATCGATACTCCCATTCTCGTAACATGGAAGAACAAACTTCTATCATGAGGTTCATACGCTGTTTTGAGGGGATTGTTATCAGTGTGCTGTTGCCATCCTTGATTAGTCGAAGCAGGGAACTTGAGCCTTGTGTCGTGCTTGGTTTCTGAAACATCGCTCGCATCTTGACTGAGGTGCTCCCATCCGTTGTTTTCCCAAGTAGGCCAAAGTCTTGGTCCACTGTAATCGTTGTTGAACATCTGCCTGATATTGGTAATGTTCTGTGCAGGATGTTGAAGTCCACCGGAACCAAAGGTTTCATTTTGATATCCTTGTATTCTGTCAAATCCTGACCTAACAATGATGTTGCCCGGTATTTCATCAGGGTTTGGTAATCTAATCTTGAGGTTAGGGTTGACTCCGGCTCCGGCCAATGCAGGGGCTAATCCTTCTATCTCTCTGTCACTGATATGCCTGAAATCCAAAATAACTGTGCCGAAAGGTGAACCGCCTTCAATACGATGCTCTTGGCCTGTGTCATCTACGACTTGTACGCTTTTGAATTGCATCTCTTCATTGGGTATCAGCAAAGCGTTTCTTATCTCAAACGGATGCTTTTCGGCTAACTGCGGGTGACCTAACTCTTGGGCTTGGATGATTGGGAACATAGCAGCGTTGGTTGTTTCAAACGAGAATCTGACATTACCGAGTATCTTTTCTCCAACAGTCTTGTAATCAGTTGGCCCGCTATCTTTACGCTTGACCCAAGGGACCATACCTAATCCTCTGGCGTTGACGGCTGGCATAGTAAGGCCGCCTCCATCCATTCGTTTCCAAACTACATGCTCTGGTAGGAAGTTTCTTGCAGACTGTCGCTTTGTGTAGTAACCGTAAAGACCAGTTTCGCTAATCAAATCGACAGTAAGTGTACCGCCTGTTCCTCCAGCAACGGTGACTACATCACCTACTTTGTAACCACTACCTGCGTTGTTGATTGCGGTTATTGAAGTTATCGAATTACTACTTACTTCAATGTCTACCGTAAGCCCACTACCTGAACCGCCAGTAGTAGCCTGAGCAGTAAGGCTTCCATTTGTATAACTAGAGCCGGGAGTAGTAAGAGACAAAGCAGTAACAGTGGTAGTAACATCAAGATAATCATCGTGTCCTTGGACACCAATACATTCGTTTGCGTAAGTCAAATAGTCTTCGTGGAAGTTGTTGTTCTTCTGTACAGACTCATCCCAGAACAAATCTCCTGTCGGGTAAAGACAAGTCGTAGCCCTTTGCATATCCCCGCTTTGAATAGTCCTGTGCAACTCAGCATCAGAAGGCGCATTACCTGTAGAAGGATAATCTGAGGAAGAAGTAGGTCGATTGTATGAAGCATGCATTTGTGCTTCAACGTGAGGCCCCGCAGTAGCAGGTCCGACATATCGACTTCGGTTGTGTATCTTACTCGTATCCCATTCCACTGTTCCGGCTGCATCCAGACTTCCGCTACCCGGTACGACGTGTAGCCAATCACCTGCACAACTTATACCATCTCTGTCTGCCTTGGCAATAAGTGGTAACTCACTTTCATGAGATACAGCAATCAAGTGCCGACTGAACAAACCTGTAACACAATAGTCAGAGAAAAGCGCAGACCCGCCTTCTGAGCCGCCAACAGGAGACGCACCTGCCAAGCAAGTCTCAGCCGCACCGTATGGGCTGAATCCTAACATTGGGTGCCATGCGCTGAGTCCTGCGGCAAACAAGCCTGAGCCAGTGTAGGTGCTTCCGTAAGAGTTCAAGTAAGAATAAGGCTCACCGTGCCAACCTACTGCGCCAATTGGCTTTGTTCTGTCAACTGCGTCAATATACCCATTAAAGTGCACTTGACACATGTGGTCTCTTGTCGCCGGTGAAGTGCTATCGTTATTGTAACGATGCGTTCCGGCTTTTGTCCAAACGTAGGCTCTATAATTTTCGTCTGGTGTGATTGCAGACCTTGTGTTCGGGTTGAATATATTAGTTGCCCCTCCAGTTATAGGGCTCTTTCCTAAAGTGAACACGTTACCTGAGAAACTTATGTAAGGGGCGTATCCACTCTCCAAGCCATTACTTACTCTCAACCAGCCATAAGGCGGCACTGTCGTAACTACACTAGCCATTGATAAACTACCCGGAGTGCCTCCGCTTTCTGCTGTGTAAGACTCAATTTCAAACTCAACCCAGCCGTACCTGTCTTGCTTGTGTGAAGTTTGCATACTAGGTAAGAATGTACCTCCAATAGCCTTGAGTGGGTCTTTGCCGGGGAATGTGTTGATTGCGGCTGATACAACGGCCCCTAATTCTTCGGCATTCTGACAACGAGTAGCATCCACTATTACCACGTTATCATCGTATTCTTGCGATTGGTCATCTCCACCATAGGCTTCTAAATACGCCTTGGCTAGTAAACCAGCAACTCTGAACGCAGAAGTGTTTCTTCTTGCCCCTGAACCAGTCGCTAATCTACCTGCTGTTGGATGAGGAGGATTGATACCTACGTGATTATCAAGGAAATGACCACCGGGATGATAGCCTCCATCCATGTGCCATATAACCGAAGACTTACGTTTGTCTGCGTGAGCACCACTTCCTATCTGCACACCTGATATGTCAGCAAATACATAACTGAAAGGATGGTAGTGTAAAGGTAAACCAGTAGTGTTAGCAGTCGTTCCGTCCAAGTAAAAAGATAAATCGAAAGTTTGAGTATATGCTTTTGATGTGCTACTTCTAATTGAAGGTAAACCTTTTGGAGGCTCCCAGTTCATAACGTAATTGAAGCCAGATACTTTGTTTTGCTGGAAGAAAGTAGTCATTGGTAAGTGCGCTGCTTGAGTGCTTGTAGCATTCAAACCACTGTGCTCAGCACTATGTCCATTAGCCAGTTGATTTGGTAAGAAGGTTTCACTACTATCAAATCTAATTGGGACAGCACTGTAGCCGTTACCTGCTGTTACTATGTCAGAACCTTGTGGTTCAAATGTCGCTTTATTATGTGGGAAAGCCTGACCCGGTCCGAATATCATATACGTGGTTTGGTTTGTAGTGTCACCAGTCGCTGTGTATCGAGCGTGAGGGTGTGCGAATCTTAACGTAATTGGACTAGGTAAGTTAGCATGAACTGTGTTAGTGCCATCAGTATAAGTCATACCAGTGTAACCTGAGTTAGCCCCTTTCGCCATGTCAAATGGTAAGATAGCATCTTGGTTGAAGAAAGGAGGATTATTTTGACCTTTGTGCTGGTCAAGGTAAGGTGTACCGGGGAACATAGCCATCATTGCGTTAGCATCAATAAGTGCGTAAGAACCAGCAGCCTCACCGATGTTTTGGAATCCTGCACTACCCGTTGGACCAGAAGCATACGGATGAGTATAGAAATCAGCGTAGTCATTTTGCGTACCGTCGTTTATATCGACGACTGCCCCACTAAATCCGCCGCCGAAGTAAAGTGGAACCCAGTGGTCAGGACTGTCTCTTCCTCCACGGAAGTACAAGAATGGGCTGGATTCTTTACTACCTGCCCTGCGTACACCGTCAGTACGAACTGCATCAGCGATACGAGTTGTACCTTTGAAAACAACATCGTCATTACTGGTTGAAAAGCCGGATGTCTTAGTAATAAAATCAGCATAGTCTACACTATTTGCTCCGGGAGAACTACTCACTTCTGCGTATTCGGTGGTGCTATACCAAACAATGAATGGCTGGCCCCAACTGTTAGTGTTAGTGCTGGCTAATTTACCGAACAAAGCCCAAGATTCATTACTATCAACATGTAGTTGGGTCGATGTTTGATTGTGTATTTGAACAGATGGAGAGTCCACTCTTGGTATAATATGGTCACCTGCTACGTCAGTGAAGTTGTCTCCTCTGAGATTTCTTTGCCAAGTCGTTGTATCAACAATATTGTTCTGACTATCTACTAATACAGGTGTAGCCGTATTTGCATTTGAGCCTCTATATTTAGTAGATATATGTAGAACAGTATGAGGGATGTAACCGACATCTAGTCTAGTACCTGCATCTATTTCTGCACTACTTAGTCCTCCAGTATGCTCACCAGATACAACTGCGTCTGAAGAAGCCCCATCTTGTAATCCCCAATCCTTTGTTCTGCTCGCCTCAAACAACTTGTTTAGAGGTGTTGAGTTTTCACTTCTAGTCTTTATACGAATAGCAGTAGGACTCACGCCCCATTCGCCCAAAGTTCTACCGTCGGGTGCAAACATACTTGTACAGTCAAAACTGGTAGCCTCAATGTTTTCTTGACTAGCGTCTGGCATGTTGATTGCGTATTCTACAGCAGCAGCGATAACTTCATCTGTTAATACGGAAGTAAAGTTAATTCTAGGACTCATGATAAGCCCCTCACTGCTCATGGCTCTTCCACCTAATATACCAAAGAATTTGTGAGGTCCACTGTAGTCATTGGTGGTTCTACTGGTGTAATAGATGGTCATACCTTGGTCACCACTACTACCCGCATCATCACTCAATTGTAGCATACCTGATTTAGGAAACCCAAGATAACCGAGCAAATCAGGATGACTTTGCATGACAGTAGGTGCACTTGTATCGTAAGGTGCCGTCAAAGTTACAGTGATTGTGGTTCCAGATAGTGTAGCGGTTACGTGTATACCTGCATCTGCACTGGGGTAATTATTCCAGAGGTTACCCTTGTATTTCTTCAACGTACCTCCCGTTAGTTTTCCACAAACTTCTCCAGTACCTACCATGTGCTTGCCAACTGTGAATCCACCTTGGCCTACGTCTCTATCATCAAAGTGAATGATGACCTCTTCATCGAGTGTCGAAGGTAGGTATGTATTGTCGTTAGAGAACTTCTCACCAAACTGACGATACAGTAATCTTATGGTATGGTTATCTCCTCTATGGTCAACAAATCTCAAACCGTAAATGGGATTAGTACCTATGTTTTCTTTTTTCATATCAGTCTTGGGTATGTATCCTCCAGAACTTCCCTCTGTCGTAACCGTCATCGCATCAGCAGCATTTGAAGGATTACCATATCTACTCTTGAAGAAGTTCTCTGTACCGTCATTACTGAACCCCCATTTACCTGCGTCAGGTGCCCAACCGGGTACACCTGCTTGCGTCATACCTCCAAAGTTAATTCTAGCCCTAGCCCTTGTCCCTACCCTTAGTCCGTCGACTAACACAGATGCAGGACTCTTTGTTTCAAAGGATTCGTTCAGTAAACTGTTTACTTCTCTACCACTTACCACTTCAACATTTGCAGTGCTCAGTTGACCGCTACTATCGTTTGTTTCCGCACCGAAATTGAGATTGTTCAAGAACGGGTCATCAGCATTTTCTGGCGGTAAATATTCTTTGAGTGTCGTGATTGGAGCAAAGGGTCTACCAAATCGAGTAATAGGCATTGGAGCAGGGTGCATGTTTTCTCCAGTCATCTCATCAGGTTGACACCAGTAATTTCTGAAACGACCACCGTGACCAATAAGATATTGCGGTCTGTAAGGACTTTGCGCTTTACTACTATCTAGCCAAGTACAGAAGTTTCTTCCACCTGCACCCGGTATAGTTGAATGTATAACAACTGAAAATCCTTGATTGCCTTGAGAATCAAGAACTACTCTTCCAAGATGCGCTCTCACGTAACCCATGTGAGTACCACGGTCATGGCTACTGAAAGCCTGATTGACATCCCAGAAAGGAGCAGGGTCGTGTGTTGAAGCCGTTGTAGCAAAGTCAGCCCGCTGATGTGTGGCAGCAGGGTCAATGTTGCTATTGAAAGCATCTCCTTTTGGTCCGGGACTTAGTAAGTCAAATTTGTCACCTTCGCCTAAGAATTGGTCAGTGGGTCTTCTTGCATTTGTTCTACCGTTCTTTGCACCGGCTTGGTTAATCAAACGCACTACTTCACGAGCAGCCGACTCAATGTTGGTCACTCCATCTCTAAGTGCAACTTCTCCCAAGTCAACAGTTAGCCTTCTTACGAAGTCCATATCTGTCCAGTGGTCAAGGTATTGTAACCTAGACTCTTCATGGTTAGTCAAGTCAAGTGCAGTGCTTCTTATTCCCTTCATAGCAAGGAAAGCAGGTATAACTCTTGTTCCGTCTGGAGTATCAAAGAAAGTCGAGCGTTCTCTTGAACCATCCTCAATTTTTTGGTGGTCAGTATTTGCGGCTGTTACATTGACAACAGCATCATTTGTCCTTGTTGAATAACCATTTGCATCGTCATCAACACCACCTACATGATGCTGAGATATACCGCCGCTCGCAGAAGTCAAGCCAGCAGGCATGTTCCAATGAGAGTAGTGAGCATAAGATGCCTCGATAAAGTCAGATGGTTTTGTGGAGTTTAAGTTTTTATTCTGACTGCCAAATCCAGCCGCTACGTCAAGCCTTGAACCAGAGGCTGCGTTACTTGCATCAATAGTCCCTGTCTTTAGACCAGAGTCAGCACCGATTTCAGCGGCTTGAGCACTTGATTGTACTTGCATCCAAAGGTCTTGGAAGGCAATGAACTCTCTGTCATGTGCAGTATCGTAAAGTAAAATCCTTGCAAAGTTTTCTGATGTTTGGTATGGGTCAAGATAGGCTACGGTAGGAGCACTGGCTACGTCTACTCTTAGAGCACTGTAATTTGATTTGATTGTTTGATTGATGTGCTGAACTAGATTTTGTGCTGTCTCTATACAGGTATCTCCAATCAAGAAATTTTCCATAGGTATACTGTCTCTTGGGTCAGCATTGAAAACACCCTTGCCTCCATTGAAAGTAGCATGTACCTGTGACTCATCAAACACACCCCTGCTTTTACAGAACAATCCTTCAACAGCATGGGGGTTGGTATAGTGCATGTTCATCCAAACGGTGTCACCTTGTCGCATACCACCAGCGGCGTAAGGGTGTGCCCAAGCCCTACTGAGGAATGTTTCTTTGACTTTAGGGAACGTACCAGAAGCAGTGGCGTAAAGGTCTTCTACATAGATTTCATCACCGACAGATGGAGTAAATCCTGAATCAGGGCTTACTATTGTGAGCACGTTATCTACTCTATTATCGTAAAATCCACGACTTACTGTACCACTTGCGTTCTTGTAAGCAACTCTAAATTTATAGTCGCTATCGTGACTTTTTATCGGAAACAAACTTGCATCATCTAGTGTAATAGAAGTAGCAGGGCTACCTGTCACAGATACTATGACACCTCTTGGTCTACCAGATTTTGTACGAGGAAGGTGAGGGTTAGAAGTAGGACCTGCTTTTATTTCAATCGCACTTACATATTGCCTTAATCCGTAATCGACATTTCCACCTTGCGTCATGACGTTAGAGCGGTCATAGTAAAACGAGCGTCGGTTTTCATAACCTGCACTGATAAGTCCGGGGTTGTCAGCGATACTCACGTAATTCATATCTTGATAACCGGGGGCAGGGAAAATATGTGCACCTACTTTCAAGTCTCTCAAAAAGTGTTCACTGAAAGCATGGTCACCACCTGAATCAACAACTGTTAGGAAATGGTCAGTTGTGTCTCTGGCACTGTAAGTCACCCACTCTCCGTTTGGAAGAAAGGCTCTACGAAAGCGAGCATTTCCCCCAAGACTAGCAACATCGACTGGAGGTGCAGTAGGTATTGGGAAAATATTTGCATCTTCGACATAAACACGATAATTAACTGAATCGTATGGGCGTGTAACTTTAGTTCCAGACAAGTGGCTTTTGTCAGCAATAGTGTATGAAAAGGGTCCGAATATTTCTGGGTCTTTTGGACCTACTGAACCAGCCCTCCTTCCTACAGGATTAGGTGCCCAAGAATGTGCAGTATGCGTTGCATCGATATGTAACTTCATACTGTTGTCAGGTCCGGGGAATATACCTTTGTCAGGTTGGTCAAAGAAGAACTCTTCAAACAAAGGAATCTCAACTAATGCCCTAGTACTTGCATATTGCGAGCCAAGTTGATAGTCGTGCTGGACTGTGTCAAGCGTTTGGAAAAGCCTGTCGTTGATGGTCGTACCGTCACTACACATCGTTTCTTCACTGAATTTATCATCAACGTGAAGAACACTACCCGCATCGATACCTGTAGAAGTTATCCAGTCAATCAAAAAATGAGCGTTAGAGCCATCTGCTAAGACAAACTTTCCTGAATCTACTTGACTAGCGTAAAGAGATTCATTATTAGCAAGTGCTTCATCAGTACCATCACCTATCGTAATAGACGTGGATGTTAATGCTGTGATTATACCTATGCTCTCACCAGATGAGTTGTATACTCTGTCACCTACGGCAAAAACAGTTGTAGCGTCTACTGTATCAACATTCATAGCAGTACTTGTACTTGCAGCGTAACCTCCTGAATTATTAATAAGTACTCCAGTATTTCCAGAATCAAAAGTAAAAGTAGTGCCTGTCTTACTCGTATATTCTGCACTTGCATATCTAATCTGCTCTCCTTGATTGCCTTCGATTTCAAGATAGATTCTACCTGTTTGAGGGAAGCAGTATGTTCCCCAAGACTGTAAATCAGTAGCCTTGTTGTTGAGAGGGCTGACAACAACTGTCGTGCTAGTTGTCGAATCGACACGAGTCTGACAGTCCCTACGGGTGTTCCATGCTAAACGAGAAAGTGGACTGGGGTCCCACGTCTCTTTGGCATTGATTGCACCTTGACCTGCGCCGCCCAAAGTCATAGTAACAACAGGAGCACCGGGCATGATTTCTTTGACGATGTGACTGTCAGGCGAGGCTGAGCCTTTTACAGAAACGCTGGCCGAGGCGATGTCATTGATAAGACCGTGTGCTCTCATCACCGCATTACCTTCGCTGTCATCTGCAAAAGACAGCACTCTTCCACGAGACATAAGACTCTCGACAGTGAAGTGATTAGCCACATCTGGTCTTATCTCTGCTTTGGCAAGTTGCATAAATCGTGTACGTTCACTTGGCTGAACAGTAATTCTGATTTCTTTACCAACGCTTTTGTGTTCAATGATATCAAATATTTCATGCACACAACTACTTTGGTTAGTCGTACCTCTGCCCACGATTTGAGGTGTTATGAACAACTCGTCGTTATCAACAACTGCATCAGTGGTCCCACCTCCAATAGTAACACTTGTCGATGATACAGCAGTCACTACTCCCAACTTCTTACCATTGGCTTTGAAAATAGTATTGTCGACTGCAATGACAGTAGTAGCATCAACGCCATCGACAGTCATTGCACCAGTTGTACTTGCTGCATATCCAGAGGCGTTGTTTATATTTACACCTATTCTTCTTCTTTGACCGTTGGTTGGGTTCCTAACTCTTATGTCGGCTGTCTCGGTTACGTCACCGTTGTTGACTTGATTAGTTCTCATCAAGACTCTATGGAATGTAGAACTGCGAGTAGAAAGTTCAGTCTGTGCGAGTGCGATGGCTTGCGGTGTGGTCTGAGGCGAATCAGTCGAAGTAAGCGGAAGATAGTTCTCAGGACACAAATCGAAGTTAAGTTTCTTTTCGGCTACCGTACCCTCTGGAGTTTCACCTTCAAGTTCACCGTCGTCGAATGGAAACATGTCAGGTGCGTCGAATATTATGACACCACCGGGAGCGTACAACTTCGGTGGTGATATTCGCATTGAATCACGTATCAAATCCATAATAGAGTAAGAGCCAGTGAGTATCGTGCTTACCTTGGGAAGTGTCTTGCTAACCATGATTTTAGGACTTGTTTCAGTGAATCTTACGATAGCACCAGTCGTTGCTGCTGTTTGGAAAGCCGACTCTGTTGCAGAAGAAAAAGTCAAAGTCTTTGCTGAGAAATCAATAGTGGCTGTGTGAGCAGCATTTGTACTCGCAACTTGACTACCGATAACAATCTGAGTAGCAGGTATAGTGGTTCCATCAGCACCAAATGATTTGATGCTCTCAAGTGTAAGAACAGTACCACTACCACTAATGCCAGCAGTTAGTCTCGATACTGAGTTAGTGGTAAACTTGTCACCTTCGATATCAATTGCATTGTAGTGAACTTGTATGAAAGGAGAGTAATCATAGTCTACTAATTGCGGGATGTTGAGAATGGCCACTCTTGCTTCTGAAGAAGGTACAAGGAACTTGTCTTTACCTTCTTCTTTGTTTGACGACATTGACTTGAGCATAAAGGGCTCAACGTCAAAATTAGCACCGCCTATAGCAAGTAACTCTCTTTGTGTATCGTCTATGTCTGCCATACCGTTTTCTACAAAAGCAGTGGCTCGGCTTACCGAACGAATCGATTTGATAGGTATAGGTCCATGAGAATCAAAACTAGAGACAACGCTGTTTGGAGTGACTACATCTTTTACATCTGCAAATTGTGGAGAAAAAGAAGCAATGATTACATCACTACTGACATCTAACTTTTTCTCTACGTCGTGAGTTTGGACAGGAGGTAATGTACCCATAAACGGGTGACTGGTTACATGGTTGAGCGTGTGCCTTCCAGAATGGCCTGATAACAGCGGGTTACCCATGTTAGTGGTCTTGGCTGAGTAAGCGTTGAACTCGTTGTTATCGATAGCCATACTAAGAGAGAAAGCGATGCCATGATTTTCAAAATCGCTTTCGTCTATGAGCACTTGACTTTGCCTTTGTGAAAACTGTGTACCAGAACCATGCGGCTGAAACTCATTACCTTTGCCAGAATCAATTACGCAGTCACCTGTGATGATGACAAATCGACCAGCATCGTGAGCCATGAGTGCCCCTCTTCTTCCAGTGGAAGCGTTGGCGTCAAAGTCAAGGTGTATTGACTCGACCGTGATAGTTCCCGCACTGGCATCGATAGACATGAGTCGCATTCTTTCAGGTGCTTTGTTTGTCGGCTTACCTGTACTTTGGTTATAGCCAGTCGGATTGACGAGAATATTGTAAGGAACCTTCGGAACCGTCACCGTTGAAGAAGAGGTAGCCGCATGAACTTGGAAAGAGTAAGAACCTCCACTGTAGGGACTGGCTGTGAAGTCAATCGAAGTAAGTCCGCTTTGACCACTCAATTCATCGACTAATGCTTGAGCCGCAGTTGCGCCAATGGTGATGGTTGAGTTTGCACTGGTCGACGCTGATATGGATGGACTGGTAGTGATAAGTGATATAGGATTGATAGGCTCTTCAAATCTCCAGAGTCCAATCGTGTTATCGCTCTTGACAGGTGCGTACTGCTGCCTACTACTAGCCAATGCACCTGCTGACATATGAATGGCTTCGATAGTGCCTCTGAAATCACCGCCTCTTCCTCCGATGAACATCTGATTCTGTTGGGGTACTAACTCGTGCTCTTCTTCTAAATCTTGACTTACCGCCAAATCACCGTTGACGTGTATGCTTAGGAAACGTCTGTCGAATGTAACAGTGACATTCAACAATTCACGACTGCCTTCTGAGAAAGCACTGAGGTCATTTTTGTCAACATCGGTAGCCACGTAGGTATCCATTACTGGATTAGGTGCAGATGGGAACAACACTCCGTCCCAGTAAGCAATTCTACCGTTTGCCTTTGAGACAGGTTTGGCAGTCGATATGGTATAGATTGCATCTCTTCCACTTGCTAAGTTTCTCAATCTCACCTCAAAAGCAGCGGGTGCAGGACTACTTGGACTTCCTACGTTGAGACGCATAACATTCTCTTGTTCAAAGACAACGCCGCCAGAGTCAGGTATTATCCAAGTCTCAAGCGTGAATGAACTCATGGAAGTAGGTAACCTCTTTCTTTCTGACTTAGCCATGCCATGTACTTCTTTCTGATTGACTGGGATGAGAACGCTATCGCTAATCCCGTTGAATTTCATAGCATAACCGGGATTAATTAGAAGAGTCATTTACACACCTATTACGAAGTCACTTGCCAACAATATCAGATTGAACACATAGTAGTTGTTACCAGCGTCATATCTAACGTGAAATCTTTCTGGTATAACACGTATGCCCCCGTCATTCCCATGAGCATCCGTAAGTAGCGATACCATAACATCTTTACCTACCTGTTTAAGAAAGCCTCCTATTTTTTCTAAAGAATCTTCAACAGCATCAGGTATGATTGCGCTAACCAAGTCACCGAAAAGTGTGCTCTCTTCGTCGTTGACTTTGTCTCCACCTAGGCTATCAATGCTACCTATGTTCAGTTGATTCATAGTTTTTGAAGCGGAGCGTTCGTTAGCCAGCGCACCTTTTTGATTTATTTCTATCTCACCAAACGTCAAGAAAAAGTTACGAGCGACTCCTGTTACCCCGCTACTTGTTACAAGACTGTCATAAGGAATCTGTATACCTCTTATCAAATCATCATACTTACTAGAGTTTGATATGATACCAAGCATGTCTTGCACTTTATCACCGGCAGACTTTGGAGTATTGAGTGAAAAATCTCCACCTGAAAACAAGACTTCTGGTACATAGTTTTGTCTAAGATTTTCACTTAATACATGAGGATGCTTAAGAGGCCTATTCGGTCTGTAAAGTTGACTGATGTATACGAGTGGACCGCTTTGAGAGACGGTGAGTAACTCGTCTAAGGTAGCCAATTGAGTTGTGTCGGTGTCGCTAAAAGAAGCCTCAGAAACAGTACCAGATAACTCTAACGCTTGCTTTATCAAAGCAGCCAATGACTCTGCTGGGTTAGTAGCGTTGTATATACCTTTAATTGGTATAGTTATGATAGCATCAGCATCTCTAGCGTTGTCGCCGGTAGAGTTGTATTCTGATATTTGTGTTATACTAGGTGCACCTGTGTAATCATTGTTCACATCAAACTCCAACCTTATACCTATGTTGTGCGAAGATATGTGACTATCCATCACGTCGTCTTCAAGTAACAATTGCCCTCTTGGATTATTAGCAGGATTCTCTAACCAATAAGCAGGTATGATTTTGATTGCAGCATTAGCCAATGACCTTCCTTCTCTTCTGCGTATGTATACAATTTCATTCAAGTCTATTTCCACTGCATTTACATCAAGTAGTTCTAGTTCAAATTTAGCAGTGCCACTTGATGATATTTCGGTAAGCGACTTACCAAAGCCTACGAATTCTTCACTACTGTTGTAAACCCCCATGTTTGAATAAATCTCATCTCCAGAACTAATTGCATTTGCTGGATTACTGTCTAAAGTTACAGTGGTCAAAGTTGCAGAAGCAACGGTACCTAAAAGTGTACCATCTGATTTAGTAATCCTATCACCTTTCTTTAATTGCGTATTAGCACCTAAAAGGTCAGGATAGTTGTTTATTGTCTGAAAAAATCCAGCAACTTTGACTGTGGTTTCCACGTCCATAGCACCGCTATGCGAAGTAGAATAACTCGATGTGAACTTGAGCCTTACAGGTACGCTGAGCGGTATAGTTCTATTAGGAGGTACGTGTGGCGTTTTGAAAGGCTCAATCATTCCGCTTACGAAAAACTTAGAATCTCTTCCTTTTGTCATTTTCAATGCACTGTTTAATACAGCGGTAGGTACTGTGTTATTGTCAACTGCTAAGTCACCTTGTACTTGTGAAATAGAAAGTTCATCACTGCTACTGTACCAACTGGCAGAACCAGAAGCAACGGTAGGCATGAAAGAAGCAGTGTTGATAATCAATGCCAAAGGATTGTAACCTGAGTCAGCGTTAGTCTGATTTCCTGAAATGTAACCTTCGTCATCTGTCAGCACTCCGTTTATTTCTATCTTGATAGCAGGTGTATTCGTATCGATGGCGAATCGTTTGAGGATATTGTTGGGCGTAGGAAAAGCAGTTATGGCTCTGTCTATACTCATGTCTATGGTTTGAGCGTCTATAGGTATCTCGATTTGCCCTTCATTACCAGCCAAGAGTCTTATTGGTATACCCATATCAACACCTCACAGAATAATATCTGCCACCCTGAATTTGAGACTGAACTCATACGCTTTCATCGCTGCATCTCTACTTACACTAAAATCCTCGACAAGTCCACTTATGCCGTTTTTCAAATGACCCTCTGCTACTCTTGAAAAAAGCCTTGTCGCATGTACGTCGTTGACAGAAGACAATTTATCTCCAGTGGGACCCGAAGTTGTTAAGAAAAAGTTCCTCTGTGCAATCTGAGCGTCGAAAGGTGATTTACCTCTTGTAGTGATTGTATTGTAAGGTATTTGTATACCTGTGATAAAATCACCCTTTGCTTTACGGTCACCGTAAAAAGTCTGTTGTACGAAATCTTTACCCGCAGATATTATCGCTTCTGCAAAATCAGTCTGAGGGCTGCTTTCAAAGTTATTACTGTTGCCCAATATACCTATGATGTCCTGCACTTTGTCACCTCCGCTTTTGACTCGCTTTCCACTACGACCACCAGAGAAACCCTGAGTAACTGGCATCTGTCCCGCACCAAGAGTAGAATTTATCGTATCAGATAATTGACCGAGTGAAGTGGCGTACTTCTGTGTAATCGTCAGGCGACAATTGTGATTGTTGTAAGATTTATCGATAACTGTTGAGAATACATCATCCATACCTTTGTTACCATTAGCATCAACGTCGTCGTCTAATTGTATGTAATCGGCGGTAATAGCCTTTGAAAATAAGTAGGTAATATACTCGTCTGTTCTCGTAAGTCCACCTCCGTCGTCTCTAGCATCACCGTTCTCATGAGCAGGGAACTCCGGCCCAACAGACTTCTCTGGCAAGGCTTGGTCGTCAAATGTGTCCGCATTCTTGATTGGTATGATAATGACAGGTGATTTAAGCGAACTTTGTAAGTCATTATTATAGTCAAAACTCTCTACCCATACTTGGTCATTGTCGGCTAAATCTGACGGGCTTCCTGATGTGAACTGTAAAGTAATCTGAGTGCTGTTGACAGCAGTCACTTGTGCCTGTACTGCTTTGGCACTACCATCACTTTCTCTGAAAGTAACGAAGTAACTTCTTGTGCTTTCTGATATCTCAAACCATTTTCTTGGGTCATCTCCATCTACTGTTATTGTAGCAGTAGAAGGAGTTCCGTTAATCTGCATACCTGTATACCTTGTTTGATTCAAAAAGCCATATTGCTCGGCTTTGTGTGAAACTAATTCTTTGTCAAAGGCTATCTTTACATGCTTATTTTCGTAAGAATAGTTTCTATGAGGATGAGTATCTACAAGCGGTATGTTGTATTTCCTTCCAAGATAGCCCTCAACTTGTTGTCTTTCGGCAGTAGTAAGCACTCTGTTGTAAACCATGATTTCTGAAATCAGACCATCAAAGCCATTGCCTACCACCAAAGCGGCTGAATCTTGAGGTATGAACCCACCCATCGATGAATTTACTGTTGGGTTTTTACCATTGACATATATCTTCAACTCGTCCGCTTCTGCGTCAGCGTTCGTGTCGTCAATAGTGAACGCTATCAAACTAGGCGATATAGTGCTACCAACGGAATCAAGGCTGTTGTTAGGGGTCGCTTGTGTGGTAAGCACAGCAGATGCGTTGTACCACTTGACTTCGACTCTCTTATTACTCGCATCCATGGAAACTCTAAATCCTTTGTTAGAGCCTTCTGTACTAATGATAGGGTCGTTACCGAAATCAGGTTTACCCACTACGAATACAGTGGTTTCTTCCGTGTTGATAAAAGCGTTATATGGCGTTTCGAGGCTATGACCGGCTGATGCGATAAAATTAACTGATGATTTACCATTGATAGCAGATGTCTTCAATGTGGGTTGACTGCTAACATTAGACTGAACTGCGTTTCTACCGTTGCTTGAATCAGTCCAACTAGCAACCTTGTCATCTTGACTGAGTGAAGAAAGCGTATCAGTCTTTAGCCACAATTGCAGACCAGTCTGAATTGGATTGTCTAGTTGAGAAGCAGCCTCCACCCAATATGCAATTGGTAACTCAATGTATTTTTCATTCCAGTATTTCAGCACACGGTTACCTAAGTCATTTACATCAAATGCATTTTGACCGATACTACCACCGATACCTCCTGACCAGCCCCCATCGAATCCACCAACAGAGCCTATACCTGTACCAAGTCCAAAACCACCAGTAGGTCCTGTCAAGTTGAAGCCGGATGCCAAGTGTCCACCGACTGTTCCTCCGCCGCTTCCTGCTATAGGCTGGCCCCAACTTACAATCTGTTGAGGCTGATAAAAATCAATTGTGGCTGTGGACTGAGCAGTGGCTTCTTGACCTTCATCGTCAGCAAACACACCTTGTACCTCTATGACTACGGCTGTTTGATTTAAGTCAATACCAAATTTTTTAGCATCAAAGAATGGTATACCCATGTTACTTACGATTCGCTCAACTACGATATCGATACTTGTAGCGTCCAAAGAAATGGTGTCACCGTTCTCCTTTACAAGGCGAACCGGCATCATTTCTCCTTCGTCTGCCATATCAACCACTTCTGTTAAATCCGCTCTGCGTCATAGAGCCGCCAAGTCTTGTTCTGAGTTCCTTAGTGACCATTGCACTGATTTCTTTTGCTAATGACTTTTTGTCTGTCTTATCAGTCACACCACTGACATCTATCCTCAAGTTGACAGTGACATTGTTTTGATTGGTGTCTGGAGCAGCACCTGCTGCACGGTCAATAGTTGGTCTTACCATAGGCTGCTGAGCACGGTTCATTGTTTGCTCAAGTCCACTTTGTACTTCTTTGATTGACTCTTCCATTTGCTGAAAGGGTTGTAAGTTACCCATATTACGCAACACCTCTGTCAAGTCAGTGCTGTTTGATTTTGTCATGGACATTGAATTAGTGAACTTGTCCATTTGCTGTTGAAGCGTCTGCATATTTTTCTGCGCTTCTTCACTGTAGTTTTTGAATTTCTCCATCGCTTCAACGGAGCGGGGGTCTATGTTGCCGTCAACCATGGTATCACCTTACTGGTGGGACATTGTCATACCCCAAATAGACTGCGCCTGCTTGAGGCTGTTCTTCGCCTTGCATAGCCTGTGCCCAATACAAAAGTTGCTTGGAATCTTCTACAGTCAAATTTCTCACGTCCTCTAGTGTTAAGTTGTAATGCGTCATCAAAAGGTACTCCATCCCTTCTCGTTGGTGGCGAAGTCGGTCGACAGTAAACCTACCGTGGATGAATTGCTTAATGTTGCCAACTTCGCTGACCGAAAAACGAGCCAGTCTATGATTTGATTTGGGTCAGGTAAAAGTTCAGCCAACTGATTACCTTCATCAGGACTCAAGTGCTCAACGTCAATCTCAACTGCTTGCCCTTCTTTGTCAAAATAACGAATCCAATGTGTAAAAGCATGCTGCCAGTAAGAAGAAAAATCTAGTGTACCGTGTGTCATAAGGTGAGCAACCCCTTGTATATCGTAAAAGGTTAGTCGCTTTATTTTCACATCAATTGGTTTTCCATCTATCAAGAATTTACTCTTCTTCTCCTTTGTCATACTTACTCACACTCGTTTTAGAAACCGCCTCTTCCGAGGGGGATTCTTCCAGTTCAAGATGAGCGAACGGGTTATCGCTGGCTCTTCCTGCTTCTGGGTCGAAGAGGTATTCTCCTCCTTCCTCTTCTTCTTCTTGAATATCAACCGCTTCTTTGCGGAAAGCGTTAAGGGAGTTCCATATTCTTAGTGGCATGTCTTTCCCTTAGCAGTGGTAGTCGGCATCCATACTTATGACTTTCACATTCTGTGGCTTGAGTTTAATCGATGTAAACAGCAAACCTTTGTCGTCAGGCATGGGTATTGGCATCTCTGTGATGTAGTAGTCGTCAATCAAAATACGCAGACTTGGTGTCTGACCTGTACCAGAAGTTGTAACCGGCTTTGTGAATCGGAGTGATATAAATGGACTTCGTTGTGGGTCATCAGTAGTCAACCCTGCTGCTGTACCTACAGTACCGCTTCTTTGAACGTGTGAGCGTAGTTCATGGAACAAGGTTGCATTTTCTAAGGCCACTACTATTTCCATCTCAAACTCTTCACGTCCTTCTCGGATAATGCTCGCATTACGAGTTCCGCCGTAGGGTACTTGCTTGAGGCTTAGATTAGTGCTGGTTACAGATTCTTGGATAGGATTACCTTGTATGGTATGGAATAGTTCGACACCAGTCTTACCCCTCAGTTCAAACTTGCTGATGAAACCTATGTCTTGTCCAAATGCTGAAATGGTACCGTTGTAAAACATGAAAGGCTTTTCTGAACCCTCGGCAATACCACTGGCTTTCCTACCTTTCAATGTGTCAGCAGTATTTTGGAACATACGATGAGCGGTATATCTGTCACCTTTATTTGTTGACTCAAGTCTACCTGTATCAGTATAACAAGCCAATGCGTCAAATACACATCTGTATTTCAACTCAGCATCGACCGTACTTGATATTTCCCACTCAACAACTTTGCACCCTTTGAAAATTCTTGTCAACTGTTTGCTGTCTCCAGTTGAACCGGGTGCGACAACTGACTCGCTTGAAGCGTTGAACGAACCGACATCTCTGGTTCTTATACTGTGCTCCATGCAAAAACTAGGCACTGTTTCTCCTGAAAACAAAAGCCGATGGACAGGGTTCTGTATGTTTCTGTCAGTCCTTACGTGAGGGCTGCTGTTTAGTACACCGTCATCATAATACCTCAACTCAACTGTGTCGCTTGTTGTGTGAGAGAACTGCCAACCGTCGTCGACGTAAACTCTGAAAATGTGAGGATGAGAGCCAGAACCAAGTGTAGCAAGAAACTGTATGCCAGATATTCTGCGACACTCGCTGCTTTCGGCCCATTCAAAATGATTAGCATCACTACCTAGTGTAGATGTAGAACTTTCTCCAGCAACATCAGGAGGCCAATACTGTGTACCTGCTGTTCCTTTACTAGGAGTTTTGTAGGTGGTAGTTTGGACAAGCGTCGTGTCTTTGAGAAGGATATAATCACCAACCGATGCATCGTCAGATGAGCCGAATCTGAGTGCAGAACTTTGCGTACTTGCTAGGTCAATGTACCCTTGTCCGGGTGAAACATCAGCATATATGTTACAGGTAGCCACACCAGCGTCGTAGTCAATGTCACCACACTGGTCTTTGTCGACTACTTCTCTTCCGAGACTGTAGTAAAGCCACTTCGCATTATGCATTGGCATTTCAATCGAGCCTCCCATGTGATGTACCTTACCAGTTTGCTGGACAGCCACTTGTCTTCCAAGACCTACAACGTGGTAACTGTGCAAATCAACCGTTGTATCAGGTAACGTCATGAAACTGGCAAGTCCTACGAATCCATCAATTAGGCTGACTTCCTTTGACGATGCCGCTGCTGTATTCATGACAGAGTTGTTATCTCCTTGTAAAGTAGGCAATCCATGAGAATGAATGAAGATAGAGTCACCTGCTGAACTGTTGATGGTGCCAGTAGGTAGAGCGGGTACTATTTTCAAAACCGTTGCACTCGCTACCGGACTGTCTGTATTGTTTTCTAAAGTATGGTCAACGATAGTGTAAAGTTTACTTTGTAAAGAGTTGTAGTAGTGTGCTGAAAAATTATTACTTGAAGAACCTGTGGCAGGAGTGATAGCGTGGAACGATAACTTTTGACCAATGAGCATACCAAGTGGCACTTTCAACTTAGGTAAAGTCTGTTCAAATATACTTGAATTAGTGTAGCCGCTAGGTGCTACCGTGTCAGTACCTCTGAACTCTATGGTCGTGTACTCTTGTGCAGCAGCGGTAATAGCAGTAAATGTTCTTGGCTCACCATGCTCAATAATCAAGCCAGTCTCATGGCCCATGGTAACCTCAGAGACATCGCCCTTGTAGTGTGCACCAAACCCACTCATGGTATCAACTCCGCTAGTATGACGACCTCTACTTGGAAGGTGTGACGGAACAACTTCTTGGTTCTGTCGCTCAAATCAGTACGAGTTTTGACAATCATGCGGTCAAAGTTCTCGCCGTCGCCTTTCCTCGATACGTGTATGATTCGACGCATCTCGTTCTCCATCTTCCTAAGCCTAGAGCGACCTTTTGAAGTTCGCATGTCTACTGTGATATTGACACGAGTAGTAACGAAATTGTATAGTAAATCAGGTACTTCTTCATTCAATGCAGTTTCGTAACATAGGATGTAATCACTGCGCTGTAAATCCAACCTCTTACCACGTTCAGGCCCTTCACTGGCTATATCAATGACAACAGGTTTGATGTTGTCTGTATTTGCTCTATTCCATCCAGTAGCAGTAGCGGTGTCGTGGTTGGCTTTGAGTAAATCAATGACCGTATCCAAAGGCTCTTTCCAATCTGCTGTCAGGCAAACACCACCACTTCCTTATATCGACCTAATATTTCCATAGCCTCTTTTCTATAAAGTTGTATTTTGGAACCTAAATCAACATTCTGTGAGCCTTCGGGAATCAATACACTTCTGTCATCAGACATGAGTAAATCTGCCGCTACCATCTTTGTAGCAGCCTCTTCAATTGCTTTCTCAAGATAACGCTCTCCATAAATGTAAGCGACCTTGATAGCATTCCATTCAAAGAACGGATAGGAGTTGTTGAAGTAAATGATACCCATTTCGTGGTCAAGCCACCAATCTCTCAAACGTGCATTGTCTCCACTACTTGAGCCGCCCTGTAAATCTAACTGCAATGTATTCTGACTTAAAGTAAGGTCGCTACTCAAAGTTGTTAGAGTAGTCAAAGGTGTACCTACCACATTAACGCATCCTGTAAAACTGGTGGCTGTTTTACCTGTGTATCGGAAAACCTCAGAGCCAACCAGAACGACACCTGCGCTTACGAATGCTCCAGTATCAACGGCTGATATGGTAGTGGAGTCAACTACGTCAATCGTGCTTATAGTCAAAGTAGCATTCCCGTCACCTGTACTAACTGTAACGACATCTCCTATTTTGTAACCGCTGCCTTTTGCGGCAGGAGAGGCTGCTGTAATAGCACCTGCTGAAACAGTAAGCAATACTGTAAGTCCAGTCCCACTACCACCAGTAGTAGCAACGGTAGTACCATTGATATAACTGGTACCACCAGTAGTGACGCTAACAGTTGCTGCTCCACCAGTGCCGGTTGTAGTAGAAGCACTACCAGTCTGACTTATGTCTACGCTACTATCTGTTGATACTATTGTACACTTTTCACCGGCCTTGGCTTGCCTCATGCTCGTAACTTTTACTTTACCAGAGCCGTAGTCAGCATTAGCACTAGCAAGGAATTCGTTATGGACAGCCACGTTAGATGTCGAGCCTTCAAGGGTAAACGCAGGGTCAAACTCCACTGCTGTTTTACTTACCCTATCTTCTTTGTTGATGAGGTCAGCGAGGTTTTGCGCTGTGGTCGTAGCATCATAATCTGTACGCCATTTAGTGGCGGTACTGTTACCAGCAATGTCTGCACCTTTTTCAGCAGTCAGCACAGCAGCAGTTCCGTTGCCCGGTGAAAGCACAATAGAGCCACTGATTGCCCTAACGTCATCAGGTATCTGGATACGTGCTTCTGCACCACATATTTCTCTGTAGTCATCACCTTGCCAGAGTTCTATTCGTAAAATCTGCTGGACGTTCCTAAACAACAACGGTGCTGTGCCCACGTAATCAGTATAGTATCGACGGCGGTAAGGCTTGTATGTATCGAAGTTGATGTACTCAGCACTTACAAGATAAGGTCTCCAAGCATTGTGCGTATAGTTATCAATGCGGTCTTGTACTTCTTTGATACGTGTTTCAACAACGCTCTTTTTCATGCCTCTTAGTTTACCATTAGTAAAAGAAGCCGTGTTCTGAACGTAGCCGTTGTCTGTCGTTTCATAGAGGCCCGGATTGATAGCCGAATCGAATGCCAGTTTGACACCACTAGCAGATGTGGTTATCGCTGTAATTGGAAGTTCCAAACCCAATGGGTCAGCATCACTGTAGATAAGTATAGTATCTCCAACTGAAAAACCATGGTCTCTGTAATCAGAACCTGTAACAAATACTCCATTTGCTTCTGCGTTCGCTGCCATCAGCACTGCTTCCCCCGGACCTACGCCAAGTATATCTGCTACTTTTTGTGCAGTTGTGTAAACAATCTCGTCAGGATTCAGAGGGCGTGTCTCAGGCTCACCGGGGCTGAACACTACTGGCATGCTTTATCCTCCTACTGTTGTTTTTGTCCTAGATTGAATTCCATTGGTTTGCTGCAAGTCCTGCACTTATCAACCCAGCAGAAGTAAAGCATTCCACAATGCTTACACCTCGTACCTGAGCCGATGTTGAGGACATCGCCTGCATTCTTATTACGGTTGCGTTGTTTCAGTGTGATACCGGATAGAGGATTATCTTCGTTTGTCCTCACCGATGCGCCGTAAGACTCATCGAATCTGATACCACGCTTCTGTAAGCGTTCTATATCGTCCAGTCCTAGATTGTTGGCTGTCTTCACGTTAGTCACCCCCCTTAGTTGGTGGTGACAAGTACATAAAAACTGCCTCGCATAATGAACGGGTCAGCACTGATTGGTGTGTTAGAACCTAACGCTGTGACTATTGCAGTCTGGATAGCGGTCTTGGAATTAACCTGCTCTTGTGTATAAGGCCCTAGAATTGTGGCTGTCTTTGCCATAATTCGTCACCTCAATCATCCACGTCGTCCGATTGCGAGGAAAGTTCCGCCAACATCCGGTGCAGTCGATGCAACGGTGCCACCATCTTCTGTGGTTGCAGCCAAGGTCACAGTGGTTCCTGAAATATTAACTGAGAGTGCAGGTTGTAAGTTAGCAGGAGTGCCGTCAGGGTCAACTTGTACTGCTGCCAGTGCAGTGGATGTATTTGCTATACAAGCGTCTACTGAACTCATCATTGAACTCAAGTCAATAGATGCGTCACCCGATTCAAATGTTCCTGTTACGATAATTCTGTCTCCAAATACTGTTGGTCGTTGGTCAAAGGTTACTGCCATATTTATTCATCTCCATTTTGTTGTGTAGGCTCTTCGCCCAGTTCATTTTCTTCTGCGGCTTTCGGGTTAAGAACATTTCCTACCATGCTAAGCATTTTGGTCTTGGTCATGTATCCAGAAACTTCACTGCCTTTGCCCTTGAGCCAAGCACTGATGTCCTTCTTTGTCCAGCCTTCATCAGGTATTCCGTCGTTTCCTTCGTCTACCGTCTGTTCGTAGCCTTCAACTCTCCAGTAGCGAGGCATCAATAGATGCACGTTTCTCGCTAACCATTCTTCGCTGACTTCTACAGGGACCCCCCTGAGAGCCTTAACCCGCTTCGTGTCGGGCAAGGCTCTGAAAGGGAAGGGCCCTAGAAAGGTTACTGTAGGCAAGCCTACTCACCTCAAGCCAAAATCATCATTGCAGTTACGTTTGCTCCGGGTGCACCGACTACTGTGAACTGAGCCACACCGTTTGTGATGTTTTTCAATTCTACACCGGCGTTTGCTACACTGGTAGCACCGACTACTACTGCGATAATCTGAGAGGCGTCTCCACTTACAGTTACTGTTTCATCATCAGCCAATACTGTGGTAAATTTACCTACTACCATTTTCAAGCCTCCGACAGCGTTACCATCACTGTTGGATGCAAGGAAACCAGTTAAAGTACCGGGGTAAGAACCACCAGCATTTCCGTCTAGCCAATCAGTGTTGTCTGGTAATGTGCCTGCATAAAGGTCCAATTCTAAGTCAGCAGCGAATACTGCACTTCCACTTGTTGTATATGTTATTGCCATAATTTTTCATCTCCTATTTTTTTCACCATTATCCTCAAGAGAGGTCACGGATTGAACCTTGTCCTCCAAAGAAAGTTGTCCAAACTTCACCCATGGTTCGGTAAAGTCCCTCTTGTCCGAGGCGGTTGATAGCGAATGGGTCGCCAGTTTCAATTCCGCTCTCAAAGTATTGAGTTGGTTTTGCTGTGCTAAAGTAAAGGTAGTCAGTGTCAAACATGTACATTCTGCTGATACCGTCTGTTGTTACATCCTTGGAAGGAATGATTGGAACACCGTTGTAGGTAGCGACGATGAATCCGGCTTCGACACCGGGTACACCTTTCACACCGTTGTAGGTTGGAACCACTCTCTTCTCTTCCATGAACCTCTGTTGGCTTTGCAAGAGTTGTTGGATTCTCATCAAAGTGTCGTATCCAGTCAAGATGACTTTAGGATTTCCACCACGTACCCAGATTTTCTGGAAGAGGTCATCCATGATGTCAAGTGACAAGTTGCGATTTGTTCCTTTTGTACCAGAAGTGTTGACTTCTGCTTCGGACCAAGAGTTGGCTGTAGCATTTCTGTCAATTGAGTAAATGTCTGCATCAGTTAGGCTACCGTAAGTAGTACCGCTGCTGTCAAATCGCATGCTGTTAGCAGTGTTACCACCAGTTTCGAGTGAGCCACAAGTGATACGGTCAAGAGACTCGTAGTCGTTTCCAGCAGGGGTGTCTACATCTTGCAAGAGCATTTCGTTAATCATCTCTGCGTGGTGCTTACCCATTTCTTCTTTCAAGACGCTGCGGATGTCACCAAGACCGTCATCCTTGTCGTTAAGGAAAATTGCTGTCTCAGACATGTCGAATGCGTGAGCAATGGTCTTTGGCTTGGCTGCCACGTTTTGGAAAGTAGGCTTGGTTGTGTCTGGAAGTGTTCCGTTCTCAGCAATGCCTCCACCTTTTGTGGTGTCAGGGCGAGCGGTTACAACTCTCCATCCACTTCGGTCCCATGGTTTCTTAGGTAGAATACTGAAAGCGTTGAACTCTTGGTTCAATTGACTCCAGACTTTTCGACCGTAGATTGCTTGGTATGTACCAGCGGTTGTGCTCAAGAGCGGTGCATCGGCTTTCAAAAGTTCAGAGCCACTGTAAGAGTAGCCCATTGAACTTCCTGCGCCGTAATAATAACGCTCCATATCGTTTACTGTTCTCATGTAATTTCTTGCCATTTAAATTCCTCCTTAGTTCCACACGCTCCCGGCGAGACGGTGTACGTCACTCCAGTCCATATTGGCGAGTTCCTCGGTTGAGGGAATCTCCACGGTGGAAAGTTGCTTTTTGATTTCAGTTCCTGCTTCTGGAGCAGATTTGCTGATGTTGTCGATTCTGTCACTGAGGTCGCTCAATGCTTTCTCAATGTTAGCGAGTGGTGTGCGAGCATCGAAAGATGCTGCTTCTTTGGCTTGTGCTTCACTGTAAAGTTCCTTTTGGAGTCTGTCAGCGAAGACGCTACCCAAGTTGCTCTTGAATTGTTCTTCCAAAGCAGCGGCTTTGTAGACTTCGTAAGCGGCTTCCAAGTCAGAAGCGGAAACAGCGTCAGGGTGTAAGTATCCTTTAGCGACTTCTCCACTGCCACCGCTGTTGAGTTTACCGATAGCGTTAGTTGATGGGGAGCCACCTTCTTGAGCACGACCCTTTACTTGTCCTGCAAAGTATTCAGCACCGTCACCGATTTGCTCAGGAGTGCTGCCGAGGTTAGCCTTGGAAATGTTGTCAAAGTGAGCACGAGCACCGCCAATGTCAACACCTTGTGATTTCAGAGTGTTTTCCATCCAGTTTAGGTATTCGCTTGAGATAACATCGGAGTATTCTCCTTTCTCCATGTCACCTTTGTGCTCTGCACCGTACATTTTTTCTTCTTTGTCGTCTTCGGCCATTTCTTCACCTTCGTCTTTTTCTTTATCCTTGCCTTTCATGTGTTCTTTCAGACCTTCTGGCATTTCGCCTTTTTCCATGGCGTCTAATCGGCCATTTAGTCTGTCAAGCACAGTAGACAATTCGCCCAATACATTATCTTCGTTTGTCATAGATGTGTCCTCCTTCAATATACGGAATGTCGCCTCCGGGTTAATACCTTTCTCGCAAATAGTTACTTCATGAAGTTCAAGTTTGGAGATTTCTGTATAGTCACCATGTTGCTGGTCACTCTTTCGCATTCTCTTGAACGCTTGTCCTCCAATACTGAACCCACGAAGGGCACCTTTGCGAATTTCATTGGCTACTTCACGAGCCTTTTCGATGTCATCACGTAGTTTGATGACTACAAACATTCCAGCGTCATCGACGCCAGACTTCCAAACACGACCGTTTGAGTCAGTGTAAGATGGGATAACGCTTCCCACTTGAATATTAGAGTGTGCAAGTTGCACATTTCGGAAACCGTCTGCTTTCATAAAGTCGCCAAAAGCATCTTTCAAAGCACCACGAGTGATAAGGTCACCTTGTTTGTCTACCATTTCTACGCTGGCATATCCAGCGATTACAAGGTCATTGTCAGCCTTGAGAATACTAATGCTACCACCGTGATTTACGGGGGAAGTCCTTAGTGCCGCAACCGCTGCCATTGTTTCTATAGAGAATATTCATACTATATTAATTGGTACGAACTATGGCTTTTTCAGAATCAATCTCCAATGTCCCGTTTTCTACAGGAATTACCATGTGCTTGGCAGGCTCTCCGTCCTCTTCTTTTTCTGGAATAGTATAGTCTTCTCCGGGCCTCTTTCGATTGTCATAATCTGGCATTGTCTTCTCGTCATGGAGGTTTGTCGGACCCATAGGCGATTCTATAGGTGTTGCATAGTCCATACCCAGACCTTTGGCTCCAGCATTAGCCGCCCCAACTGCACCTATAGAACTCTTGAGAAACTTGTCAACAAGTGAAAGACCTTTGACCAATACCTTTTGCTTTTCTTTCTTTTTCCACCACTCTGCATCTTGTATCTTCTTTGGAGGGATGAGAGGCTTTGCGTCACCTTGGCTCTCGTGAACTTCTTCTTTAATTTCAACATCGGCCTTGAGAAGTGCACCTGCTATTGGACTCCAATACACCCTTTGACTTTCTGACAAGCGGATAAGATAGTCGTTACTAGAAAGAGGACTGTGCACTGTCCAATGCTCTCCTGATTCTGTAGCCTTGTACACGACATCTCCCTGTGGCATAATTACTCGTATACCCGACTTAGCCCTATGAACTTCACAAAGCCACTGTGCATCTTCTGACTTTGCAAGCATACCAAGCGTTTCTTGACTGACCAAGCCTTCTCCTTCGGCTTCTCCTACGATTTCAGAACCTGTCAAAGTATATACAGTGTTATCTTCTGCTGACTCTACTTTACTGACGTTAGCAACATTGACACGTACATGGTCACCTTCGTTGTACTTTTCAGGACTATTGAAAGCAGCCCCCACATCCATGTAAGTTTCTCCGTCTGATTCAACAGCACGATTACCGATGCTCTTATCTTGAGTGATAGGCCCAGTACCAAGCCTGTATGTGTAAGGCCCGTTGCCTCTTCGTTCTAACACTCTGAGGACAACATCCTGTCCGGGCTTAAGCATAACCCACTTTGGATGTCTCAACTCACCAGCCATGTAAACTGATTTAGCATCTCGCAGCAAAAGACTGTCATGTTCTTTCTTCAAGTCCTTGATAGTAGATGCAAGCCCTGCATCATCTGTAAGCCGAGTGTCGCTGGCACTGGGTAAGTGTACATTCTGTATACCTTCCATACCACCTCTCAGTATTTTGATTCGGTCAGATATAGGAACTTCGTGCACTTCTTTACCAGCAAACTCTATGACATCAAAGATGTAGTACCCATCTTCTAACTTTATGACATCAGCATTGAAGTCCTCGTCAGTTACTTCTTTGAAATTTTTCTTGTCTTCATCGGACAAGTCAAATGTTTCTGATTCTACCTTGTCATCTTCTTTCTTAACAAAGCCTCTTCGACCTTCTGGCATATGTGAGACCACCCAATCTCCTGAGAATCCACGCAAATGTTCAAGGTCACTGATTTCAAATATACGATGCATAGGTTGGAGAATGGGTACTTCTGGACCCAAGTCCTTACGAATCAAATCAGGATTGGTCAAGTCAGCAAGTCCCATCGACTTTGTTGTACTGTGTATGTCTTTGTTAGGTCGATGGCCAACTGAGTTTTGTATAAATTGTGGCCCTAATCTATCAGGTGTATTCATCATAGCCCTTGCGGTTACATGCATAGGGTCTTGTGATTGAAGCATGTTCATCCACTCTGGAGGAGATATGGCTTGCCAAAAGTTAAGCAAAGGCGGCACCAGTCTCTGAGAGTGACCCTGTGGCATTAACTTGATAGACACTTCGCCGTTTGGAGAAATGTCATAGTCAAAATTGGGCCTAAAGTGGTGTCCGAACTCGTGTCTGAATCCAGAAGAATTGTAGTAACTGTTGACTGTATGAGAGTCATGATTGAACCTATCAACCGGCACTGTGTTTAATCCACTCTTTTCTTCAAATGTTTCTTTAGCAGCCTCGACTTCTGGTAGTTCCGTGATGATTGAATTTAATTTTTGAACCAAGTTATGATAACGGTCTGCACTCCTGTCTCTCTTCCGCTTGGCATTTCCAAATCTGGAGGGCTTTGTAGTAAAGGTGTCTTTGGGATGTCGGTCATCAGTGCTATGAGCCATGTGTATATCAAGACCCAATTGTTTACGAGCCTGTTCACTACTTAATGAAGAAAATAAATTTTTGATTTTACTAACTGACTCAGGGTCACGCTTAGCCGCACCGTGTTCTTTCTTAGTTTTAGAAAGCACTTCATCGACATCAATATCAGGATACATACTTTCAAAGACCTGTCTAACTGTCATGACAGGTGCAAATGATTTACCTGCCCTTTGCGTAGCGAGGTATTGCATATAAGTAATTGCAGTTTGACGAAGTTGCGGACTTTTCTTGTCGTATCCAAGTACATCCATTAACTGACTTACTGCGTTTTCATCTCCTTCTTCAAATAACCCTTCTAGGTCAATCGGTGTACCTGCTCTTCTTACCAAGCCTTTGATACCTTTACCAACTTCTGCTTGAGGCTGGTTACCTTGTTCTGTATATACCGTGTTACCTTGAGTGTGTATACCGTGACTTTCGTGTGGAGCCATTTGTAAAAAGTCATTTGCCATTTTTGCAAACATACGAACATTAGCCGCTACAGTATCGTGGTCGAGTGTAGGGTCAAAAATGTGTGCCATCTCTTCTGGACTGAGATTTTTTTGGAGATGTTGACCGGCCTGAGCGATGGCTCTTGTGTCAGCATCTAACTTGGCATGTAATGTATTACTGTGACCGCTACCTCCGTAAGTATGTTGACCTGTGTCTTCTGGCCGGTCAGCCGCCTCCATTGCATCTAACCGTTCATCAATTTCTGAAATTTGTTGAGATATACCTTTTCTCTCGTCAGGAGACAAGTTTTCGTTTTCTAATATGTCACTTAATATAGCGTGGTCACTAACTAAGTTTGCATAGTCTTCACTTATGCCTTCTTCACCTTGCTCTGGTTGAGGGGCAGAGAGTACAGGTTTCAACATAATAGACGGTACTTCAATTGATTGAGTTCCCATCCTAATAGAGCCAGCAGGTGTTTCTTTCATCTGAAATTTACTCTCTATTCTGGCTAATCTACGCTCGTACTCTTCATCGATTATTTTCTTGGTGTCTTTGTATTTTTCTGAGTCTTTGTCAAACTTTGCACGTTCAAGATTCAGTAAGGCTTGTGAATAGTCGCTCTCAACTTGGTCGATTGCATTATCATAATCTGCAAGAGGAATGAAGGGTTCTTTGTCAAGTGTCCTGTCATGGTCTTCGTCAAAGTGAAGTGTGCTTGAAGTACGAGCATCGTTAGGTTGCAGAACACTTGGATAAGGCATCATAGGTGCTTGAGAAAAACCTAGACGCTTACCTATGTCGTGATAGATGTGTGAATTTATAGTCCTAAAACCATGTTGACTAAATGGATTCTTTTGCTTCAAACTGAATGGATTGACAGTTGTCAAGTGATTAGCGACCTTTCCATTCAATTTACTTCTCGCAAGATGAGAGGTAGCATTGTCACCTCTTTCTCTCGCATCGTGTCTTATTCTGTTTTGCTGGTTGACAAAGGCTCCATCAGAAGAAGCAGTATGTCTCGATACCTGTCTGTTTTCTCCAGATATACCTTGTTTACTTGAAGAGTGAAAAGCGTTGTAAGGACTCATATTCATCGAAGCGTCTTGCACGTCACCTCTTACGTTCATGTTTTTCACTTTGCCCTTTTCCATCAACTGGAACAGGTTTTGATTTGGATGAGCAAATGGTCCAAGTAAAGGTAACATGCTGTTGATAAGTTGAGAACCTGATAGATTATGCCTTATGTCTATACTGTTACCTGATTTGGTTTTGCCAAAGAACAAACTCTCACGGCGTTTTCCATCTGTACTAATCCTTGGTGTATAGCCAGTTGGAGTCTTCTCATCTTTCTTTTCTTCTTCCTCTTCTATCATACCCTCTGGGTAATAGTCACTGAGGTCAATGCTACCTCTAGGGTCGGCTTCTGCTTCTTGTTCTGCAAACTCTGGATTGAAGAGTAGACTATGATGATGAAGTAAATTAAATAATTCATTTGGATGTTTACCAAGCCCTCCTTTGAAAAAGGGCCTGTGCCAATAGGTACCCAGTGTTTCACTATCGTCAGTATAGTCATAATCGTTTTCATCAACAAAAGAACCATAATGAAAAATACCGTGATTTCTTGCTGTTCTAGCAGCACCTTCTTCTTGCAAAGCCTGCTTTTCCCTTTCTTTCAATATCTCATCTATTTCATCTTGGGTGAAAGGTGAGTCGCTCTTGTTCCAAGACATACCCCACAAAGGATGCTGCTCATCTTCGTATAACTTACCGTCCTTGTCTATATTGAGTAACAAGTTCATCAATCTAAAATTAGGGTGATTATATCTCGTTGTATATACAGGCTTACCAGCATGGTCTTTTTCACCAGACGGTACTTTTTCTTCTATTGGCTTTACACCTAACTCTTCAATATCTCCCGCCTCATTTGTAAACAATGAAGGTACTTGGCTGTATGAAAGTCGGTATGCACCGTCTTCTCCTTCATCTAACAGAAGAGGCAACATTTTGTTGTAAAAATCAACGGCTCTTTCATAACTATTCTTTTTACCAAACGTCTGATGATTTGTCATAGCGTTGTAGTTATGTATTGTTTTGATATTTTCGGCTTCCTCTGAAAGTCTTATTGGTATGTTTTTAGTAGGCTCTCCGGGACCTTTAGGGTTTCTTATCCAGTGGTTATAGAGTCCAGAAAATCTTTGATGGAAGTTACGGATAAGTCGAGGAATGAAATCAGGATTGTTATCGTGTCGGTTGAATTGTAAAGGTTTGTCATCATTCGATACACCATGCCTAGCCATGTGCTCATAGGCTTTGTTTCTTTCATCAGGCGAAAGCCATTCCATACCAAACAGATAGTCCATCAGACCGAAGTTCGATTCCCACTCTTTCTCTTTGCTGTTAAGGTGTAAATTTCTCAAAGCGTCTTCTATTTGATTCTCATCGAATATCCCTTGCTGTGCAAAGTTGTCTGTTATTTGCTCAACAAGTGAAGGACTTGCGAGTTTCCAATCCTTGTAATCTTTTTCATAAAGCGCATGGTTCGTTGCGTTGTCAGTATCAAGTTGACCATAGTGATACGGTCTCACTAAGAAATCAGCCGCATTATCCATCGATACGTGGTCTTCCCATCTTGTTTCTTTGTGAGCATCTTTTTCACTTTGAGAAATACCATCCTTACCTTTCTTGTAAAAGCCAGAAACCAATGTGTGCATTTTACCGTGGATAGGGTTCATGTCTGAACCAAGAAAGTTGTGAGTTCTATACTGGTCGTCAGGGTGACCATCAGTCATTTGAAACTGCATACCTGAAAATCCTAGTGCAGGGTTAGGAGGTACAACTCTGTCTTCTTTGTAAGAAGGCATGTCTGAAAGTTGCCCACCGTTTTGAGCGAGCATCATGCCAACATTTTGTTGCTGAACACCACCGCCATGCTGAGCAAGTGTTTCTTCCAAACCCATTTCTTGGTCTAAATTAAACCTAGACGAGGGGCCGGTCATCTGTACTTTTGTGTCTTCATATGCTTCTTTGTTAATAACTGAATGAAACATTCTAATGAGTGACTCGTCATCACTTGATAATTCGTAACCCCTTCTTTCAGCACTAACGGCTGCTAAGTAAAATTCAGCACCAGCATCAGGTTTACCAATACCATCATGTAATGATTTTACAAATGTGACACGAGCCCTGTCCAGTGTGTCCAAGGGAGTATCTCTCAGAATCATCACCAGCCGCTTAATTTAGACGGCTGGACAATCGGTCTACAGACTTTTTCACATCGGTCATGGTTGGACCGTCGCCGCCTGTGAAGTTCTCAAGAGCACCTGTGGTACTGAAAGCAGTTGGGTAGTAAGGAGACTCTCTTGTTGTAACATCACTGTTTTCCGAAATGGCACCTTTGTTTGCTACATCTTCAACTTCTGGTATGACGTTGTTTGTATTGTAGAAAGCATTTGGTACACCAGATGGTTGTATTTCTAAACGAGCGTAGCCGGAAGTGCTACCAGCATCTTGTCCAGTATAGTCAGGTTGACTGCCTTCTTTCTTTGCAATCCTGTCTTCAAGTTGCTTTGCTGCTTTGAGTAAAGCATATGCTTTGTCGTTTGGTGCTGCTCTTCTTGGTTTCATATTATTCACTCTATCCCTATTTGGTTGCCAATCGCTCCTGCGCTCTTGGCTTTTTCTGCTAAAGCATGAATGTCTGACCAGTCCATGCTGTGGAAATCTGCATTAGTCTTAGGTACGGCCATTTCAAATCCGTCTTCACCTTTCAAGATATAATCACCCACGTCGCCTCTAAATCCATCTTCGACAACATCTTGTGGCATTTGTGTAGATGCTGAAACAAATCCTGCTTTCCTCAAAATCGCTGCTGGATTTTGCATCATAGCCTTGAGTTGCTCGTTCTCTGCTTTGAGAACTTGAATACCTGCATCCATGCTTTCCATCTTACTAATTAACGCACCCATCAGTTTCTCAGCCGAGTTACCCTCTTCACTCAACTAATCACCTCAAAGTGTGCGGTTGGAAAGTCTTCGGTTAATGGTTCCAAATCGGCTGGTTCGGATAGTTCCCGGTAATACTCTGTCAGTTGATTCGTGTACAGTTTGTACTTCATTCATTTTTCTGACTGGTACGCCACCTGCGTAGATATCATTTACTCCAATCATCCTGTCATCTTGCTTGATAACTGCACTGTCAATATCTTTACTTAGATAATCAGCGTATTTGATGATTTCATTAATGTGACTGCTTGCAGATGAGCCATCGTTGAGTTCCAAAGCCTTGTAAAACGCATCAACATGTGAGCGCATTTTTCTTGCCATTGGGTCCAATTTCTTTAAGTCCATGCCCATGTCCAATACACCACTTGACTTTAAGTTTCTCCTCAAGCACCCCTCGGATTACGTGCATCCATTATACTTTGAGAAGCCTGTTGTACGCCTCCCATCGGTGCACCTCTCTGCTGAACGCTAGAGAAAGGAGCCCCTGCTCCCATTGTTGACCTGTTTTGAGGGCTGGCTGGTCCTCTGTTTCTCATACCCATCCCCTCTCCACCCGGATTTGCTATGCCGGGAACTTGTGCTTGGCGACCCATTTGGGCTGCAAGTTGTGGTGGAATATTACGTGAGGGCAGAGCACCCGGAGTTCCCATACCTCCACCCATTTGCATACCACCCATTGGCATACCTTGTGGAGGGGGAGGTGGTTGTTGTGAAGGGTCGGGTTGTTTGTAGATAAATCGTATGTCACGATTTGCATCTTCAACCAACGTAGGCTGGTAGCCCATCATCATCATACGCTGGGCGATGTTGACTTCCATTTCATCACGTCGTAATCGAGTGACTTCATCTTCCTCTTCATTTGGATAGAGTGTGAGTTTCCAATCAGTAACGTCCATTTGTTCGGACATACGTGGGAACAGATGTTCTGTGTACACTTTGTGCCCAAATTCGACAGCACGATTTGTGACAAGTATCTGCATACCTTCGTTGTTCAGGCCACCAGACTTACCAGTATCCATCATAAACACGTTGGATACACCGTAGAAGGCTGCAATACGTTGACGCATCTCGTCACGAGCAGGTATGTACTGCATTTCTTCAAGACTGTCCATGAGTTTGACCCAATTGACACCGCCTTTACCAGTGCCTTCTGTTGCAATCTTTGGAATATAGTGTGGGTCACGTTCTAACTTTTCATCAGTAGATTTCCAAAAAGACTTCATCGATTCAAGATTGTCTGTCGATATACTAAGGATACCTCTTGGAATCCTACGCTTACTGTAAGCAGTATACATGTAGTTGTCCATGGCTGTCAAAGTCATGGCTTGTCGCCAGAGTGTCGAAACTGGACTTCGACCGTACAACTTAGAAGGCTGATATTTACTAACGTGAATAACTTCACCCTTGAGATAATATTGGGTCTTACCCGAACCTGCTGTATTGACATGATGTACGTCTTCCATTTCAGTACCACATGTCGGGCAGTTCTTTTCTTGCTCAGAATATGACTTGACTTCTGTTCGATGTATTGGGCAAACACGGAACCTGCCTCCTCTTACCCCACGCTTATCTGCGATTATTCTCATAAAGATAGGGTCACCACGAACAATTTCTTTCACTCGATAAAATGCCATTTCTTTTGTCTCAGGGTCAATATAATACTCCTTGATGAGAATCATAAAAGCATCATCTGTGATATTCAAATCGTATTCAATTTCACGCAATACGTCCATAAACGTCTGTTCCATTGAGTTGCGTTGTTCAAGTAACCATCGAGGATAAACCAGTTGATTTGGGTCAGGCTCTACCATTTCCGTATTACCGCACTCTTTGCATTCATTCACGTCATGTTGGAACTCAGCATCACATGCTGTGCATTTCTTATTGAATTTCTTTTCCCAATAGTAACCACGTCGAAATATTTCTTGTTGAAGAGTAGAAAGCACCGTTCTGAGAATCAAATTTTCATTGGCTACTGCATACAGCGCAGGTATCGTAATACCTTGTACAAGAACTGGCTCTTGGATACCAGTTGTCCAGAGGGGCATTTGTGGTTCTGGAGTTGTCCTTCGGCGGAAAGGACTGGTGATTGAATCTAATATTCTGCCAACTCTTCCTTTCTCTGCCATTACAATCCCTCCGCCCAACTAATTACTGTATCTCGGTCCACTCCCCACTCACGCAGCGACTCCTCACCTTTGGTTGTTCCGTCTCTGTTTGAAAACTGAACAAAGCGTTTTAACTGCGTCTTCTTGACTGGGTCAGACTCGTTGATGTAAGCCATCACTGCCTTTGCCTGCATGTCTTTCATTCTTAAGTGTGGGGTAAGTTGGCCAAGTAATTTAGCCAAATCATCCTTTGAATAGAAACTTACTCGGTGCTGACTTCGTTGACCGTCCGAGTATACCTTCTGGTCAAGTTGTAACACACCTGCACCTATATTTTTATGCAACTGCTCACAATGCATTCTGCCCCTCTCTCCTGTAGCGATGAAACCTGCTCTAGGTTCTCCTCTCTCAGTGATGGTGATGTAACCATCAGCATCGAGAAAGCCCGCTGCGTAAGCCCATGGGTCCTTAATAATCAAACCTTCCTTGCTTAAACAAAGATATTCACTCTTGCGATGACCTTTGACGATATTGATTTCCTCACCATACATCTTTAGCAATTGTGAAAGTTTACTTGCATTGACATGCTTGACTCCTTTTTCTATCAGATTACTTGTAATGGCTCTTGAAGTCATGGCACCTTTTTCTTGTATCTCTGCCTTAGCCATATTTAGCCATTTTTTCTGCACCATGTTCAGATTATCAAATTGATGAAGTGTGTTTCTCCAAATATCTCTGGCTTCTTTCTTCATGTTCATGGCATTGACCCAAGCGTTGCGCTCTTCTTCTCCCCACACATCTTCGTACTCATCGAGTTTGGCCAATGCATCTTCTGCACTTTGCCATACGTGACAGGCTCGCATAAGACTTGACTTACGTGTGTTACCAAACAAACGAAGAGAGCGCATGTCTTTGTCAGTCAATCCCATCTTTCTCATGGTATCATGATAATCCTTACCCCAAGGTAAGAGTGAGAGTGTCGCTTCTACTTCTGCACTCTTGAGTGCCCTTACGCTCGCAATGATTTGGTCAATCTCTGCTTTGTCTTCTTTGAAAACACGACGGGCTTTTCTCAAATCTCGTATAACGCTGTTTGCACTTTTACCTATTCGGTCTTCAAACCACCCCTCTCCGGTTGGAGAAAAAGCAGCATATTTTGTCTCAGGCAAAGACTCTTCGGTAAACATCACTGTTTGCGAAGCAATTGACTTTGCTATGTTTTCATCTACGTTAGGGTGCATGGCTAAGTTGGATGCTATTGTAGTAAGTAAGTCATGACCCATGTCTACTGTTTTGGAAGGATTACCTACCGCAAGACTTGGCCACATGTGATTTCCAACTTAAGACTTCATTTAATTATATTGTGAACCAACTGGCTCCTGCCACCGCTCTTTGAGGGACATCTCCGAACCAATCATTGAATCCATCAAGATAGTCATCGAGCAGAACAATGCTTCCTTTGAACTCCTTTGTAGCCCAGTTAGCCAGTGCTAGAGCCATGGCCAAGTCATCGTGAGAGCCTACACTTTCTAGTCTCCCATTCTTTTGCATACCAAATCGACTCAACTGTGTTTCAAGTGCTCTTGTGAATTCTTTACTTTTCTCATCACCCCAAGGTGTTCTGATTTGACCTTGTTCAAATGCCATAAGCAGAGACATGAACATACTCTCTTTCTTTTGACGGGTGGTCATGAATGTCTTGATGGGGATGTCCTCTCTCATATCTTTCAGTTCAGCCTCAAACATACGCTGAAAGTTATTACCTTCTAGTTCAATCAGGTCTGGTTGAAAGCGACTATTGAGCATAATGATTTGTCTTTTCTGCGCTGTGCTGTTCATACCTTTTTGATTCAGCACATACACTAACTGTTTCTCTTCACTATCAGGTAGTATTCTCAAAATCATCATGGCAGTGTAGTCAGCATTTGCATCAGAAGCAATCGCAGGGTCCCAGCCAACAAAGTGTTGACCAAATACACCGTTGACTTCGCCGTTCTCATCAAAGTCTTGTTCGGCTTTCTCCAGTAATATCAAGTTACTATCTCTTGCCTTCTCTAGTAGACTCATTGGGAACATACTTGACATGTCGTGGATAGGCTCACACAAATACTCACGAGCGAATTTGATAGCGGGCATTGATTCTTCACGTTGTTTGAGAGCATCAAGGGGCCATCGTCCGGGCCAAAGAGGTTCACCGTTTGGTAAAATAGCAGGGTATGTCTCAACTTGGAATGTGTCCTTATCTTCTAATTCAGCATACAAGTCATTGTAAGAAAACGGCGTACCTACCATCATCAACCGACCAGTGTGGTGCAAAACAGGAAGCAAGACAGTATAGAACCAGTCAGCCGCACGTTGTAGTTCAGATGCAGTCGTACCCCAAAGAATGTCATCGCATACTACAACGTCAGGGTGGAAACCACGAGTAGCACCACCGACCGACTTTGCCATGATACGAGAGCCATTGGTAAATTCAAAGTAGGATTTTGCCCAAGGCTTACCTTGTGGCTTGAGAGGTTTGAGAATGTCGCTGGATTCGATGTTGTTTCGGATAAATCGCATGTGCTCTAGCGTCTGCTCAAGGCTGTGACTGAACACCATGATGTGTGTATTGGGCCGAAATGCTGCTAACCAAAGCGCATAAGACATGAAGAATACAGATTTACCGTGGTCACGACTCGCCTTTACACAGTAGTAGCGATTACCGTTCAGGCCATCCAGCCATTTTTTGTGATGGTCAGAAAAATCAAACCCAAGCATTTCTGTAAAGAAGTAGTCAAATGACTTCTTGGACATCTCTATGTCCATTTCGTGAATGAGTTTCTGAACGTCGGACACATTTCATCACTCCCGTGTCATACCAAATTCATCTAATCGTTTAAATTGAGGTTCTTTTTCTTCTCCTTGGACATAATTTTTTCTACCCGCCATTTCCATTGCATTAATCAAACTTCTCCTTTGCGCTTCTGACATTCCACCTTCTTCTCCTTGTTCCTGTGTCTCTAAACCAAACGTCTGATACTCTCCATCATGGTCGATAGTATCACCCGTAGGAGGCATTTCTTCTCCTGCAATCTCTTGACCAACTGTAGGAACTGTTGCTGGTGCAGGAAGTGCATTCATTGGAGTGGCTGGACCGATTACTTGCACTGGGTTACCTGCTGCATCTACTCCACCCTGCTGACCTTGTGCTCTCGGCTGCCCTTGTCCTTGATTATAAGCAGCATCAAACTGATTAACTCGTGATTCAAAATCGTCGAGGCCCATACCGCCTGCTGCTCTTTCGTGTACTACTCTACCAATTTTACTATACCTTTTATCTTCCTCACCGGCTTGAGTACCTCGTGCCTGTGCTCTTGCTTTTGCTTCTGCCTTTTGCTCAGCCAACATGTCCTTTTCTGCTTGCTTTGCTTGTTCTAATTCAGATAATCTTCTTCCCATCATAGAATCTTTACCTTGACCAGAAAGCATGACTCCTATACGAGTTCTTGGAGTTCTTCTTCCGGCTTGTACACCGTACCTATCAAACTCACCTGATGCTCTTGCAGCAGCGTATTTTTCAGCCATTTCACTCCTTAAGTTTGCTCTTGCTTGGTCTTCTGGACTTACAAAGATTCTACCTAGACCTCTACCCAAGGCTGCTCCTTGTGCTCCACCACTTATTGCAGATTGAGCAAGCCCTCCAAGACTTCGATGTTGACCTGTAAGAGCACCTAACGCTCCAGCAATTCCTCCTGCCAATCCACCGGCACTTTCTCTAAGAGTCCTTGCTCTTCCGCCTCTTCCGCCTCCACCGAGTACAAATATTGGCGCACCTGCACCGACTGGGTATTTTGTTTTTACTTCTTGTTTAACCAGTACCTTACCCATCAACGCTCCCCCCTCAAAAATCCGTCAAAGTAACCAATCTTTTTCCTAATGTTATCCATGCCGGTATCAAACGAACGCTGTATCAAAGCAGGGTCTTGTTGTACAAGCCCAGCAGTGCCTATAACAAAAAACATCTGTCGAGGGTCTAGTCCTATTCTTTGCATGTAACTTTGTTCCAAAGGAACAGCCGGTCGAGTAAGACTACGATATTGCTCAGGCGACATGCCTCGTTGTT
>LSRR01000515.1_pt1 | contig 54192 bp, 53 predicted proteins | sample 1162981 | NCBI WGS metagenome assembly LSRR01 (sample SAMN03256433, study PRJNA305521) | marine metagenome | biome: Estuarine; feature: Estuary; material: Brackish water; isolation source: iron chloride precipitation of viral particles from surface water samples | place: USA: Chesapeake Bay ... | reverse complement strand
GTTAGCGTCTCTGACTACCTCAAAGGTTTGGCTGATGATTACTCCATTTCCTAGGTCCTTTTCTTGAACAGTTAGGTGCTGTCCACCTTCGTATCCAATGATTGTTACATCGGTGCTTAGGGCTGCAAGCGCGGCTACATTCTGATGAAGCTCGCCGCCTGTGTTAAATACGGCAGAGTTAAAATCAGTAATCATTCCATCATATGCAGCCTGAGCGGTAGTCTCTACGACATTATTTCCAACATAAGGAGCGACAGCATAGTAGTCAGTGTGCTGGACGGCGGTTCCGGTCAGAGAAGTTCCAATGCTAACATCCGTAGTCAGAATATCATTTACCCTGGCAGGGTTGGCTGATTGGCCAGCAATTACCTTCTTAACCCTATGAGGAGCTTCCGAGAATATTGTATCAAATATAGCAAACACTTCGCAAGACCTAGTAGCGTAGGCTTGGAGCCAAGCAGTTCCACCAGCAGTAATGCCATATTGCGGTACTAACACATCAGCTAGGTAGTTGTCAGCGGTAAATGTGCTGTTCCAAGTTTCATTACTGTACTCAATGAATACTCGTAGGTCGCTTCTTAGATTGTCTCTGAAAAGGGTAGCTAGACTTGATACGTAATTATCGTCGGCTCTTTGAGGTACGTTAATCCATGCGTCTGCGCTAACTTGGTTGCTCATCTCAATTACCCACTCCCAAGGAACCCCTTTTCTTCTTTTTACAGTAGGAGAGTAGTCGGGGTCATATAGGAAAGTGTTAACATTACTGTCAGAAGTCAGAGAGCGTTGCTCCCAAGAGGAGACGGTGTTGTTGTTGGTCTGAGTGAAACTCATGAACCTTAGAACTTCAATCCCTTCGAGTGTATCCAACCACTTCTGTCTAAACGGTTGCGACACATTGTAGGTTCCCTCATCTGATGCAGCTAATACCTGACAACCACTTACGTAGTTAAGGGCGGTCATATTTGCGGCGGTAGGTGCGATTCTAAAGAAAAGGGGGCTAATACCGTTCCAGGTAAACTCAATTCTCTTATTAGCGTTACTGATTTCAGTACCACCAACAATGTAGATTTGACTAGCTAAGTCTCCACCGAGGTCACCTCCTGAATATGTTAAAACATAGTTTCCAGAATCATATGAACCTGTTCCTTCTGTTCTTAGAACATAGTTAAGAATCTGGTCTGTGGTGCAGCTTTTTTGCCACCCTGCCGAATCTAAATCCTCAAGGGAGTTAACATGGAATGGACCGCCAGAGGCATAGGAAATGCTGGGCTGTCTCGATGCCAGAAACATGTCAATGAACGGTTGACCTTCTGAGAAGTCTGTGACTTGGTTAATGTTCAAAGAAACCCTAGCACCATAGTTGGTTGGAAGCTCAATAAAGGTAATGCTAGGAGCAGTAAGCTCTACGGGTCCAGCCGTCTCCTGGTTAGCTACAACAGTTAGCGTTGCTGTACCAACCGCGTCGGAAGACATAGTTAAGACCGCAACACCATCACTATTAGTAACAGCAGATTCGATGATGAAGTTACCTAAATCAGTCGAACCCTCAACAGTTACGCCGCCAACATTAATTCCATTAGTGTCAACTACGGTAGCAGTGATTGATACAGTCTCTTGATTGCTCGCGGGGATGTAGTTGGTTCTACTGGCTGTTACAGTGGAAGCCAAGGCATCGATTTTGTCAGCGTCTCCGCCAGCAACACCAGCAAAGTCGATGTACTGAATGTACGATGCCTCTACAGAACCTTCCGGGGGGCTTCCTAATGTGCTTCTAATTCTCTTTACTTCAACTGATGTTAGAGAAGTGGGGATTACAGTTACAAGATGGACGGGCCAAGACTTAGAGTTTTTAAGGTCGTCGCCTACAAGAACATTCTTAATGTTGAAACTCCTTGCCCCAGCTACAACGGTAACATTTCCATTGGAGGTATATGTTTCATCGACTACAGGTGAGATGGCAGCCGTGGCGGAAGACGTACCTCTAGGGAGTAGGTCAGTGTATTCGAATGTGGCAACCCTTTGATTAGAGTTGGTAACAACATACACCTTGCCGCTAATCTCTAGACCAGCCCAATACGCGGTGGTAGCAATCTGAGACTCGGTGGCAGAATCACTCCCCCCATTTGGACCTAGAACAACTGGTCTGTCAACATGGGTCCAGCCAGCGTCGTTAGCTCCTTCGCCCCAAAATCTAGCATAGACAAAGGTGTTCTTTCTGGATACAGGAGTGATTAGATTAACCGTATCCCAAGAAGGGTATGCGGCGGTAGATGCTACATCAAGGTCTACTCTCTGAACACTGTAATTGGAGTTGTACTCTACAATATATTCAGTGTCATTCTGTGGAACGGCTTTAACGCTGTCGTTACTTCTAATAAGGTTTCTTTGAAGGTCTAGTTTGGGAGTCGCTCCGTCCAAGTATGGGAAAACTCTCGTACCCCAGCCTACAGCACTGTCCCTCAAGTTAGACCCTGCTGGAATAGTTGTACCTCCATGATAAGGTACGACTTTATCAATATCCGTCCATGCTGCAACCGCAGTAGAGCTTACGGCGGATACGGAAGCCCCCCAGGAAATATTCTTAACATCAAGAAGGGTGAAGCCATCGGCATCAGCCGCATCAGTACACTCAATAACTTCAATAACGCCTGTCCAATCGCCCTCAGAAACCTCCCTGGTCAGGATAATCTCATCAGAACCCACAGTTGTCCCCAAATCCCCGGTTCCAAAAGGGTCAGAGGTCACTCTGGCTAGGTGGGCGGAGGGTTTCCAGCCACCAGTATCGTTATCAGTAAAGGGAGAGTGTCCCCCGTTGGTGATGTTTACATAATAGTTGGGAAGTAGGGCTTGGGAGGAACCACTAGCATCGACCAACTTTAGCGTGTACGTTAAGCCAGTAAATTCTCCTGCCGGAATCTCATAAATTGTACTTCGAATCGGGACCATGTTTCTGCTTATTTAGGTTTTCCAGGACTATAATGTGTTCTTCAGATTACTAGAATCCGTGATGACATAGCTGAATTAATATGGAACCTCCTCTGTCGCCACAGTATAATACAGGGTGATGATACTAGTATTGCTTAAAGACGAATGGTTCGTTTTTGCCCTGTATATCAGTTTTGAATTTTTTGTGATTTTGATGGGGGCATCCCAAGCAATCATGAAGGGTCCAGCGTTGGTTGCGGCAGCACCGTAATATTCTTTTTCGTCTTCATCCTCAATAATCCCAGCACACCCAGCGGCACCAATAGTAGCAAAAGTGGTAACAAGAGAAAAACCCCAAACAAAAACAGTCCCTTCTGCCTGTGTGGACGACGGGACCAAGGTGATATCTCTAGTAGCATTTGCTGCTAGGTCAGAAATATCAACCGCAGAGGACTGTAATGATTGCCACTCCCTCTGAAATGCAGGGGACGATGTTCGGGAAAACCCTAGTGGGAGCGAAAACGCAGAACGGCTCATAAAGATATATAGGCTATGTATACTACTTATTATATAGTAAGTTTCATGCAGGTATCACGTGGATAAATATACCCAACCATCTTATCAGCTTCCTCTACAGGAATTATTTTAACTTCGGGATATTCTTGTTGTGCTAATTCTTTAAGGGTTTTTCTCTTAGTACCGATATTAGCGATTCCAGTGCGTCCCTCGCATATAGCATCAACAATCTTCTTGGCAATCACATCTACCCAATCGCAATTGGTGTGGACGGGATGGAATACTCCGGTCAAGGCATTTTCCCCCCAGTGATTGCGTGGTTTGAACGAGGTTCTGACGATAAGCCCCTTACGCTTGTTGATAAACTCCTCACCAGCCAGCTTGGTGAACGCGTAGAAGCACATAGGCTCGACGCTGACGTAGTCGGAGGAGATGTAGACCATCTTGGCTTTGAGCCTCTCAGCGAGCGCGGCAACGCGTCTGGTGCCTTCGATGTTGAGGAACTCACACTCATCCTTATCCTCCTCAGCCTTCTTTACGTCCGTGTACGCAGCCGCGTGAATAATAATATCGGGGATAGAGGGCATAGCTAGACCGCAGGGATGTAATGTACAATCCCATTCTTGCCGTGCGGGAGCCATCACGTGCGCCCCTTCTTGCTTGAGAAGAGGTATAAGCTCTCTCCCCAAACGTCCATTCCCTCCACTAATAAGAATATGTTTCCCTTCTAACCTCATATCACATGCGCCTCAATTATGTCTGGGTTGTACGTATCCTTAATATACTGGGACAAAGATAATGGGTAATAAGTATCTAAAAGAAGTTTCTTGCTTACTTTATCACAATTTAAAGCATATCGTTTATCATGCCCTAAACGGTCTTTAACGTACTTATATTTAACCTCCTGTCCCATGGCTTTGGAAATCATACCAATAACCTCGTTATTAGTACATCTGTACCCCGTACCAATGTTATAAATACCGTTCTCTTCAATAATCAACATCAAGCCATAGATAATCTCTACATTTTCATCGACAAACATCCATTCCCTGGCTTGGTTTCCGTCTCCGTAGACGGGGACAGCCTCTCCCTCTCTGATGGACTTAGCGATTTTTGGGAGGAACTTTTCAGGGTCTTGTCCTGGTCCGAAGTTGTTACAGGTTCTTGTGATGAGGTAGGGTATTCCGAACGTTCTGGCGCACGACTGTACCAATAGGTCCGCCGACGCCTTTGCTGCTGAGTAATACGAAGATGGTTTGAGCGGGTACGATTCATCGGCTTCTTGTTCTCCTCTTAGGTCTGCCATATCGCCGTACACTTCATCGGTAGAGATTTGTACGAAACGACGGAGGTTTGGAGCGTTCTTAAATATCTCCAGCAGATTATATACCCCCATAAAATTAGTGTTCATAAACGGTGTTCCGTCTTCGATAGAGTTATCCACATGACTCTCGGCAGCGAAGTTCACTACGTAGTCAGCCCCTACAACCTCAGGATACTTGCACAAATCGTTGCTACAAACATCTAGCTTAAGAAAAGTATATCTCTCCTCATCTTCCGTGATATGCTCAGGAATCCGTGCAGGGTCAGCTGCATAAGTATGTTTGTCTATGTTAATAATGTTGTGTACGGTATTATCATAAACATACTTAATAAAACGAGAGCCAATAAAACCGAGCCCTCCCGTCACCACAATCGTAAAAGGTTTAATTTTTGTCATTATAAAATTTTTGAGTTGCTTTTGCGAGGGAATTAAACGTTCCACAGTCAATCCACGTTCCATTAACCTTATGACTGGTTAATCTGCCCTCCTTAAGATACATTCTATTTAAGTCCGTTACCTCTAACTCCCCTCGTTCAGATGGGTTGAGGTTGCGGATTTTATCGAAAACGGTATTGTCGTATATGTACAGTCCTATTACCGCATCGTTGGAAGGGGGGTTTGTAGGCTTTTCTATAATATCCTCAATCTTCCCTTCTTGGTTATACTTTACCACCCCGAACCTTTCCGGGTCGTGTACTTCTTTCGTAAAGATGTGGCAACCTCCAAGGTCCACAAAACTAGAAATAGAATTCCGAATATCATCAGCGATAATATTATCCCCAAGAATAACAACACAATCATCGTCACCGACGAAAGACTCTGCCATGCTGAGAGCATCAGCGATGCCACCTTCCCCTTCTTGATATCCATAGTTTAATTTATCTAGCCCTAAGTCCTCACCGTTCTTAAGAACGCGAATGAAGTCTCCTGCGTGAGGACCTCCGGTAACAATCATTATCTCTTTGATACCTGCATTAGCTAGGGTTTGTAGTGGATAATAGACCATAGGTCTATCATACACAGGTAACAAGTGTTTGTTAGTTGCATGAGTTAAAGGGCGAAGACGAGTCCCAAGCCCCCCAGCCAAAACAATTCCTTTCATAGTATCATTATAGAGTTTAAAAAGAAATAGCGCAAGAAAAATCTTGCGCTATAAGGTAAAACTTAAACTTGTTCCTTAGCCCATATACTCCTTGCGGTACATACGGAACGAATCACGGGCTGGCTTGCCTACGCGCTTCATAAGAACACGCTCCTTAGTTTGGAGCGACCAGGGCTGATTCTGAATCTTCCGCCACTCGTTTTGAATTCGGGTCGCTTGACCCTTGGTCATGTAGTTGCGGTTGAAGCCACGCAGGGTAGACTGGTTTTCAGTCGTAACCATCACGTTCGGCTTAGAATCGTTGTTGGTGTTTTTGTAAGTAAATTCTTTATCGTACATTTTTTAATCTCCCGGGCGAATGCCCCGTTAGTTGTTACACTATTATAGCGGTTCGCCCCCTAAATCTGAGCTAAAATCCAGATTTATTTTGTCGCTGCCTCGACGCCGATGAACTCTTGCTTGTCGAAAAGTGCTTTGTATTTCACATCTTTATCGCCTTTAAGAATTTCATCTGCAATCTTAATTGAGATGTTATTTTTGATAAAGCGTTTGATGTTTCTGGCACCGTACTCCTCAGAGAACGCCTCATTGGTTACCCAATCAACCAGTTTTTTGGTTACTCGGATAGGGAGTTCCTTTAGCTGGAGCCTAACAATCTTCTCAGCATCACTCTTTTTAAGGGAGTTGAAGTACACCACGCTGTCTAGTCTGTTAATAAACTCTGGGGCAAATCGGTCCTTGAAGGCTTTTTTGATATCATCCCTTGAAGCCTCGTACGTTTTGATATCATTCCCAAAGCCTACCAGTGATTTACCTACATTATCTTTTAAACCAATATTACTTGTAAAGATAATGAGTGAGTTACTAAAATCCAAATCGGTGCCGTGTGAATCGGTAATGGTCCCTTCATCCATAAGATTTAGTAGTAAATCAAACAACTTAGAGTGACCTTTCTCAATCTCATCAAACACTATTACCCACTCATTGGACTTCTCTGCGCGTTCTGAGAGAATGCCTTTCTCGTTATGTCCAATGTATCCTGGAGGACTACCAATAAGTTTAGAGTACTCATGAGAGTTAGAATACTCCCCACAGTTAATCTTAAGAAGTTTCTTTCGTGACCCAAGCACTTTGTCCGCCAAAATCTTAGCCAACTCAGTCTTGCCCACTCCAGTAGGACCGATAAAGAATAGGTTGCTGTTATCACATAAACCAGACTTCATCAGCCTAAGCTGCTTCATAACCTCTGCGATAGGCTCTTCTTGACCTACAATCGTCTTCTTGATTTGCTCCTCAATCCCAGAGAAGTCCTTAAAAGTAAGAGATTTTCTTTTCTTGGTTGTGTGTCGGGGGGACTCGGACGCATCAATGTATGAATTAACAGTTTTGTTAATCATCTCCAAGGAAAATCCTTGGTAGATTTCGGTCACACATTCAAACAGAGCTTCTGGCACTCCATCTTCTTCACACTCCACTTTGATATGGTCATACCCCACAACTAAGTTCTCTAGAATGAAGTTTACGTACTCTGTGATAGAGAACTTGGGGGTGGTGATAACATCAATAATCTGTGTTACCAATCCCTCTAACTCATCCTCAGGTAACTTTTTAATCGGAATGAACCGGTCCAAAGTATGGGAGTAGACGATAAATTTGTTTTTAAATTCTTTTCGCATCACTGGCTTAGGTCCTCAAACGACATAGGGTCTGATTTCGTACTGTTCTTCATCTCTGCTTGGGTCATTTTAAGCATGAGGTCCAGAATCTTAACAACCTTATCGTTTGCGCCTTGCGCTAAGTCCAAAGCCTTAGACATTTCTGCCTTGGCTTTATCGTCAAGAGGATTATCTGCGACCATGTTCTTAAAGTACTCAAACGCTTCTAAAGCGAGTTTTCTGTCTTGAGCGCTATCTCTCACTACGTCCTTGGCCATTTTCTGAACTCGTTGTTCGGAGAAATAGCTTTGTTTAGGAGTGTATACTTTTGGCATTAATCTAACGGTGTTTTTCTTTTTTCAAGATTTTTGTATTTCTTGGTGGCGTATCCAGCTTTAGCCTTTCCTTGGGGAGTCTTTGGCATCTTGGCAGGACCATGTTTCACATTGGTTCTTTTTGAATACGCTTTAATTACGTTAATATCGGTTTTCCCAGGAAATCCTTTTACCACCTTATCAGCAGATTTTTCTCCCCATGTACCATGCGTAATAACATAAATTCTGTCTGACGCAGGTGTAGTAAAATAATGTCCATAACTGTGCTTTGATAAAGCATCGCTAATAGAGGCGTGAACAGGGACTCGGGATTTTTTGCCTGTGTCTAGCTTGCCACGCTTAGTCTTAGCGACTTCTTTGTTACCGGACTTTGATTTTGCTTCGTTTATCATGGGAGGAATCCTCACTATTATCTAGGTATCAAACTCGACGGGATTGGTAATTCTGTACTTCTCATCATAGGAGGTTTCCACAGGGTAGGAGCGTTTGTTAGGTTTACGGGGAGGAGCTACCGCTTTCACCTCCGTAGCCTTCTTCTTTTTAGGCTTTCTAGGAGGCAAAAGTAACCACCTAGCAGCCCTTCCCACGCAGTATCCTGAGTATGGAATCCACCCAAAAATAATAACGTATGCTAAAATTGTTGCTATAATATCTGACATTACTTGTTTTCCGGTAACCACCAATGCTTACCGACGTACCTGTCAAACGGGCACCGTTCCTCGTCGGGGCTTTCGTGGTCGTATTTTTTGGTTACAAGATATAATAGTCCGCACGGCTCGTTTCCTACACAGGTTAATCCGTGCCATTCCCCGGCTTTCACATGAACTACCGCAGGGTTATGTTCACCAATAAAGTATTTGGTTCCTCCGTGTTCGTTAACGATACCTACTTGAGCCATTCCGTTCAGAACACAAAAGTAATCGTCCTGATGCTGATGCCGATGCCAAGCTTTTACAACACCGGGATAAAGTATTGAGTAGTTAATCTGGAACTCCTCACCTTCAAACATATCGTAAATCCCGTTGAGGCTCCAGCCTCTCGCATCTGCAAACTTAGGCAGTTGAATTAACCTCTCTTTCATTTCAGGCTTCATTTAATTTCTCCAGACTCAATTTTCTCACTTAAAGCTTTAGTTAAATCGGCGGCTCGTTGCTTAGTTTTTCCGCCATCCATGGAGTACCATCCCTTAGCGGGAGAGGTTACTACTCCTTGTTTGTAGGCTGATGTGGTAAGACCGTAATCTCGGGATAGACCGTCATTATACATAAGCTTAAACTCACAGTCTTGATATGGCACTGTCACCTTATTTTTAACACATTTAATCGTACCTTTGATTCCGGTCGGGTTTTTCATCTCATCGTACATAACGTCTCCTTTTGCCGAAGCGGTTTCTAGAGACACCGCACAATAATACAATAACGCTTTACCGCCACCAGCTTTGGTTCTTGGGTCACCAAAGACGAGACCTACTTTACTACGCACCTGATTGATAATAATCAGAGCGGCTTTGTGTTTACGCAACAAAGGATTAATACGGCGCAAGCACTGACCTGCGACTTTAGCTCTTAGGGCACCGGAAATCTCTCCGTTGGCTCCCAGGTCTCCCTCCATCTCTTTGCGAGTAGGCGAAACGCCGATGGAGTCATACCCAATAACAATAGGGGTGTCTTTGTCGTGTTCTCGGATGGCTAAGATGGAGTTCTCAATAGTCTCAAAACAATCTTCCATCGTTTCGGGCATCGTGTAGATTAGCTTCTCTGAATCTACACCAAGAACTTTGGCAAACGACGGGGAGTAGGCGTGTTCATTGTCTACCATTACCGTGTAAAAGCCCTGCTCTTGTGCGCCTTTAAAGGCGTGGGTAAGGAACACTGTCTTGGCAGTAGACGACTCACCGTAAATCTCTGTAATACCGCCAATGGGGAATCCGCCTTTATACTCACCTGAAATAATCTTATTCAGCGCGTAGGAACCTGAGTCTACAAACCCAAAAACCTGCCCTTCCTCAGAAAGCAGGTTTGCGCCGTCTAGCCTCTTACAAATGTCATCTAAAATATTAGCCATGCCTTATTATAGACATGGCTTGGTTATTCTAGAGCTACTTCTCGGATTTCTTTGTAGATTTCTTCTTAAAAAGTTTAGATTTTTTATTAGCCTTTGGCTTTTCCTCTACAACTTCTTCTACCGCTTCAGGGGCTTCCTGTAGCTCGGGGTGCCGTGCGCGATGAAGTCTTGCTCTACGTCTTTGGTGTACGTTTGCCATACAATTATATAGTACCACTCGTGTTTGTATTTTTGATGGTTTTTTCAGGCTTCTTCTTAGGTGCTTTTTTTACGACCTTAGGTTTTGGTGGCACTTCTGGGTACATGGGAGACAGCCCCTCACACTTAAGGGCTCCTGGGAGGTCGATAACCTCTCCAGGGGAAACTCTTCTTAAAGTCCCCAAATCCACGTATACATCCATGTTAGTGTTATTCTTAAATTTCATTTTTTAGCTCTTGTTTTAACAGTTTCCCATCCATGTTTTATATATGTATGGGCAATACCTTGTCTTAACGGAAAGTGAGTGGCTACGTGAACCCCATTAGCATTAGCATCATTGGCATATGCAGTAGCGGTTTCAGGATTATTGCACCATACACTAGTATCTTCTTTCGGGTGCGGGGGCACATAGGTCTTTACGCCACCGTGCTTCTGAGCAAGGTAACTAAGCTGCATATCTTCCCCATTATCCCACGTCAAAGGTTCTTCGTACCACATGTAACGCAAATACTTTTTGTCCATGAACCACGCGTGTCCCACTAAATCCACTTCCTCAACTTGTTCGTTAGGAAAATCCCAGCCTACTTTGTGGTTGGGGGCATACGCCGTTCCTTCTAATACAACTCCAATACCTCCTAAGATACCATCATGACCTGATTCAATTGTGTTTAAACAATTTTCAAACCATTTGGGCGACGGGATTGTGTCGTCATCGAAGAACGCGACGTACTTGGTACGAGCTAGAAGTCCGAGAGCAAATCTGCCGTGGAACTTAAAGTTATGATTACATTGGACGAGTTTACATCCAGGAGCGTCTATCTCAATCTGTTCTCTATCTTCCGGCTTGTTGTACCAAATCCAAATCTCATCCACGGGAACGGATTGGTTTCGCACAGCCTCAATCTGTTCCTTCAGATAATCGGTGCGTTTGTAAGCATTAAGTATTGTGGTAATCATCTTAATTTCCACGTTGATGTCTGGTTAGCTCCAGGAGTGTGTCTAATATTTCCGTGTATGAGAGTATGTGTGTCCTGTAGGTGGTCCAGTAATTCATACCACCTATCGTGCCCCATCTGATTATGAATTTCGACAGCTATATATTTTATTTTTGATAAATCCGCTTTCATTAAGATATTGTATTCACTGGTCTCACAGTCTAGCTTACAAAAATCTATGGAAGAGAGGTTTAGGAAAGTGAGGATATCATCCAAAGAAGAGGTGGTCACAGAAGTGAGTTTATCAGAACGGTCCCAATCGTCACAAAGTAAAGGGGAGTCTACTCCCGCACTTCCGCTATCATTGTTAGCGTGGTTAACCACATTAACTGTTTCTCCTGTAGCGGACCACACCGCTCCATGGTGGCCTTTTATGTGCGGAAATTTTCCCAACCTCTCTTCGCACTTTTCAAAACATTGAGGTAGTGGTTCGAAATAATGAATTGTGGAGAATACGTCTCGGTATCTTTGGGAAAAACATCCGACATTGGCTCCTATATCTAAACAGATGCCTCCTTCTACATCAGAAGGTATAGCATATGCTCCTAAATTAAAATCGCGCACCTGTAAACTCATCCTAATATCTCCTCTATTCTTTGTGCCGACTTACCATCTCCGTAAGGACACTCTTCTTTTATAATATAATCTTCGTTAACCGTTTCAACTATATTTTTTAATTCTTTTGGGGAAAGGCACATTATGGAATGACCTGTAGAAATACCCTCAGGTCTCTCGGTTGTCTTCCTGCACACAATAACTCTTTTATTAAAAAAACTTCCTTCTTCTTGAAGTCCACCGCTATCCGTTATTACAAACTTACATTTAACTAACATATTTAAGAGTTCATTATACCCCAAAGGTTCTATAACATTTACATTAGTTAAAAGATTTTTATGTTTCTGTACGTTTGGGTTAGGATGGATAGGAAATACAAAGTTAAGGTTGGGATGCTCTTTAGCTATATCGTTGATAGCCGTAAACCATTCACTCATGCAAGCATGATTTTCTCTACGATGCATTGTAATTAAAACAGTAGAAGTGTATTCACACTTCTCCTTATAAGGTAGGAGGTTATCGAGCACTGTATTACCTACTACAAACTTTTGCCCTACTGTTCTTTCGTGCACTAAATTAGTAACGGATAACGTGGTAGGACATAAATTAACGTCGGCTATACGCGATATCATCTGACGATAACCTTCCTCGGGGTAAGGGTTATCCAAGTCTTCCGTGCGAAGCCCCGCTTCCAAATGGACCAAGCGCAACCTGCGATGAAACGCAGCTAACGCACACGCAAAAGCTGACGCGGTGTCACCTTGAACTAACACGGTATCGAACTCACCTTCGGGGAACTGCAACATACAGTCCGCTACAACGCTGTCTAATCTATTATCACTACCGAGAATATCAATCTTATAGTCAACGTCGATGTCGCGGAGCAAGTCCGTGTGTTGCCCTGTAAACAATAGTTTGTAATCAGTTAACACTTTAGTTAAAGGTTTTATTTTTAACCATTCGGGACGCGTTCCGAAACAAAGTAACACTACAGAATTTTGGCTGTTATCCAGCATTTATTCCCTCCCCCTTCTCCTAACTTAACACGGAACAAATCCTCAGTCTGAGGGAAGTGTTTTTTGAATTCTGTTTCAAAAGATGTGTAATGAAAAGCGTCGTCAATATGAACAACGGTTCCTTTCTTTACATTATTTTTAAATAGTTGGTACCAGTGCTGCCTCAACTCGCCATCAGGACCATCGACAATAACTAAATCATAAACTTCGTCTTCAGGAATTTTAATTGAGCCGCCAACTAATTCATCTCTAGTATGCATACGGGTCTCTATAATCGGGTCATCATTAATAGCCCATTGTTGAGAAGTTTCGTAAGTTACGTAAGTAACCTTTTTGTATTTCGTTTCTAAGGCACGGCATAATTTTGTTGTACTATTTCCGGACCCAAACTCTAACACTTTAACGGTGTCCCCTGAAGGTAACACAGTACCCAATTCTTTAACTTGGCGCGGAGTCATCTCGCCCGTACCGTCTACAAAACCTAAATTTTCAAAAATATTATTCATCTTACCAAACACAACTTTTTAACATGTGAGCAGGTCGTTGTAAGTACCCCCTATTAGAACCAACAATCCACGGATTGACGGTTGAACCTATATCAATGTACGTATTGTTAGGGTTAGCCATATGGAGCCTATGAGCTAGGATATTGCCCAGAGGTCCAGCAGAAAATAAAAATAATTGTTTATCTTCTTGACAAGCTAAGACGGTCATTTCCGACAGATGTTTAAGAAGATGTGGCATTAAAAATGCTTCCCCGTTACATGGAACATACAAATCAATATTAAAAGGAAGTTTCTTATTTTTTCCTTTTTCGTTAGCCAATAAAACAGTTCTTCCTTCCCATTCGTGAAACTCCTTAAACATCTTTTTAACAAAGTTTGGGTAGTTGCTATTAACAAACAAATTAGCCCATGTCAGGTTAGGAGTCTTAACTTCGTTACGCATCCACATACAGTGGTTTATAGGCTGACAGCAAGGGCAGCTTACTCCTACCCAGTAGTCTTCGCTATAATAACGAAAGGAGTCTAGTAGGTATTGATGCTCTTCTTTATGTATGTTGGGGTCAAAGGTCCAGTTATCGCAGTTGGTGATTTTCTCATTGCGCAAAATTTTATATTCCCCATCAGCATACTTGCTAAAAGAAAAAGAATCTCTGTTTTGCACCTTCTTTAAAACAGATTCAAAATCGGCATGGAAGTTTTTCATTTTAAATCGGTAATTGCTTCCAACAACTTTGAATCCAATTCTTTACGTAGTAGCTCCGCATTAGGAACCACGCAATGACCGCCGATACTTCCGTCAGGAGGTACGAGGGTTGGTCTTACGACATGAGGCTTACCAAGCTCTTCATATCCACGATTATAGGTCATGTTGTAATGTGACTGGGCTTCATTAAAATTGACGCCGTGCTCGTAACATAGTTTACGGGCGTAATCATGCCACGCAATACATACTCCATAATACGAAGTATCTAGAAGCTTTGCGACTTCGGTAGCTCGTGAGGATTCGTACACACACGTTTCTACGTCCAAGTCATGCTCAAAATGCTTGGCTGCTCTCTCTGCCTCTATACCCCCAAACACCTTTACAAACGTTTTAATGCCCATATCAAGGTTGGGGTGTACTCCTCTGACAGGTGAGTGAACCACATTAGGATGCTTCGCGCTTATCTCATAAGTGGTTCCTGGAGGTACGGTGGAGTGAATGATAGCTATACCGGGTTTGATGTCGTCCATAAACTGACGAACTTGTGTAACGAACTTCTCGGAATATGGTATACAAATGTTTAGTACATCAACTCCCCCTAAACCATCGTCTCTATCCAGGTCCTTGATAAGAGGAGCGTACCCTTTTTCGACATAGACTTTTTCTAGTCCCTGTCCAATTTCACCGTGTCCAATAATACCTATAGTTTTCATAATTCTAAAAACTCTTTCCAAGCCTCAAAGATTTTGTCTTCGTCCCACAGTTCAAATTCTGTAGTAGCATTTTCGTTGCCGTGGTAATCGATTCCCGCATGAATACACTCTGCACGAACTCGACCAAAGGCTTCTGGTAGCTCTTCAGAATTGGACTGGTAAACACATGAGATAGAGTCATAGATTTTTTGTCTATCCATCTCCATTCCCATGTATTTAACTTTATCTCCCAGTAAAGGTATAATAGCTTCGTTAAGGTAGTTTTCGTCAATATTGTTGCCGTAAATCAACACCTTTTTACAACCATCTGCTAAAGCACGTTCCACAGATACATGAGTCTGCTTCAGGGGGCACACAGTACCTATTACTCCAGCAACCCCCTCTGGGTGATTGCCTGAATCTTTTATGCCTCTGATGGTGTTAGGGATTACAGTACCCTCTTTGCCCTGCCACTTCATTTGGTCCTCGCTAATGAACCTAATTTTGTCGAAGCCAGCTGTTTGCTTTTCTAATTGCTGTAATGGAAAGATTGCCTTTTCGTGACAGCTTAATACAATCTTATCGGGGTCCGGGTGTCTTTCGTTCAGATGAATAAAATGCCCAATAATAATATCCCCTTTCTCCATCTTAAAGTTATGGTGTAGGTCCCCTTTGCATTTGTTTAAGTGCCACGGGTGTGGACCGTAAAAAGTACAGTCATAACCGCGCTCGTTAAACAAGTCGCAAAGTTCCATCAGGGAAAAGGTTGAGCCACCTTCTTTAGACCAACCACTAATTATCTTTATTTTTTTAGCCATGTTCTCTCTCCAAAAAATACCATATATCCGTATCTTCGATTTCGTTATCTTGTAAGAATACTTCGTCTAGTTTTCTACCTATGCCTGTTGTATAACGAAACTTAGGGTCTCGTGAAGGAACATCTGCTCTACCACGAGTTAGTTTCTTTTCGTACTCTTCTTTGGACTTTACCCAGTAATGGTTAATTCTAAATAAATCTACGCTTCCAGGCTCATTAAAAGGACCTAAGCAAGGCTCTTTCTTTTCGTTAACCGGCTGTCCTGCCGTATAATAAAAAGAGTGAGGGTTTCCAGCGGGACACAAAGTATGTGCTGGCTGAACGATAGATTTAATGTGTTTGTCGGGTGCTTCTCTTCGCTTGGTATAATTAACTAAAACTCCACCCGCAGGTCTTGTTTCGTGTCCGTTGGAACCAAAGAAAACTTCGTTCACGGCGACTCCTGGATACGATTCAAAGTCTTGCAATCTCTTTTTTAAATCCCCTTTAGGGGCAAAAAGAAACTCGTCCAAATCAATAAACGCCATCCACTTAGACTGGTCTCTAAACGCAGTCAAAGCATTGTAGTAACATGCCATTTGGCACATATCCATGTCAGTACTGAAATACGTAACATCGCTAAAGTTCTTCTCATACAAATATCGAATAGTGCCATCCGAACTGTTGTTATCATAAAGATAGAAATGTTCCACTCCCACTGCTCGGTGAAAGTCTAACCATTCAGCGAGATTTTTATGCTCGTCTTTCATTACTGCAACTACACTTAAATACTTCATTTGCTTAAGGGGTTATCTAAGGTTACTCCGGTATCTTTTACGTTAGGTTGGGTAAGCGGCGGTGCTTGGTATCCTTGGGAGGATTTTAGGGCATCATCCTTCATTTTCATCAGGTCACGATATAGGTCTAGCCTTCCACCGACAACTTTGTTGATGTCATACAAATCATCGCACAGAAGTTTTAGGTTTCTGCCCATCTCTTCTACGTGCTTAGGGTCTTTAATACACTTAGTAATAATACGTGACCACTCAGACTTAGGGTTCTTGGGGTCAATCAAGTACCCCGTCTCTCCGTTTACAATAAGCTCATCGTAACAGCCCACATTTGTAGCAATAAGAGGGACACCATAACGAGCGCCCTCAATCGCTTTAATCTCAGACTTGGACTGATTGAATGGGTTGTCGTCTAGGATAGCAAGATTAACATCAATATTAGTATACATAGCACCATATTGATTAGGTGCCATCGCAGGATAGACCGTATAGTTACGGTGACCTTTAAATCCAGTTTTAAAAACTCTTTCGTATCCGTCCCAAACATCTTGTTGCCAGTCTGGTTTTGGTTTACCGGTCTTTTCATCTGTAGGCATTATAGGTCTTCCGTAGAAACCCCAATGTACTCTTTCCTTTCCTACCTTTTGGTTTACTACATAAGGAACACCCGCAAAATGCTTTACATCAACATCATGGTGAATGCCCCCTACCCAGCCCATACGGGTTAGTTTCTTGGGCTTAGGGGCTTTGGGTAAATTCCAGTGAGGTAGCGAATAATCAATAGTGTTTTTAATAACTACTAATGCTCCCCTAACAAACTCATGGATATACTCAGCGAACTTCCGTTGAGTTACCGTAACCAAATCTACATTATTATAAATGTATTTTGTTACCTCGTCTAATCTCTGCTCTTTGTATACGTCGAAGAGGCGGTGCCCTCCGTACAGGTCAGTCAGAAGGTCATCGGTATCAAAGTGAGTAAACTTACCAAACTCGTGTGCCTTCTGCAAAATCTGTGCGGTATACAGACCACCGAAATTATGGATGTTCTGCGTAAACACAACATCCGCCCACTTTATGTTTTCATATTCAAAATCTGGAGGAGTTTCAGTCCGTGTGTCTGCATTCCACCCAAGAGGGTTGTCATCCCATCTAACCTCTACATCCTCGGGGTATAGCTCTGCCAACTTCTCCATAGGAAGGAGGATGCGGTAATACGCGCATCCTCCATGGTTACTTGGGCAAGCTAAAATCTTTAGCTTTTCTGCCATAGGTTAATCCACCTTTAGGTCTTTTAGGTGTGCCATGTAATCTTCATCGTCTGGCGCTTGGGTTTGCGAAGTAATAGTCTCAGGCTGCGGACCATTCGTAGCAGATTCTAGTTCCATCATCAGACCCTTCAACTCATCATATTCAGCGACCTTGACAAGACCGTGGATATCATGCAGTTCATCCATCCACTTCGCGTTTTGAGCGTCAGTACCAGCAGGACTTGGCTTAGGCTTAGGAGAAGACTTGTCGTAGTTCGGCCATTGACCTTGAGTATCTTTTACAATCTTAAAGTCCCAACCTTCTTTCAAGTCAGTGATGTCACCAAAGTCTTCATCAAAGAAACAGTCTAGTACTTTGCCGAAAAGCTTTTGCCCCACAGAAAGAATTTTAACGGATTCGTCACGACGGTCTACTACGTTCATGTAGTAACGCTTACGAGCTTTGATTTGACGTGCGAGGTCAGCAAGCTCTTTGCCTTTAGGGGTCTCCTTACCAATCGAGTTAATTTCTTTCCACATGTTATAATAAGTATCACATGCAGGACACTTATCACCCTTCACACGTGGGCAGTGGTAATTCTTGTCGTTTAGACGGTGAATGGCAGTTTCAGCATAAAACTCTTGGTTCGCCTCATCCTTTGCGGGAAGTACGCGCACTACAGATGTGCCTTCATCCATCATGAAGAATTTGCTTAGGAAATCGGAGTTATCTCCACCGCCGGGATTATTAATCTCGGCATACTTTTTTCTTAGTTGTTCGATGTTAACCATAGTTTTTAAAGTTGTTCAATTAGTTTAGCTTCCGCTCGTTTGTTCGCGGACAGTTGTATTATTATATCCTTTTGGTGGTCCAAACTGGACACAATATTTTTACATAAATTAAATTTATGTGCCTTCGCGACGATTCCTCGTTGAAGGGTTTGAAGCTCGGGCTGAGTCTTCAAATATGCGTCTAACGCTCGGTCGGTAGTCTTCTGACCGGATTGCTTCATCTCCTCACGACGTTCTTCTCTAAGCTCTGCTTCACGGGTTTCGTGAATAAGGTTAGCTCGGTCTAATTCCTTTTTTGCGTATGCCATCACACCAGCAAAGAATGCGAAAGTGGAAGGGTGATTACCCATAGCCTCTTGAAAGTTGTGTTCAGAGACAGCAATGTACTTCTTTGTGATGTCCATGTAGGAATCTTCGATGTTATCGTATACGTCTTTGATGTTAATCATTTGGAGAAAAAATAAATTGGAAAAGTTCAGGGTTAAGACCTGCCATTTGCATAACCATATTGGAGGTTACACTTGTTAAGTATTCATTACTCATACTAGGAATTTCATCATCGTCGTTCAATCCAAAAACTTCATATCCGATATGACATATTTCATGGAGCAAAGTACTTTTATAATCTTCCGGTCTTTGATTGGGGTCAATAGAAAGAAGATACTTTGAAAACTCAACACAACCATAAAGATTATCTTTCTCTAACGATTGTTGTTTGATGTCGAAAGTTTTTATGCCGGTATAAATGGTCATCGGATGAGTATATTTTGGGAACTTCTGTCTACTCATTGCTGTGTAATGACGAGTCTGGTGTAGTCGATTCTGATGGGTACAATATATCGTGCCCTACCGTTTCGCGATTTCATAACGAACATACGAGCCTTACCTTCGTCAAACTCTTGTTCCTTCTGATTGATTGAGAACGCCAAATCACACACACGAATCTTTCCGTAAGAATCCGCCAACTCTGCGTCCGTGATAATGTCTACCTCTTTACCTTTACGGTTTGTTTGGGTAGCCGTCCATACCAAACACTTATGCTCGACAGCGATGCCACGAAGCTCTTGTGCGATACGTTCTTGTGCCATGTACTCAGACATGCTCACATCTTGATTCGTCATTAGCTCAAGATAATCAACAACAATAATGTCAGGATGAAAATCTTCGTAATTACGCAACTGGTTCAAATAAGCGCGAAGACCCGTCACGGTGAGCCTCTTGGTCGGAAACTCTTTAATCTTCAAACGACCCATGTTTGGAGCCGCCGCTTTCATTTGGTCCAGCCTATCTTCCAACATCTTTACGCCCGTCTTTAGTTCGGACTGCTTGATACGGGTAAAGATACTGTCTAGACGTTGAGCAACACGGTCTTCGGACATCTCCAAAGAAACATACAAAACGTCTTTGCCGTCCATGACCGACCGCGCACATTGATTAGCAAGGAACAAAGACTTACCCACTCCCGGAGGGGCTACAACCATAGCCAACTCTTTGGGAGCAAGACCACCTTCTAGCTCCTGATTGATAGTCTCAAACGGAGTGCGGAACTGTGCGTTTACGTGTGCGTTGTTCAGACGGTCGTAACGTTCTGCCACTCCACCAAAATAATCGGTGCCAAGGTCTACGTCACGGCTGACAGATAAAGCCTCACGAATCTGCTCTTCGATACGACCAAACTTCTTTTGTTTGAGCAGGTCAATCGAATTGATTATAGCGTCTTTCAAAGACTGCTCTTTAGCAAACTCCTCAACTTTGTCTAAGTAAAACTCTTCGTTCTCCAAAGACTTCTCATCAACGCCATTGATTTCAGTAAGCTCCTCTTTGAAATCAGACATCAACTCATTGTCGGTCTTTATCTCTCTGATTTGCTCTAAGATTTGTTCGTCTGATGGAAGCTTCTTGTAAGTAGTGTAGTACGAGTTGATTACGCGCCAAAACTTCTGGTGTTGAGGAAACTCAAAATAAGATTCCTTCACCATAGGCATTGCCTGTACTAAAAAGTTATCGTCAGATTTGGCGAGATACACAATCCCGCGCTGAATAGATTCTTGAAATTCGTATGCCATTATTTGTCCCCTGTTGAACCGAAGCCACCTTCTCCACGAAGAGTTTTGTTAAGAGGTGAGTTCCATTCATCAGAGTCCATAATGTAAATTTTTGGACGCAAACTTTGGGCACAAACTGCTTGTGCTACGCGCTCACCTTTGTTAATATTGATAGGCAAAGAAGTTAAGTTATGTAACATAACTTTAATTTCTCCCCTGTAATCTTCATCAATGGTTCCCGGTGCGTTGGGAATAATAAGTCCTTTCAGACCCCATGAGCTACGCAATCTAATCTGTGCTTCATAACCGGGCATCAATACAAAGTGAAGCCCTGTGCCTACTAGAACCGTCTCGTGCGGGTGAATAGTTACATCTTCGTTAGATGCAATGTCAAACCCTGCGGCTCCTTCGGTTTTATATTCTGGGTCTGGATTCTGGGACTTGTTAAATACGTACACCTTGTCCATCTTCTTGAATGTTTTATCCGTCATGTCGTCGTCCTATATGTCGTCGTTCAATTTCGCGGTCGATTTTATCGGACGCATCTTCCGCTACTCGTTTAGCGCGTTCATCACGAATACGCTGTTTTTGTTCGGAGGTAGACGTGTCATCACGCCTTACCATCCCCTTCTTTTCCATCTCCTCATAGTTAGGAACTACTTTGGAGTATGGGCTTGCGGCAGTACCAGTTAGTTGGTCCTCCGCGTTCACGGCTTTCTTAGCTTCTTCAATTTGTAGCTCCATCCACCTGTGTTCAGACTCAGCAGCCGCCGTAGTGTAATGAGGATTTCTATCCCCTCCTGCGGTTCCGTGAATATGGACCGCAGGACCTTTATCGATAATCCACTCTGCGTCGTGGTCGCCTCCGAAAGGGCATGGACACCCTGAGGGTACAAACTCGGGAGGTTCCTCCATAGACGCGTGAAAGGTTCTGTGACCCGGACACTCGTTGTCTGTACATGCAAAACGGAACTTCGTGTACCGATTTGTGTTTTTATCTCCTGGAAACTCCCATCCTACCATAACTTATTATAGTCCCTGATTACAATTCACAGACGCCATTTATGCAAGTTTCTACGGATTGGACCTGCTCTTCGATTTTTCCTTCGATAATGAGCTTATCCAAGTCAATACCAGTAATATCGACAGCTTCCAGAGGCTCATTACCACGGGAACCCGCACGATAAAAAGTAAACCCTTTCATATCATTTGCATACATAAGCAAATCATCATAAAGATTAGAAGGTTCAAAGTCGGCAGGAAGATTACAAGTTTTTGAAACTGCTGAATCAATAAAAGACTGTACAACTGCCTGGACCTTAATATGCTCTTCTGGAGTAACATCATAAGCACCCACACAGTGAGATACATCTCTACCTCTTAAGTGAAGTTCTTTAAACAGAGGGTCCACCACAATAGCCTCATTCCAGACACCGTCAGTGCCAGTGCGCCAACGGCGCTTATAGACGGGAGCGAATATCGGCTCAAGACCAGTGCTGACGCCCAGGACCATAGAGATAGTTCCAGTTGGCGCAACCGTAAGTAGAACGGCATTGCGAAGTCCGTTTTTCTTAATGTCTGAACGAATTCGCGAAGGTAAAGTTTTGAAGTACTTTTCATCCTTTAACTTACTCCAATCATATGCGGGAAAGCTACCTTTCTCACGTCCAAGATACATAGAGGCTTTGTACGCTTCGTTTCTTATTGTAGCGAATAACCGTTCCAAGAACTCCAAGCAATCTTCGGAGCCATACCTATACCCAGCTTTGATGAGGAAGTAGTGGAGTCCGGTAATGCCCAATCCGATTCGTCGGGAACGGATTCCTGCTTCATCGCACTCTGGGATAGGGAAGTGGTTCGCGGTGAGAATATTATCCAAGAACCGGGTACCCGTGCGAATCGTACGAGCAAGCCTACGCCAATCGATAGTACCGTCCATGTCAACCATGTTAGCAAGATTAACATGACCAAGGCAACAGTTGCCATATGCAGGAAGCACTTCCTCGCCACATGGGTTAGTAGAAGGCATATGCTCAAAATAGGATACGTTAGTATACTCGTTAGCAAAATCAATGTTGAAGATACCCGGTTCCCCTGATTCAATCGCATTGTCTATAATGCGTTCCCAGAGTTCACGGGCGCGTACTGGCTTCTTCTTAGCTCCTTGGAATGTGTCCGCGTAATGCTTGAGATGGTGCAGCTTGGCGCGTCCAAGCGCGTCCTCTTCGTCTTTAGCTACGACCTCAACTGTGTCGTTGCCTTCCTCAGAGATACGCCCAACTTCATAAACATAATATTTACTTTGTCGTCCCCCGAATGTAAAGTGCCACTCCTCGTCTCTTTCAACAGCTTCGATGAATCGCTTCGTGATTGCTACTGAAATATTGAAGTTGGTTAGTTCATTCCTATCCAACTTAACGTGGAGAAACTCTAGGAAATCAGGGTGTGTAATATCTAGGATAGACATTAGCGCAGTTCTTCGATTTTTTCCTGCGCGAACATGGTTTCCAATCTCATTAATCATTCGCATCACTGAGATGGACCCAGGAGCAGAGTTCCTAATGTTTTGGATGTTGTCTCCTTTGGGACGGATTTTAGAGAAGTTAAAGCCGATTCCCCCGCCACCACAAGAAATCTTGTACATGTCAGAGATAATCTTACCAATACTCTCTACAGAATCCTCAGGGTCCAAAACATAACAGTTAAGCATGTTTTGGCGGTTCCTACCAGAACCGTAGAGGATACGTCCACCGGGGCAGAAGTCCCCACTGTTAATCGCTTCGTAGAACTTCTGCTCATACTTCTCGCGATTTTCGGGGAACTCTGGGTCCGCAGCCGCTTTAGCCACGCGCTTCGCACACTGCTTCCAGGAATCTTCTCCCGGATAAGCGTACTTATCCATGAAAATGGTGTGACCTAAGGAATCTTCTTTGATTTCAAAACCCATTACTCTTCCTCACTATCCCAACCGTAAACAAGTACGTCTTCTTCGGGCATGACCAAATACACATCATCACCCACCTTAATCTCTTGACCAGCGAACTGAGCAAAAATAACGTGCATTCCCTCTTCCCAATGGTCACCTTCACAACCATGTGCGATGCGCTCAATATAGCCTTCGCTCAATTTTTTTTCAGTCATCGTGTCGGGGAGAACAATGCCGAACTTAGTTTTAGTCTCGTGCTTTTTGCGAGTCACGATTAATCTTTTTCCGTTAGGGGTATATTTCATTTTTCTATGCCTTTTATTTAGTGATTTTGGTAATGTTATTACGTTTTATAACCTTTAAAGTTTCAGAATATTCTTCTAAAAGTGAAGTTAAATACTCGTTGTGAGTAATCAAGAATAATTTCTTGTGCTTTGTCAATTGGTGAATAAGCTCAATTAAGCCTTTTACCCCGTCAGCATCCAGGTTTTCCGCAACTTCATCAAAGAAAATAATGTTAGAGCGGTCCTTGCCTGTCAAAAGAAGAAGGTCATTGAGTCCAAGCATCACAGCCAAAGACACCCTCTTCTTCTCTCCCCCCGAAAGGGAATCGAAGTGACATTCGACTCCGTTATTATAGATGCTTTCTGTTAAGGAATCATCAAATTTTATGACGAAATTACCTTTCGTTAAAGTGCTGAGATAGGAGTTGCATCGCTCATTTAAGTACTCTAGAATATTACGGATAACGTACTTAATTAAACCTGCTTCGGAAAAGGCGTGTTCCCAAAACTTCTGGATGTCATACTTTTTCTGTGCGTCCGTTGAAAGCTTACCGTACTTCAAAATAAGCTTTTTCTCTTCTTTGCGTTGGGAGGTGAGTATTTTTATCTCTGTATCAATCTCCTTAAACTTTTCAATGGTTTCGAAATCTGCGGTTGTGACAGGGATTTCCAAAGCATCGACCTCCTTACCTAAAGCCTTTATTTTTTTGATTATAACCCTTTCTTCATCGGACATCTCTTGTATTTTATGTTCGAGAGCTACAACCTTATCCTGGTTAGCGTGAGACAGCTTCCCGCAATGCTCACACTGCGCTTCCCCCAAATTCTTTATCATGGAATGGGTTTGGAGGATGCCCTCTCTCAGAACGTCCCTACGCGCTACAGTGCGTTCATACTCTAAATCCTTTTCGTGATAGGCACGTTCCTGTTCTTGTATTTCTGTAAGAGACTTGCCAAAAATAAATTTATATTTTTCAGAAGACAAGAAAGATTTAGCCTCTTTCTTCATAGCCCGTAACTTCTTTAGTTTGTCGGATATTTTATCAATCTTATCGGTGCCGTTATTTAGAAGAGCTAAATTAACCTTCTTGTCGTTTAAGTACTTAGATTTAAGAGACTTAATGGTGGACCTATTCTCAAACAGGTCCCCTACTGAGAGGAAGTTTTGGATGATTGCTCTTTTCTCTTCAGGAGACGCGGTAAGAAAATCGGTGCTATTCGCTTGACCGAATACGATAGAAGCAAGAAAAACATTATGGTTAATGTTGAGAATCTGCTCCAGGTACTTCTGTGTAGCCTGAATAGATTCCTGAGTACAATTCTCATCCCCTACCGTTACTGATAACATAGGGGCTCGTTTTACACGTTCGATGACGGTGTCTCCGTTTACCGTAAGAACAACGCGACACTTTCCTTTAGTATGGTAGTTCTTTAAACTTTTGTCAGTGGTTTTACGTATGGTCTTTCCAAACAGCGCAAACATAACAGCCTCAATAATAGTGCTTTTACCTGCCCCGTTGGAACCGGATGGTTTGCTGTCAAAATTCTTTCCGACAATACGAACAAGGTTTCCATAGGAATCGAAGTCTACGACCGCCTCTTTTACAGAAAGAAAATTATGTATCTCTATTTTATTTAACTGCATTTTTTATCTCCGATAACCCTTTCATCAAATCTTCTTTTTTGAACGTAGTATCGCTGGCGTCGATATACTCATCTATTACCTTGTCATCCAAACTAAAGATACGGTTTTTAGGTACGTATCCAGATTCGAACTTGGGAAGCACATCTTCAAACACAAGTTCCAAACTTTGGATAGGGTATTCTGCGAATATCTCTTCCTTCAGTCTCGCCTCGGTGTAGGAATCCAGCTTATCCATCTTAACTCTGAGGATGGTGTAGAAGTCTTCGAACTTATGTTTTTTGGCGAGTGCGGGAATCTCATCGATGGTCCCCACGATATGCTTAATACCCTTTCCGATGGGCTTTCTAATAAGCTCAATCTCCTGGTCTCTAATTACTAATTCGTGCGAAAACTTCTGTGCGTTTGCTTCCCCGAACGTATTAGAGTACTGTGTACCTAGGATTACGACGTTATCGTAAATTTTAGGTTTGTGAATATGCCCAAGAAAAGCGAAAGGTTTTCCTCTGAAATGCCATCTCTTCACACGGGCTTCATAAGCATATGCTCCATTAGATACACACCCGTCAAACCCAAAATGTCCGAACACTGGATTCTTTGTTTTCTTTAGGTCAGCAATGATTCTATCTTCATCTTCGTAATGAGGAATAAAATCAAAGTCTACATCTCCAATTCGAATCGTTTCAGTGTCCTTAACAATCCTAGCTTTCTCAGAGAACAGTGATAGGATAGTGTCTGATGTTCCGTCTTTACGGAGGGTGTCGTGGTTACCTCTGTTAACAATAATATTTTTACATTTAATATTATCCAACAAATAATCAAACGCCAAAAGCTCCTCACTGCGAGGGTTCCTACGCTCAAACACGTCCCCATTAATGACGACGTGAGAGCAAGGTTTCCTGTTAGTGAGGTGCAGAAGGGTCTCTATTTGTTTATCCAAGAACCCCGGAAAATAATCTGCACGTAAATGCAAATCCGTTAAAATAACAACTTTAGCTGGTTTCGACATAATCTATAATTTCTGCTTCATTAAGCAGGTGTCCTTCGCTACTGAATTCCGCATCAATCATATCCCCAAAGGAATAACCTGCTTCAACATCAACAGCAAAAGGAACAACAAAGTCCAAGCCATACAACTCTTTGAAATCTTCTGTGCTTTCCAGAACATAACGCATAAGCTCAATAACTTTCTTTAAGTCTTTTCTTGAGCATTGCACTTCAACAGAGTCGTGGACCGTAGCAAGAATCTGCGCATCTAACCCTGTGGCTTTCAGGTATTTTTGCAGACGAAGGATTGAATGGAGCATTAAATCAGAGGCAGAGCTTTGGATAACAAAGTTCATGCCTTGTCGTAAAGCACGGTACTGATATTTTTTATTGGGGCTCTTAACATTTGGAAGATGTCTCCTGCGCCCAAAAAGGCTCACTGCGTATCCATTTTCTCTCACAAACTTATGTACAAAGTTAATCCAATTAAAAACTTTCGGGAAAGAATCTTGATAAGCTTTAAAAATATTCTTACAATATCCGACCGACTTACCTATCTGTTCCGCGAGTTTGTGTGGACCCCCTCCATACACAATGAGGAAGCTTACGCTCTTAGCAATCTGTCTTTCTTGTTTTGTTACGTCTTTAGCATCCTTGCCAAATACAAGGGATGCCGTGAAGCTGTGCAAGTCCTGTCCGGAGTTAAAAGCTTCAATAAGGTTCTTATCTTTACAGCACTGAGCGAGGACTCGCAGTTCTGCTTGAGAGAAGTCAGCAGCCACAAACACTTTGCCATCATCCGCAGTCATCATGCTACGAAGATTAATGGGGTCATCCTCATCAGGACGTGGCAAGGTGTGAAAGGAGATTCCTTTCTTGTGTTTCGGGGACACCTGATAGGTGGAGCAGCTTAGGCGACCAGTAACAACATTTCCGAAGTTGTAGCTTGAATACACGCGATTATCTTCGTTGTACTCAATCGCCTTCTCAACGCCCTTCACATAGGTTTTGTGTTGTTTTACTCGACCTTTGTATTTAAGTAATAGGTCAATATACTCTTTGGCATCCCCTGTAGCAGTCGCAGCCACTTTCTGTAAGTGAGCTTCAGTAATCGACGGTGCTTTAGTTTTCTTGGAAAACTCTAAGGCTCTTAACCCGAAACCTTCTTTAGTAAAGAGCAGAAGTCCCATGTCGGCATTCGACCTAGGGTTAACACCGTCAATTACTGATAACTCAGAGAGATTAGTTTCTAGCTCTCCAATTTCTTTTTCGAGAAGCTCATCGAATCTGGATACGCAATCATTGTCTACCAAAATACCTTGATGCTCTACTTCTGACGCTACGACGAGAATCTCTTTAAGGAGCTTTTCGTAAACATGGTTTACGCCCTTCCTCTTCATTTCTCCAACCATGTTGGTGTGGGCGCGTAGAGTGAAGTCTGCATCCATGGCATTACCCAACGCCATTTCATCCAGAGGCATGTTTTCCCAATCATGGGTCCCTCCATTAGTTACGGTTAGCATTTCTTAATTCTTTTATTAGGTGGTTTAATTAAACTAGAGTTTCCAGCATCTGAGAGGTTACAAGGTAAGGGTCACAGGTAGCTGCTGGGCGACGGTCTTCGAAATAACCACACCCATCAATCTTTACGTGCGACGGTACACGAACACTTGCACTACGGTCTCCTACGCCCCAAGAGAACTCATCATAGTTAGAAGTCTCGCACTCACCCGTTAGACGCAGGTCATTACCTGCACCATAAACGTTGATATGTTCTAAGTGAGCTTCTTTCAATTTGTCCATCATACTTTCGATTTCTTTAATACCACCTTTCTCACGAGTCTTTTCGGTAGACACATTAACATGACAACCAGCGCCATTTAAGGTTGGGTAAATCTTTGGGTGGTACGAGATTCGCATATTGAATTTCTCGCTACCCCTCTGCAAGATGTAACGAGACATCCACAGGTCGTCTGATGCTTGTAGGGCGTCCATAGGGTTAGTCTGATATTCCCACTGAGAAATCATTACCTCTGCGTTGTTGCCGAACAAAGTAATACCTGCCTTATTGCAGTTTACTAAATGCTCGTCCGCAATTAACCTACCAATAACATTACCTGCACCTACACCGCAGTAGAAATCTCCCTGCTTAATGTCTTCTGGTACAAGGGGTTGCATCATCGGGTCTACAAAAGTATACTCTTGCTCAAACCCGAACAACATGCCAGTATCGCCATCGTCTAACTGTTCTGCCAAAAGGCTACGCATATTAGATTCGTGGGGAGTACCGTCTGGATTCATAACTTCACACAGTACCATATAATTACCCTCACTAAAAGGGTTCTTATATAGCCGAACCGGTTTAAGCTTACGGTCTGAGTCTACCAAATCCCCCTGTCTGGTGCTACCACCATCGAAAGACCATTCAGGCAGTTCAGCCAAAGCGTGTTTCTCAGAAAAGACTCTCGTCTTTGAACGTAGTTGGGGCATATCAACAGACCCATCCAACCAAATATATTCTACAGTAATCATTAAAATTTCTCCAATTCTTGAGGGAAGTACTCCTTCACTAAATCCATAAGGCTGTGAGGAAGATTTTCATCGAGTAGCGAGTGCATAATTTTTGTGTCGCCAATATTATTAAAGTCTTTAATTCCAAAAGTCATCAAGAATTTTAAATCAAATTGGCAATTATGGAAAATTTTCTCAATACTCGCATCTGCCATCAAATCACTGAGCCTCTCTCTAATGATTTCTTTGTCTTTATCATCGAATGGACTTTCGCGATGATGAATAGGTACGGTAAAGGCTTGATTCTCTCCGTACGAAAACGCAATAGTTGACATAACATCTTTCTTGAAATCCAATCCGGTTGTTTCAATGTCTGCGCCTACTGCGTCATAATTTTTAAGGTTGTCCATTTGCTCATTGAACTGCTCAATGGTTTTGCATAGAACATACCCAGTTCCGTCAAACTTATTCTTATTTAAGATGAACTTATTGTATGCGTTCTCTACATCCTGAACAAATAGCTTTCGTAGCTTTGGTTCTAGGAAGACGAGGTCTGAGCTATAGGTCGGTACTACAGGACAACCTTCATGCTCAAACTCTTTACCCCGCTTATTAAATAAGCCAGACTTCTTCAGCAGAGTCTTCATCGCTACATTACCTAGAGGGATGATAAGCTCTGGCTTAATCTGGTCCAGGTCCTCGTAAAGGAATGGACGATTGGTGTTATAGTCTGCCGTTGTTAAATCATCCTCTGAGATATTGGGTTCCCGAATCGCGGGTACGAACTGATAGTGTCCCTCGGGTACGCCTGTCTTATCTAGAAGGATTTTAACAGCCGCGTACTCATGGTCGTTGAAGTCATACAGACTCCCGCGCTCACGATATTGGCAAGTGGTAATGAAAACAATTTTCTCATCACCAATATCTGTAGATGAATAATCTTTTGTTTTTTCGTCTTTGTCGAAATTTTGTAGTAAGTTTTCTAAATCCATATTCTATGATAGGTTATGGCGGATAGTAAAAAAAAGAAACATTATATTGATAATAAAAAGTTTGAGGAAACCATCTTCAACTACTTGGAAAATCCCTCGGAGTATGAAGATGAACTTATCACGCAACTAGACTCATTAATTACAAGCATTCTCATATCCTTTAAATTTAAAGTCGATTTTGATGATGCTAAACAAGAATGTTTCGTATTATCTTTGAAAGTTCTTAAAAACTTCACCCGTGAAAAGGGGTCGGCTTTCAACTACTTCACTACTGTTATAGTGAATAACCTGAAGCTTATTTATACTAAAAACAAGAAATATCAGGAAAAGATTCAACAGTATAAAGACAAGAAGATTAAGTCGTTTCTTGAGGAGACGGAGTAGAGAAGAAGGAGTAAATCTTAGGATACTCCACATCCACTACAACCTTCTTATTCACCAGATGAACTAGCGATGGAGATGATGTAATTGAAAATGATGCAAACGACTCAGGTAAATCCCAACTGTTTACTAAGTAAACGGTCTCGTGACCTTCTTCGTTTTCCCATTCTTCGGCAAGTTCAAGAATACGGTCGCACCACTTGCACCAAGTTGAGTAATAAAGAACCGAGAAGTTTTGACTTTTACGGTTCTTTAGTACCTCATTCAACTCATGCTCAGTTGTTATCTTGGTCAGACTTCTCATCGTCCTCTCCACTAAACTCTTCTTCTGCCATGCGCATAGCGGCGTCGGCTTGTTCCGCGCTCATTTGTTTCATGATTTCTTCTTTCTCTTCTTCCGTCATGTTTTCAACGCGCTCGTTAAGTTCAGCAGTAATGGCATGGATGCCTTTAAAAAACAAGATGCGGGCAAGAGTGTTGTCGGACATTTGTCCGCCCGTAAGGGCTTGTTTAAGAGCGTCCCACTGGTCCGTCTCTTCTTTACTTAATTTAATGTATAGTTTCATTCTTCGGTCTCCTTCACGGAGTTTAAAGTTACCAAAATTATTGCCGTCAACAGCAAATGTGATTTTTTCCTTGTCGGCAGTCATACAATATTATAGTAAGCCATGACAAAAAATATAGACTCAATTTTAGAATTTGGAGAATTCTCCAAAAAGCAGCGCGTCAACAGCAAGCGCAAGGGAAGCAACTTCGAACGTAAGATAGCCAAGCTACTTAACGAGAGGTTTGGCACTAAGGAATTTAGCCGTACTCCCGGTTCGGGAGCTTTCGCCACCACCCACAAGAATTTGCCGGAGAATCTACGCATTCAGGGAGACTTAATTACCCCAACCTCATTCCCCTTTGTTGTTGAGTGTAAAAACGGTTATGATGTACAACTTGATGATTTATTCAAACGAAAAAGCGATTTCAAATCTTTCATCTCACAAGCACAGAAAGACGCCTCTCATGCGAATAAAGAGTGGATGGTAATCTACCAGAAGACCAGACGAATGGCTCTTGTAATCGTCGGGAAGCCGTATCAGGTGAGTCCAGAGTTAGTTCTAGACGGTCGATACTTTATCTATCCTCTGAATGAGTTCTTGAAGCTGTCTAACGAAGTCTTCGGCTTTCATGGATGAGTTGCCGACAGGTTGAGCCTCTTCTAGTCCAGAGGTAACCTCATCCTTGCTAACTATGTAGTGAACGTTGGCGCTGGTTCCTTTACGTCCGATTCTAAGTCTACTAAGCAGTTTTCCATCCTTGCTTACAAAATTAGTGCCGCTCGGAAGAACTCTAATATCGGCTTCTCCCGATAATATCTTTAGCAGAGAAGGACCGACTGCGTCGGATTCCATTCCTATCATGGAGTTTCCGTCAGGGTTAGTAAGGGCGAACATTTGTCTTTCGGTTGACATCCCACAAACAGCAGCATCAAGCACACAGTTATATCTAAACCCGGGTTCATTTGAATGTTTAGCTGCATACATCTGAGTCATTTGAGTTACAATTTCAGCGCGACGACGTAGTTTTACTTTAGGGTCCTTAGTTTTTTTGTACTCTTTTACTTTATCATAAAAAGCCTTTTGTTTTTTCAAATCATTAAAAGGCACTTTAGCCATTTGAGCGGCGGTCCAATCCTCCAAAGCGCCCAAGGATATATTTTCTAATGCTCCCATCAACCTATCCACTTCACGGGCGCTTCGGTCTCTAAACTCATCGGCTTGCTCTAGCCAATCGTCCGGAAGGTCCACGTCATTGTTTCTGGCAATCTCACTGAAGGTATCCGCGTGGCTCTGACGAGCTATAGTTACAGCCTCTCTATCCGAAGACCCCCTAAGTTTAAGGAAACTTCTTTTTCCAAACTCGATGGTTTTTCCTCCGAAAACATTTTTCACGCTCATCCTGAAAACGTTACCGAATCTTTCAGATTGGGCGGCGCGGTCTCCTTTCACATCGAACTTTTTGTCTACTACTTTGTCGAAAGTGGTGCCATCAGGACAAGACACTTCAACATCTGCATTTAAAACAGTGCCATCATCCTGAATACCGGCACCCTCCTTGCCTACCTTTCTAAACTCACAGTCTGGCGGGAACATCTCTACAATAGGTTTCCACCCCCTTACTTGCCTTGATAGAAGCCATGCTAAAGCTCTTCTCTCGTCTGGGGTTTCTCCTAACTCTGCTGTTGCTTCATCTAATAGCTCGTTAGCCCCCGCTTCGGCAAAGTTAATTACCTCCAAATCTTCTAAACTTCCTCCTGCCCGTGCTTTAGCAACTTCCAGAAATAGTTTGATGTCAAACTTATCTCCGACGCCCTCGGCAATATCCTTCAGAACTTTTTCAACAGCCTTTTTATCTTTTTTAACAAAGAGGGCTTGGGCGAGGTCGGAGGCGTACTCATTCATATCCCCAGCAATGGCTCGGTATGTATTCTCGGAAGCGCTGTCTGCGGAACGTCCTTTAGGGATTAAAGGCTTACCGTCAACCTCAATCTCGGTTAACCTGCACAAATCTTTCGCCACCAGACTGTTCTCGCTTCCTATCTGCATACCAAAAGCTTGACCGGCATCAGTATCCATGGTTGCTCCTAAGTCGGCAACTTCTCCTCCGCACTCACCACCTCCTTTTATATGCACAGTTCCTTTATTTCTGCATCTAAAGCATTTGAGAAACTCTACGTCCTCCGGGGATAATTTGTCTGGAGTGATTATTTTATTTTTTAGTTTGTACGCCAGACTCATTGCTTTCATGGTTGCCTGGGATAACTTTTGTGCAGCTGCTTCGGTTTCTTCTAAAGATACATTTTCTTTTCCTTGCAAAGCTAGAGACGCTTTTCTCATTTTAGTAACGGTTCCTAATCCTCTAGCTTGGTCATTAAAAGTCTTGACAAATTTCGTAACGTCTGGTCCTCCATAACCCATTTGTTCTAATATTTTTAGGTCTTTTTGAGCGGCTTCCTCGGACATCTGTTTTAAAATCACTGGTTGTTCCAAGGCGGGTGCTGTGGGGTCAGGTGCTGAGGGTTGGTCTTCCTCCGTCGCCGCCATGTCCCCTCCCCCTTCCTTTTGGAACATTTGTTGTAACTCCTGCCATTCTTCTGGGGTAAAACTTACTGCTTCAGGAGGTTCTTTTGTAAAATTAAATCGAGGAGCATTACCCCCAGTTCCTCTGTAACCAATATTACCGTTTTTAAACAAAACAGCCTTATCACCTTTATCACCTTGTGATTGTAAATAAGCGGCTGGTGTGTCACCAGTATTTAGGTAGGATTCCGCTGGGTCAACAGATGGAAAACTGTCTTTTGGAAGGCCAGCAAACATACCCAAGTAGGATTTTAGGTTTTGTTTAGCTTCGCACAACACATTACCCTCACGTATGTATGCGTCTATGAACTGAGATATTTCCATATTATATAAAAGTAGGCTTCCCTGATATTATATACCAGGAAAGCCTAAATATTTTTCAATTAAAACTTATTAGATAGCTATCGGAGACATTACGGCATCGATATCAGAAGTCTCAGTAAACTGGACAGCGAAGTCGTAACGTAGGGTCATCTCAATAGTATGGAACTCGTTAGTTGAGTAGTTAAACTCGCCTAGCTTCCAGCCTTTCGGGTAGCAACCGTAGAGATTAACGTGAGTAATCGGGTTACGGTGAGCGTCTAGTTGCCAGATAGTTACAGTTCTCTTGAAGATGGGAGCTTCAGTAATACCTGCAAGACCCTCAGGGCTTGGGTTTACTTCGCTAGTGCCGTTACCTAGACCCCCATAGTGAATACCGTAGACTGGGTCGTACACACTTCTCATCCATGCGAAAAGCGCATCAGCGATATCACCTTTGATTAAATTGTCAAAAGTAACAGTAATTTCATCAGGTGAAGCTTTGCCGGGATAGTAGAACTTTTCGTTTACACGATGAACTTCAATGTCTTCAACAGTAAAGCCCGGTTGAGTAACTTGCTTTGCGGCGAGAGTAAGACGGTCTTGTGAGTCCAGACCAGGAACGTTAGAAAGAGCACCTGCGAATTGCGGAATCTGAATTTCCCAAGCGTATGCACGGAAAGATTCGAGTGCGTGGGAAAGACGTGGGCTGTCAGCGATTAGCTCGGCAGCCCTGTCTACGTAGTATTTTCCATTAGCCATGTTGTTTGTTTACCTCAATATTATATAGTGTTATACACTAGCTGATTGATTTGTGAGGTTAAGCTCAAATACCAAGATTTCAGCGGTCTTAGTAGGCTTGATAATAACCTTGCACCAAAGTTCGTTGCGGTCAACGCGAAGGGGAGTGTTAGTAGTTGAATCGCACGTTACAGAGAATTGAGTGATGCCTCGTCTCTGTTGAATGTCAGCCAACGCGGGGTTGATGACGCTTCGTACAGCTTCCCAAGTAACGGGGTCGTTCGGCTCAAACACAAACCTACGGGCGGCTTGTAGTACAAGTCTACGTAAGTAAATCATCAAGCGACGAACGTTAATTCTGTCTAGAGCGGTAGATGCTCTTTGAGTTGTTTTTTGTCCGTAGATAACAATTCCATCTTGGAGGAACTTGGTTACCGGGTTAACAACATTCCCAGGACCATAGAGAGCGTCTCTATCGCCTTGGTTGAGTTGTACCTCAACATCAGTCGGCTTAGTCAGACGACCTCTCCGCAAGCCAGCAGGGGCAAACCATGGGTCCGATACTTCATCAGTGAAGCACATCTGACCGATAGCGAAGATTGACGGGTCGAACCAAGTATCAGCGCCGGTGTAGGTGTTAAAGGATTTTACCCATGGCCAATATAGAGCAGCGTAGCTACTGTTTAGAGCGGCGGTTCTACCAGTTGCTTGACCGTTAGACCACGCAATGGCTTGTTGAGCGCTTCTAAATCCTACAGGAGGAGACACAACCGCAATAAAGTTTTGAGTGGTCTCAGCCAAGCTAACAAGCTCGTTCTGTACGTTCTGGTCAGTTACGCCTGGAACAGCAGCCATGGTAATCGGAGTTGCTTCCGAGTCCAAAGCCCGAAGACCTTGGGCGGTAGTTTGTCCAATCAGCGCTGTTCTTACGTCAGAGTTACTTAAGTTACCACCGTAATCCGAAGCATCACCATTCTTACCGCCAGAAAGGTCGAAGTAAATGTTCGGGTTATTTGCAGTACCATCTAAAGAGAGGCAGCGGAATGCATGTGCGGCGGTGGCGACTTCCGAGGACTTACCTATTTGGTAAGCGGTTGAAATCGTAGTACCTCCCGCGAAGGTGGTCGGCTCAGTCCAGGTATTAGTACCAGAAGGTTCAATGCTAGAATCATACTGGTAGAAGTTACCTTTAACGTACTGAGAAACAGCGTTAATAAGTCCTTGATTAAGAACGTCTTCCGGCCATAGGCTGGTTGCTGAGGTGGTACTACCGGGCTTCCATAAACCCATCTCGTAGCTTTCTTCCAAACCTCCCTCGGAATAGATGTTAGTCACAAAACGACCTTGGTCGTTAGTATGAACAATATCTGCTTGAAGACCACGGTACTGTAACCCTCCCGTATAGTTCACTGCGGAGTAGTTATAGCCTAGTCCTGGGTACAGGGAATTTATTTGATAAGCACCTGCTTGAGTCGCATCGACGTAATCAAGAAGAGCGCCCGAGGGTACGTTTCCAGTCCAAGCGCCATCCGCATATCCCAACGCGTCGGCTTGCGCTGCTTCTAGCACACAGGCACTACCACCGAAGAAGGTGGTAGGACCAGTCGCCATATCAGGAACAACAAAGAAAGGCGTGGAGGATACAGTTCCTACAGAGTTAACAGTCGTTGCCGCAGCCGACCATACGAAGTCATTAACATCGAATGGTTGACCTGACAACCAAGTTCCGGTAAAATCAAACTGACCACGAGCGCCTCCCCCAACACTGAGAGAAGAGGAGATAAACGTATTGATTGTAAGTCGTGAAGCGGTGGACGCAGTTGCGCCGGGTTCTCTTGCTACAAGCATACCACTTGCAGCGCCGTAACCACTAGGAATGAAGGAAACCGGTCCAGTAGTTGGGTTGACTGCATCTCCAAGACCAGCCTGTAGAGCTTGCTGCCACAGGTCAGTGGTCATTCCAGTCGCATCTAGAGGCGCTGGCATTACAGATAACGCAGAAGCATACGGGCGGTCGCGATAAGCGTAGAAGGTAGCGGTCTCCCCAACGGATGCGCCGTTCTTATCCCAAGCATCTACATCAAACCTATAAGCTACAGTACCATTTGCCAGTCCAGTAAAAGCACCCATGTTTACAGCAATGTTTGGGTGGGTCACCAAAGGAATAGTGTATCGAGCATCTTTAGCTTCAGAAGTCGCGGCTCTAACATAATAAACTTGGTTAGTCTTTTGCAGAATCTCCAAAGCCGCATAAATACCTTGACCGCCATTCACTAGGTCAGGAGTACCAAACTCCCGAATCACTTGGGCAGGGTTGGTTAGGAGTGTTGGGGTGTCAACAGGACCGCGAGAAGCAAATCCTACCAAACCAACGATAGACGGATTGACAGAAGGAGCGTAATCAGATACGTCCTTTTCAATCGTATAAACACCGGGGGAAACGAAGTTAGCCATATTTTACCTTAAATTATGTTGAGAAGATGTCTTTTTTGAAGTTCCAGACAAAGGTCTGTAATTGATTTTTCTGGAACAGAAATCTTCTGTCCGGCAGATAAGCAGATATGCTCAAACAAGCGACCGGACTTTAGAACAATTTCTAAATCCTGTCCTGCGATGTTTACAATTGTACGATTCTTCATAAACTTCTTCCTCTTTAGTATTTAGCTAATCGAGCGGTAAAAAAAGTCGTATTTTTAGAAATTAACTAGAAGGAAGAGGTGGTACAACTACAGTTTCTGACCCAGAGGTAGAGAGAATGGAGGTTGACGGGGTGCCGGTCCCAGAGAACGCAATATCGGTTTTCAACTCTACGTCATAGCGCATCTCTCTAATGGCTCCGTTGCTTTGAATCATGTACTTTCTGGTAGGCATCCACGTCTCTACTTCAAAGGTAACAGTTTTCTTGATGATTCGGTCTTCTCTATCAGGTACGGTCAGAGTAGAGTTGTCTGATATAGCGGTAATGAATGCTGGTGCGTTGGTGAGGAAATCGGTCCCTACTCTTAGTTGGGGTCGGAACTTATTCATCACATACTCAATAAGTTGGTTCATGTCCTCTACGTACCTTGCCCATAAATTTAACTGGTAAGATACTTTAACAGCTTTAGGGGACATCGCTGCTACACGCGTGTACCTCATGCTTTTTTTGTCGCGAATCGTCCAGAACTCGATATCCGTATTAGGTTTTCTTCTTTCAAAATCTTCTACGGTGTCGGAGATAGCTAACGTCATTTGAGGTAGCGTTAGATTACGAGTCTTGAAAAGCATCGCAATAGCTCTTTCATAGTTAGCATATGAAACCGTAACCGGCTGTATCTCGTTATCACTTCCTATGATTTGTGCGTCAGAAAAAATATTTAAAAGTTCTCTTGAGGTCTTTCTATAAAACTCTAAACTTCTAAAGTTTTTATTTTCTCTTTCAAATATTTGACGCTTAATATCAAAAACATTAGAGATGCGCTTACCATTATAAAACGTTTCCCTGGTACCATCCACCATAGGAGGATACCTATCATACGGAGGTCCAGATACTTCAACCATTAGTAAGTAGTGAATACGGCTGGCTCTTCAATCTCTTGTAGTAATTGATTTTCAAGCATTTCCATCTCCCTTTGAGATTCTGCGATGAGTGCAGGACCGTTGAGTTGTGCGCCTCCTTGCGGAGATGGGAGAGTAGCATATTTACCTCTAATCTCACCTAGAATACCTTTGGCGATAGCTAGGGTGTACCTTTGGAGCCAACTAATAAAGTAGTGATGCAAGGTCTCCGTGTTAAGACATTTATATTCAATTACTACGGTTTCGGAGTCATCGGCTACAGGTGTTGGGAATACCGTAAGGTATTTATTGTTTAGGATTTGGAAAGACCCTTCTCGCCCCAGAATCTTTCTAATAGATTTGAGGTGCATCTTCATTAAGAGGAAATCGCTAATCGCAAAATCCTGGAACAGGAAGTTATCCTGGAAATACTTAATGAAGAAGTCCATTTCAAGGGACTGTCCAGCTAGAGGTACGCTCAGTAGGGATTTCTTATAAGCAGCATATCTAAAGTTGTTTACGATAAACGATGGCATTTCGTACATATTCGCACCAGCCACAGTGTTAAAAGCACATAGTTGTGTACACCAATCCGGCGCGTGGTAGTCCAACTTACTTATCGCTTCGTCAATAGCCGTTAAGATTTGAAAGTCGTCAAGCTCAACTCGCACAACTGGATAACCCAAACGTGATTTAACCCAGTCTTTAATAATCAAATAAAACCTATTAAACTCTACGTCCTCCGAAAAGTACCTACGATTTAATGAGTCGTAGGGAATATCCCCAGAAGGAGCCGTAATATTGGAGACGTTAGACCCCGCACCGTACCGGTCTACTAAAAAGGGTCCCCATTGGAAATTAGGTTTTACTGGTCCACTAGACATGCTACTATTATATATGGAAGAAGCCCAGCCAAAATAGCTGGGCTTCTTTTATTACTATACTAAGAAGTCTTAGTAAGCGCCGTAACCGTTGCCGCCCTGGGTCGTTAGACCAGTGGTTAGCGCCTTCATGAACGGAGTCGTGAGGTAACGGCTGTCAGCACCAACAATACGGATAATGCGGTAGAACCTTGAAGCAGGGTTAATTTGAGCAGTCGCATAGCGAGTAATTAAGCCCTTTCTTGGCTGGAAGGTTTGCGGGTCCGTGATAGTTGGGAGCATTTGCAGCGGAATGTACGGAGCGTACACAAAGCCAGCATCCATCGGAGAAGCACCCTTGTAGCCTACAAGAATCTCATCTTCAGGGTAGAGCGGGTCAACGTAAACGTCGTACTGACCCATCCACTTACCCTTGTAGGTAATCGAGGCACCTAGTTGACCAGCTTCACTACTATCGATACCACCTTCTAGTTTAGCAGCAGACTGGAGCATCGCAGCCACGAATGGCGAGCAGATGATGTAGTTTGCGGCAGAACGTAAAGTAGTTCTGTAGATGTCTTGTGATGCGAAGTTGACAACAGCAATCAAGTTACTGTAAACCTCACCTACGTGACGAGGAGCAAGTCCAAGTGCGGTAGTACCGAAGTCAACGAAGAATACGTTTGAGCCTCTTGAAGGTTCAGTTGGCATAGCATCGCCATCACCTTTGTTACTACCCATACCATACTCGTTAGGAGTAAAACCGCCGTTGGCGTTAGTGCCAAACGGTTGGTCGTAAGTAAAGCTGCCTTGTGCGCCAGTGCCGCCACCGTTAGGACCGCCACCCATTGGTAAACCAGTGTTGCCGAAGTTGTTAGAGTTGCCACCATTAGTGTACGCATCCCATTCAGCGTTGTTTAAGCCTGGAACGATACCATAAGCTAGGGTACGGATGGACTCAACAATTTCGCGGTCGATTTCCAAAGCAACTTCCTTAGAAAGAAGCTCAGTTAGTTCACGCTCAAGGTCAAGGTTGTGGTATGCACGAAGGTCTTGTGAAGCTTCCAGCGTCCAAAGGGCGCGGAACTTACGAGTACGTGCAGTTACAGACTGTTGCTCGATAGTGAAGTTAACTTCAGGAATACTTGAACCAGCAAGACGCTCACCAGCAGATACGAAGAACTGAGGACCAGCGACACCCGAGTTCGGGAAGTTCGCAATAAGTGAACCAGCAGTCATAGCTGAGAAGGTTTGCGCTTGAGTACCAGGGTTTGCCTGAGCAACAGCCAAGCTGTCAGTGTAAGCTTTTCCGTTAGCGTCAACACCAGAAAGACCAGACAAGTTGAAGCCGTCGCCACCATCAGTAGCGTAGGTAGCAGCGTCTAGACTACCAACATTGCTTTGAGTCCCGGCGATGCGACCACCGTATACCATACGGTACTTGGAGTAGACCACATCAGAGATAGCGGTACCACCAGCATCACGACCAGCACGGTTGTAACCCAGATAGAAAATCTGAGAAACAGGACCCTGCATAGGCTGAACGCCGCAGATTTTGTTAGCGATTAGTTCCGGGAAGACCCGGCGAACGAGAGGAAATGCGAACTTTTGGAAAGTACCAAGGTTACCGACAGTTGTTGCCTCTTCAAGAGTACCGTGCTCACGAGCGTTCTCAGTAAGAATACTCTTGGCCTGGTTCTCCAGAAGAACGGCAGTCATCTGACGAGTAGAGTCATCGGTGATTCCTTCCAGGATTGGCTCCCACTTCTCACATAAAGATTCAGAAAGATTTGAATTTAACATAATTTTTTTGTTTTAGCCTTTTAGGGCTTCCTGCCTTGACAGGTTGATTACGTCTTCGGTGAGGAAGATGTTATTAGCCGCTTCCGGGGAAGGACGGCTCGAATCGGTTTCGTTAGTGATTACAACGGCAGCTTCAGAAGATTTAAATGGTAATTTAGCACTTTCAGTTAACTGTTCGTTTGCTTCATTCAAACTCTCTACTTTGTCAGAAAGCAGAGTGTTTTCGTGAAGAGAATTAGCTAGCTGTTGGTTTACAGCGGCTAGACTCTCTTGTAGTTCCTCAAGCTCTTGGGCTTGTTGGGCGATTTTAGAATCGACATCGGAAGTCTCTACTTCAGCAGCGACCATAGCGCGAATGCTTTCAAAGATTCTGTAGCCGCGAAGAATTTCATCATCAGACTCAACCTCTTTTTTGGCTACTTCCTTTAGGTCAGCTATTTTAGTACGAAGGAAACCACTTACTTTGGTTTCCATCAGCTTAACTTCCGCAGCAACTCTTTCTTCGACAGCCTCGTTAACCATCTTCAAGACCTCTTGAAGACCAGCTTCGGACAAGCTATCGGGGAGTAGTTTGGCAATTTTTGTTAGTTTATCGTTCATAGAAATTCTCCTACTGTTTATATCTACTGGGTTTACGAAAAAAAATCGTTAATTTTCATTCAAAAGTCTACGTAAAGCGGTTAAATAAGCTCTTTCTTCTTTTAGTTTTTCTTGATAATCCATTGATACATCTCTGTTCTCCATTAACTGCTTATGCTCGACTAGTGATGGAAATGCGTTTTGGCAAGATGGGTCAGCTACCATGTCCCAAGTAATCATGCGTAGATTATCTTGAACCATGTAAGCATCCTCCTTCATATCATGCTCAACGCTACCAGTAGCGCGGGAAGAAATACCAATACGTACACCAGCTTTAGCTAGTTCTTGTAGGATTCTTCCGGAAGGGGTATCGAGGAATTCAGCTTCCCCAATCAAGGTATTACCTTCCATTTTTAAATCCGTAATGACATGAGAGACATTCGAAAGATGTACAATCTCATCATTAGGGTGGTCTAGTTCACCGCATAGACGGCGCTCATTCAACAGGGGTTGTAGTTTCTGTACTTCTCTCTCTAACAGAGTCTTTGCGTAAATCCTACCATTGCCGTTTTTCTTTTCAGCTTCGCTGAAGATACCACGAACTCTCATGGTCTTGTTTCCCTTTGCTTCGCTTAGAATTTGAAGGGGTTGAAAATCGTTGAAGTCTCTGAGTAACATTAGGCTTTTAGGTAGGATAGGAAGTCGCTAGTAGTGGCTTCGGGTTTCACTTTTTTCTTAGTGCGTTTTTTAGGGGCAGGTTCTTTGTAATCTTGTCCAGGCAACTTAACTTTCTTAGCGTCGCCTTTAGCTCCACCAGCCATATTCACTCCGATGCTTCCTACGCTCGTCATCTCTTGAATCTTTTCGATTATTCTTTTGGCTTCTGAAAGAGTTTGAAGCTCCGCTTCAGTAAGTTGAAGAGTTTGCGTAGGAGCGGGAGAACTAGTTTGAGTTTCAGTAAGAGGTTCATTTTTAGGGGTTTCGTCTGCAAGACCCATTAGTTGATTTCGCTGGGAGTCAGTCATCTCCAGCAATGTATCGTTGGGGTTCATAGCTGGCATGGATGCCTGATGTCCCTGTGTGGGGTCATAAGGATTCTTAGTGGAGTCCGTTAAGGCTCCATTAAGAATCTCATCAGCCATCTGTGCGTATGATTTACTCATTAACTATCCCCATGTGCGCTCGCAGCGGCATCGGCGTCTTTTTTGCTTGCGACGTTTTGGCTAGGCTTGGTAATAGGGTTCTTCTTATCTTGAGCTTGTGCTCTTTGACGGCGTTGGAGTTCAGCGGCTCTTTCGCGACCTCTAGGAGTAGAAGTATCTAAGTTTCCAACTTGACGATTAAGTTTGTCGGCGGAAGACTCTTCTTCCTTAACTACTTTTTTTTTATCGTCTTCGTCTTCACAGTCTTCGCCAGCATGGGTCTTAGACTTGTCATCAGGCTTGTCCTTAGACTTATCGCCTTTCTTATCGCCTTCTTTCATTGCATAAGCTTCGTCAAGTTTGATAAAGATTTCATCGCCGTAATCGTAGATGTCGCCAAGAGAGAAATCAGTTTCTTCAAACTTAACTTCGTTGATGAAAAGGTCGGCATGGCTTTCATCTAAGCTCATGCGAGTTTCGGAATCAAGCTCAATAGCCTTCAAAAATAAATCACCTTCGATTTCAAAAACTTCATCGTCAAGAGCAAAGACAGAGCCATCCCATTCGTATAGAGTAGGCATGTCATAATTTTCTTCAACTTCGGCTTGTGGAGCGACGGACTCGTTAATCTGCTCAGAAACTTCTTCCTTCTTAACAGTGTAGCCCATGCCTTCTAAGACCATGTTGCGCAGGTCATCAGTCAGACTGGCTTGACCACAAGTGTTATTTTCATTTACGAGATACTTCATAATATTTAAAGAGGGACTTCCTCTAGTTATATCTAGAGGAGTTTAATAAAAATCTATTGTTTTTTAGGCAATACTTTTTGTTTCATCCACTTACGCCCGCGTTTGGACATGAAAGGAACGAGAACAAATAAGATTAAATACCACCAACCTAGCTCTGAAAGTAGGTCAGTAATTTTTTCTACAAGCTCTGCTTCTGAGCCGGGAGGAGCGTTACCTTGTTTTGCAGCCTCTAAAGCTACTGCATCACTTACTTGTTCGTCAGGAAAAACAGCCTGTGCCGTTGCGACTCCAATAGCGGCACCACCTGCGGCACCACCTGGACCTGCTATAGCGGCTCCTCCAGCCGCGCCGACCGCGCCTCCTGCAATTGGAGCTAGGATAGAACATCCTATACAGAATCCTAGAAGGACGAAAGCGGCAAATTTTATCAAAATACAAATACTCCAGCCAGAACTCCTAGACCAAACATGAATAAAGGTTTCCAGTTTTCTAGGATGAGTGCGTTGATATTACTTAAAATGGTTTTCCACATAGTGTTATTATATAGGTACTGTTAGAAACAGAAGAATACTTAGGAGAATCTTATTAATAAATAAAACCGTCTACGTAAAGACTAATTTTAATTACTGAAGAAGGGGTGCCTGTCACTTCTAAACCAATCTGGACTCTTCCGTCAGTAAGTAAATTCGGTGGGTAAAGGAATGTGTTAATACATCCGTCTGTGCTGAGGGGGCGTCCACCGTCGATGTCTACGCCAGCGCGAGCCACCTCCCTTGCCCCAGAAGAGCCATGCATTCGTAGACCAACTGCCCGGGCGTCACTATTCCCCAACTGAGTCATCCTCGCCCTAAACTGCACGGCGACCGGGATTTTCCCGTTAAAAACAGTACCGGGAATGGTAAGATACACTGGAGTACCGTTTCGTCCAAACTTTGCGGTATTAGATGAGTTTTCGTTGCTGACGACTGCGTATGTTGACCTGAACTCCCATCTATGACCGGGGTCAGGTGGCGGGGGCGGCGGCGGCTGGTTTTCGATTGCGTTATCAACCAGTTCTTTGGCGTGGTATTCAGTAACGAAAGGATTTCGGAGGCTAGGTTTGAGCGCTCCTATTATCGCCTGTCTTTCCGGGTAAGTGAGTTCAGCGGTTCTGAAGAACGGTCTAATATCCTTTAAATATTGTTCTGGGATTGGGTTTCCCTCTACATGGCTTTGAGGAACAAAGACATATGCTACGGGCAGGAAGAAGTTTCCATTTTTATTGGAGTAACCCAAATCATTAAGGCTTTGAACAATCTCCCCATTAGCCAACAGGTTTCTGGCGAAGTTTACATTCACCACATCATCGGGAGCGGGGACGGTTCCAAACTCAGGGTTTGGGACGACATCTCCATTAATATCTCTACCGTAATCGTTGATGTTTTCTTGGGGGGAACCTACGGTAATAAATTTTTCTCCAATAGTTACTACCCGTCTGCCATTATCTGCGTCTACAATACCTGCACCTTTAACAACAGCGAGTTTGGCGTAACCATCCCCCGTCAACACACCGTCAGCACGTGGGTTTCCTGGAAGGTAGGGGTCGTCCATCGCACCGTTCATGGTTGTAATTCCAATAAGGTCAAGGCGTCCTAACGGTGCGGTTCTATCCCCTGCATTGCCGAGGGATTGGAAGTCTTCAAAGTTAAACGAATCAATACTAATATTCCCACCTTTAAAAATTATAACGGAGTTACGCCCTACACCCTCCCCCACTTGTACTGGAACATTAGGTGGGTTATGCACATTATAAGTGCCTGTTGGGTTGCCTTCAGACGCAAAACTCCCAAAAGTGGTGGGAGGCTCATTCATTTCTACAAGACCGTCGTATATTCTATAACGGGAACCAATATTTCCTATAAGGTTCGCAGCGTTAGTACGTTGGACACGACCAATAAAACTACCTGGTCGAACGCTGACAGTGCCAGGTAAAGCTGCGTCAATAAACGGTTGAAGTTCAGTGAAGCCGGCTCTGCCGACTGTATTTCCTCGCTCGGCTGAATTAATCTCATCAATCTGAGCCTGGAGTCTTACGTCGTTAGATAACAAATCCTCTAGAGGAAGGTTATCCACTTGGTAGTAGTACGGGTCTGCTGGTAAGTAGAACCTAATATCTTCATTAATTCTTTGTGCCATTATACTAATCTCTCCAAGTCAAAGAGGTTGAGTGACCTTACGCCAACTCCATAAGAACAGGCGCCGCCGCTATCAAATTCCGCATCACAATCTCGTCCCTCTCCTCCCGTGAGTCCACCCATGTGGGACCTATAAATGGAGACTCCATTAACTTTATCCTCAGCCATATGTTTTACGTTCTGCCACATACCAGCTGCGCTTTCATCAAACCAATTCCTCATATACCCCAAGGAATCCATTCCCAGAGGAGGTAGGGGGGTTGCTGGCTCGGCAGTCGTGTAAATCCATCCACTGTAATCTTTTCCATCCAATCCAGAAACTGCGTTATAAGCGCTAAAGCCACCTAATCTAGGTTGCATGGTTCCTACGCCCGCAGACGGATTCATGGAAGGCATTCCCCAACCAAACACTCTTAAACAGCTTGATAGTTGGTAGATTCCTCCTGGGAAGTCCGAATCAGTTCCAGTGAGACGACGAATGTTGTCGGCGGCACCAAGAACGCGAACATTCTGTGTCCAGTGGGGATACCCCTGACCGTTAACTTGGTCTACCGGGGAACCTCCAGATAGTGCGGTGTCTCGCCATCCTTGAGCGCCTGTAGAGGTTCCACTCAAGGTACTAACATCGTAGAACGACTTTAGGTCACCACGAGTAGACATCATCAAACGGAACACACCAGTATTTGCGAAAACCGCACCACAACCACCGTAAGTAGTTCTTCTACCTCCTAAACCATAGTAATCTAATGCAACGCCATTGCGCCATTTACCCATAGGACCGTGGCAGTTACTTGCGCCGCCCGGCACCCCGGCGGAGAGAGACCACGTCATTGGGTCCATTCCATTGGCTAGAATGTTAGAAGCGTGAATTCGTGAAGTGTCTGCAATATTCCAAATCTGAATTTGACCTCCCATACATCCTACTTCACTCATCAGTTTTCCGTCAGGAGCGTTAATAGTGGTGCCAGTTTTAGTTCTCATGTAGGCGCGGTAACGTACGCGAGGGTCTCTCTCATCCCCGATAACCGTCATACTACCTGCTTGGTCATTATCTGTATCCGCGCCAAATGTTGAGTTTTGGGTTCCTCGACCAGCCACAGTATACATTGTACCTTGGTTGGTGGCATTATTATCTGTTGTAGCGTAATTATTTCCTGTAACAATAATATTGTCATCAAAATCGGAGTTACCTCCAGACCCGGTTCCACCGCCTTCACCTTCCCCGACGCCATCGATTGGACCTATTGCACCGGCTTTGGTGGCACCGCCGTCGATTGGCACTGTCCATGGGTTCTCATCGCCACCTCCACCGCCGCCAGGACCTACGTCAGGTGCTGTATCTTTGAATAACTCACAACCAGTTCCTAGGAGGTTATAGTAAACCCCTGACACGGAAGACGGAGCGCCTTGGAAATGGAAGTTAACTAAATTAACATCGACCTTACTGTCCTCAACTGCTCGAACACACATACCGCCTGTCATACCATCTCTGTGGAAGTTACTATCTGCGGCGGCATCAGGTGTTTTGATGTAGGGGTTAGTAATGTTAAAAGTTTCGTTGTTGGCAGCAGTAGGAGATAGGGATACGCGGTCAGAGAAGTAAGTCATTACACCACTGGTGAACGCGTTCGGATAAAACTTAACATATCCACCAGAAGTAGATTTATCCCACTGGCTATTTTGGTCTCCAATAAAACTATCAGCATATCCTGTCGCAAAGACATCTACTGAATCAAGGATATTGCCTCCGAGACCCTGAACAACTTTTCCTCCCAAACCAAATAATTCGATATTAGAACTCTTGTTTGCAACCAGACAAGCTCTAGTTGAATGAACTTCAAGTTTTGTATGGTTAGGTTGGCGGGTGTCGGCAACATAAGGAATAAGATGATACCCAGAGATGTCTAGGATATTATCGGTTCCTATGAAAGTTGGAGGCTTAACTTTAAAGTTGGAGTTGTTCTCTGCTAAGAAAGGAACTCCAAATCGAGCCGACTTAGTCGGACCAGTCAGTTCCACGTTTGAATTATCGGTAGCCACTACGCCCGCAGACATCCAACTTCTAAATTGTTGTGCGGTGTCGGTAACAGGGAAATAATTAAAAGTGGTACAGGTAGAGGAGGTTCCTCTGAAAGTTAAGTTAGAGCCATTAGAAGCGATTGCGACTTTACCTTTACCTGTGTCGTGAGAATCAACGGCGTAACTCACACCAACAAGTTCAGCGTCGGAGTTATTAGTTACAACCATTCCAGGCTTGTTATTTGCTCTGTACGGAGTTGCTCCGAAGTGAGTTGCTGGAAGATAACGAACATCATTACCTAAGTCATAAGATGAGCCTTTAGAACTATCATTTACCCAATCACTTCCGCCCCACTGTCCTACGTATAAGGGAATGTTATTTATTTGTGCGACTTGAACAGAAGATGATTTATCAACCAGAAGGTTTTGGTTGTTGGAATCTACGTGGAATTGCGCACGGTTTCTAATACGTCTCTCAGGAGTTGTGTTAGCAGGACCCGCACCAAAGTCATTTGTGTAAATAGAGCCATTGAAGATTCTACCTCCTGCGGTAACTTGTGAGTAGCCGTCTGCGCGGACAGGGAAGTTTTCGCTTCCTCCACCGTAGGTTAACTGAGAACCCTCTAAGCTAATACCCCAGCCCGAATTGTGGTTACAGGTAAATTGAGGTAGTGCCGCTTGTGAGCGTCTCAAACGAATACCATCGCCAACGTTCAGATAACAATTAAAACGTCCATTAAAATCAATATCCGTTCCTTCACTGTATAGACCATGTTCATTACAATCTGAAATATTGATTGTCGTGGTAAGGGTGTCTCCTCCCGCGCCGGATGCTTCTGCGAGGGTGGTATGAGAGCCAATCGTGGTTCCTAACGACCGAGAAGGCAATCCTAGTAGCTGGGAGCCTCCGTTAGGGATGGCGGATAGGGTTGTTTCGTTCCACGCAATACCTCCGCGTAACGTACAGTTTCTTAAATCCATACCACGCTTAGACTTAGTAAACAAGTTAATATATTTTCTGGAATCTTCGTAATCCGTAGAATCCCATTCCAAATCAGTGTTTAGCGCATAAAAACCTACACCGTTTTGTAATCTTTCGCTAGGTTGTTTGCCTGTTTTGGTATAGTTACGGTAAGCCATACAGTGACCAGTTATCTTAACTCTAGAATTAGTAGCTCTAAATCCACCAAGCGCACTTCTCATAGAAGTAACGTTATCCAAAATAACTTCGGAGTTTTCTATGTCAATACCATACTCCCCTCTGTGAACTTGTCCTGTCGCGCCGTTATAATCATTCTGGTCATTACCAGCATCAACTAGCACGTCTCTGAGAATAATCGTACCTTGACAATCCTTGAGGGAGATGGAACTGAAATACGCGCCATACCCAACCAAGGTACTTTGTCCTTGAGTATATTGAAGGGCTCGCTTCTGCACCATGTAATCTTTTGTTGCAGAACCATACCAGGGGGTCGCATCTCCCCAAGCACTCGCAGCAGTTCCGGCAATTGCTGTATCCGCTCCAGCACCCCAGTCATTTCTCCAATCGTAGGGGTGTGGTATTTGGAATCCGCCATATGTGGATACTTTCCAGCTACGGGTGGCATCTCCAGACGCGACATACGCAGTAATATTATTTGCTTGTCTGTCCGTGTCTGGTCCTTGCATCGCAAACAAACGACCATTGGCGTACCAAGAACCTGCGTTAGCAAACGATAGACCGAGCCTCGTTGACGAAACATTCATCATGGTTGCCGAGGCTATGTGAGAATAAGCTCTTTTTACATAGGGACGGTCTCCAAGTGCTGCGTCAGCTGGACTTCCTGATACAGACACTGTCTGGAAGGCAGAGGCGTTAACGTCTTGGAAAAAACACTTATTCTTAATTTCTAGTTTTCCTTGTCCTTCGCAGGTTATGTTGGCGAGGTCCAGGTGCCCTAGCTGTCCGTATGTACAGATTTCAATTAGGACGGGAAATTTAAGCCTTTTAGGAATTCTCTCAACAATATCGTCAATGGAATCGTAAATGGCTTTGCTTTCGTCATAATTACCGGTTGACGAAAGAGTGAAGGTTACTCCCTCAGGATTACCTCCAGGATACCCCATAGCACGGTAAAGAGTGTCTCCTCTTTGTTCGATAGACCACAACGGAACGTTATCCTGCTCCCAGTTATAGAAAGAGCTAGGGTCGTACTTGGGGACAGTACCCCAATTGAGGGGGATGATTCCATCGCCGCCTACACTACTTACGTTTTTGAAACTTACCATTAGAATTCAATCGTCCATCTAAAGACTAAAATAAATGCGTCGGTCTTATAAATCTTTTTGAAGTACCTGTACGCGCATAACATAGAAGCGTCCGTCGATTCTACGTAAGGGTTTTTGCTATATAACCCAATCTCATTAATATACCCTTCGGGGGTTTCGTCACCTACATTTAGAGTTTGTTCGTCAAGAACAATTTGCCACATACACTTTGTAGGAGTAATTCGTTTAATGTACCCGTAAGGGATTACGCCAAAAGGTAGGGAGGTTGTCTTGGCTCCATTAGCAATTAAGTCATGGATACTCATGTCCAAATTTCCCGTCCCATACTGGGCGCGGGAAAAAGAGGCTGCTACATCAGAACGACTCGAAACTTGGTAGGATGCTTGACCGCCAGACCCACAACGGAAATACACGCATTGAAAATTCTTTACGTCTACGGTAGGTTCGGCGTCAAACATCTCCGCCAAAGTAGCGCCCATACCACTACAAATAACGTTATCGTCTTTGAAGTGGAGTTCCTTACTTCCGTCCGGATAATGTTTCCAGATTTCTAAGTGTCCGTGAGGCTCTGATTTTTCGAAGAATTGCATTTTAATAATTGATATCCCATATTATAGTAATATGGTCTGTGTTATTGTAATCTATTTTTAGACCTGGAGGAAATGTTACTTTCTTATTGGTTAGATTAAATACAGGGTTCCGTGAGGGGTCTGCTATTTTATATAGTCCCACACGAGAACCTGGAGAATATGAAGCGCCAGTACCGCTAATCTGGTAAGCAGTCCCTAATTTGTTGTAGGTTTTTTTGTAATCCAAGGCGTGTAGTCCTAAGGCTCCTATGCCACCCATGTAGTAATCTAGGAATCTCCAATCATCCTTATGAAGTTTTAGGATGTAACGTATAGTTTTATGTGCATAGGTTCCTGCGCCGGTTTGGTATGACGATACAATAAACCCGGCGCTTGCATCATTAGCATCAGTGGGGGTATAGGGGTGACGGTAAATATACCCATCACTATTCACAACTCCCATTTGGTTAAGGACACCCGATACTAATCCTCCACTCGGAGCTAACCCCCAAGACTGTTGAGAGTTTTGTAAGCCGTAGGTTCCTGAGCCAAAGAATAGTCCGGCAGAAGGGAGATAAGCTCCCATGGCTACAGCCTCCTCTAAAGTCTTCTCACCAGTGATGGACGGGGACATCGGATTGTTAATTGCTCTCAAACCGCTTGCAGGTACTCCAAAACGGTCTGGACCTTCATTAAATTTAGCCGGGTAATAATTAAAGAAATTAATTCTATTTAAGAATTGTCCTAACTGACCGGGATGACCGGAAGGTTGCGTTGATTGAAGAGTTGCGTCCGCTGGACTGGGGAACTCAGGGAAGTTAAACGTTGCTCCCGACACATGATAATGGTTGGAAGAAGCATCAGTCCATCTATAAACTTTAAAATCTTTTAAATCAGTATTCCTGTCGTCGTCGGTCGCATTAACCGCAAAGCTTGCAGTGATTTTAGTATTAGGTCCAAACGGAGGAGCTACGATTGGAGAAGATACCAACTGATTCCAAGTTTTTGCGTCTGCATAATACTCATCTATTAATTGGTCAACTCTATTGTACAATGTAAAGGAGGTTGTTCTTTGTTCCTTCCCCGGAAGCCACTCTCTTGAGGTCGGATTGTACTGATACCGTACTCCATTATATTTTGCGGCGATGGACATATCTACAACGGTATCGGACTTGTCAAGACAAATTCCCTCTAAGCCTATCGCAAACATATCTCCGCCTTTTAAATTATACTCGCCCAAGGTAAAGTTCTGTGTTAGCCACGGAGCAAATGTTGAAGCTGCTTCCTTAATAATACGCATGACCGGAACAAAAATAGGTCCTGGTGAAGGGTCTCCGGTATTTGCGGATGCTGCTCGGAACATAATTGAGCTGGGATTTGCCCAAGAAGTCATTGCGGAGGGAGATGTGGTGTTGGTTAGTACATTAGAGCCGTTGTTCTCGTTTCGTAATTTGAACACCGCGCCATCATCGTACTTATCATAATGGAAATTACCGTAAGGTTCACTTGTCCATATACTGGCATCCCTAATCCACCTACTTCGTCCGCTATTGGAGACGAAAGAAACATCTTGCAAACTAATATCGTGAATAGTATAAATACCGCCAGCCGCATCTATAATATTAATCTGGTATTCGGTATCTCTATCCAAACCGAATAAAGCCATTTTACCAATTAAGTTAACTGGGCATGAAATAAAACTTTCTGGTGTATCGTCAGTGTTTTCGGAATAGTAATCTCCAGCTTGAACTGGTTCGGGTTGCCATGAACCTGCGGTGAAGTTATAGTATAACTCTTTCCAGATATCAACGTTCGTCTCAAGACCGGGTCCTTTAAGTGCTAGGTCACTTATCAAAGTGGAACCTGCCTCGGCATTAGGACCGTAAACAGCTGCCGTTAATCGATACTTACCTCGACTTCCCAGACCATCCGGGGTTTGGATAGAATATTCCCGTAGCTGTCCACCTGTACTAGGTAGCGTTACGGTATTCGGGTACGTGTAGGAAGTGAATCGATTTGTATTAGCTCCCGAAGGTAGTGGTAGGAAATAAGCTCCGGACGCACTATTTCTGTATGCGGGAACTGTCCCCGTGACAAAACTATCCCACTCAGCCGTTTCCCAATTAAAGAATGTTGGGTCGTGGTTTCCTGCGGTCGTAGAGCTTAGAACAAAATAAGAAGGTGCGTTTTGGCTGTTAAAGACCTTCATGGAGAGGGCGTATTCTCCAGCGTTCGCGGCTAGATTATCTGAGGTGACGGAACTGGCGGGAGAAGACCCGGATGCCGTGACCCACAAACCCCAATCCAGTGGCGTTGAGCTATCATCGTTGAGTGATTTAGAAAAGAAGGGGTGGGTAGCTCTATGGGCGTTAGTGTTTGTACTATATGGGTTTAGATTGGTTGGGGTGTTAGTCGCACTATATTGACCTCCACCGTCTCTCATCCAGGTAGATAGAATATTGTAATTATTAGTTTGTGGCTTCGTCCTGGCTTTTGCTTTTAAACTATATTTAAAGTTTGGTAGAGTGCCGGTGTCAGATAGGTAAGTTCCTTTGACGGCTAGTCTATAGGTTTTAGTTGGTTCCAGACCAACAAAATTTTGTACTAATTGAGTTTTAGCTGGTACATTAATACCATCTATCGAAGCGTCAATATCTGCCTTAGCCGTACCTGCTCCAGCCAGGGTGTCATATCTAGTTGCACTTAACGTTAGTCCAGAAAAGAGTTTCCCTGACTGTACACGTGCGCCAGTAGAACTAAGGCTCCACTTGGCAATACCACTATGGTCGTATACATAGGTTCTCCATCCAGCTAATGGACCAAAAGAAAAGTTTCTTATTAAGTAATAACAGAATCCGTTGGTGCCATCGCTTCGACCTGTTCCAGCTATACTAATCGTATACGTTTCTTGTTGGGCATCGGCTGGCAAAATAACCTGCACACCTTTCTGATACCATGTATCTTTTGCGTCATAGGAAACATTATAAGTGTTTCCGTTAGGTACCCAAATATCATTTTGAAGAGTAGTGCTTTGTTGCGTAAAGCTATACTCGTATCCATCGGAATCTCTCCTTAACGTAACTTGAAGAGTTCCACAATCAGCTGCTGCTGCTTCACCAGATACCATCGTATCAAAAGATAGCATTAGAGTTCGGTTATTGTCGTACTGACCGTTGGCGGCGGCTAATAGCTCAGGTTCAGTCGCTGTATTGCTCGCGAACGCAAAATGATTTCTATACTCGTTTCCAAGATTGAACGTCTGTTCTATTTGGGCAGCGCCGCTAGAATCTAAATCAATAGAAGATGAATACAGGGCGACACCATCGCGCTGGGTTTCGCTAATTCTTTGTTGGTTTTTGGATAAAGGGAAAACTGCTCCATAATGGGAATTGTCCTCCCTATTTCCTGGGTCCTGTGAGTCTCTAGCGAGTGGGTTTAGTTGTCTCCATCCAGGAGTTTTATAAAGACCTGCTTGCGCACACCCATCAGCATTTGTAACTTCGGAAGACGGGAACTCTACTAGAATATCGAAATCATTATTTATTAATAGACTTTGGTGTTCCAGGAAGTTAGGGTTCCTTAGGATTTGGTGCCGTTCATCACACACCTCCAGACGGATAATATTAATATGGGGATTTACATAATTAAAATCCCATGGCGCAAAACTTTCATCTATAAAACCTACCGATGGGAAAATATACTCAACAAAATATTCGTTGTTTGGTTGGAATACTTGGTCTCTCTCATTTCCGCGCAGACGACACCTGAATTCATCTACTTCATAAAAATTCTTAAGTTTTATTGTGTGATATAAATCTTTATTATCTTTGTCTAGAACAACAAATCTTTCTGTAGAAAAATCATAGTACTCCAAGGGAACATCATTCTTTCCACGAGAAATACGAATATCCATAGTGGCATTATGGGCTTTACCATTGGTATAGAAGGTGTATACCCCGCCCATCTTCATCTCAGGAAGTCTTTGTCTGAGGGTTACTTGTTCTTGTCCAGCGACCAATTCAAATTTAGTAATATCAATCTCTCCCTCCGAGGTGATATCCGTTGTGTGCGTTACCATGCCCGCTGACATATCGTGCAGAAAATTGACGTTCCACCCCGACATAGAGTTCAGCGTAGGGTTAACGAGTAGGTTGGCGTCTACTTGGTTATCATATTTCCATTGGTTAAAGCCAATACTTGAGTAACAGTCCCACATCTCAAATACGGCATTGTCCGTTACGGGAAGCAGTTGGTAGTTCTCGGCAGAGGTCGCCATGCCGCTATACCAGAATCTGGAGTCTCTTTGAGAGTAACCTTCCTTGGCGCTTCCCAGGGACAT